>Ga0208795_1001570_pt1 | contig 10200 bp, 11 predicted proteins | sample CB_VirMetaG_6_FD_184541 | JGI IMG/M metagenome (GOLD analysis project Ga0208795, IMG submission 184541) | Freshwater to marine saline gradient viral communities from Chesapeake Bay - CB_1508_2 Viral MetaG (SPAdes) (version 4) | ecosystem: Environmental > Aquatic > Marine > Coastal | place: USA... | reverse complement strand
ATTTGGGTGGACTTTGAAAGCTATCTCAGAGCATCTTGAATGTTCAGTTGCCACAGTAAAAAGAAAATCAGCATAAGGAGATAGACTATGAGTGTGTATGAACACATGTTGAAGGTGGCATCTGAGTATGGTGGTCCATCTTTGCACAAAGGTGATGAAGAGTTGTGTGGGTTGATTGCTTCCTTTACTGGTAGGTCTCAGTCCACAAAGTCCCTATTGATGTTCCATGACTTTAGGGTTATTGACAAGCAAGTAGGGTATCGTCCTAAGTCTGGTGATAAGCACCGTGTGGGTAAGACTGGTCGTATGGTCAAACAAATCCTTGGTTACTACGTAGACGATAGGGACTTGGAACAAATCTCTAGTGAGGTGAAGAATCAATTCCTTCTCGACACTGACTTATGGGTACTAACTGAGGGTACTGACTTCGAGGATGCTTTCAGAGGTAAGTTTCAGAAGGAAGCCTACTTTGATACCACTGATGATTGCAAGTCTCAGAACAACTCTTGTATGCGGTATGACTATGTAGGGGATGAAGGTTATCCTGCTCACCCTGCTACTGCCTATAACTCTGGTGACTTCAGGGTTGCTACCCTTAAGGATGAAGATGGGTTGTACCTCGCTCGTACAGTGATCTGTAACCTGAACAACAGTCGTGGACCTATCTACTGTGTGAACAAGAAGGCTTACAAGGTACTGGATGAACGTCTCTCTGATGCTGGGGTGTATCAAGGTGGTGAAGGTGATTGGATTGGTGCTCGTATGGTGGATATCCCTTACGTAAAATATGGGGATCACTACAAAGTATTACCCTATCTTGATCTTTTCCCCTCATCATTGAAGTATAACGACGACAAGAGTGCCTTGGTTATCACTAAAGGTACTGGTCGAGTTGTCAGTGCTACTAGTGCTAGTGGTCTTTCTGAGTACTCCCCACCTAAGTGTAGGGTTTGTTCAGAAGAGTCCCTTGAGGGTGTTTGTGAGACCTGTGCTCAGGGTAGCTACGTGGTCTGTGACTACTCCGGTAGGTGTGTGAAAGCACAAGATTGCTTCTTGAAGTGGGGTAGTAGGGATAGCATGACCTTTGTTCATGAGGATTACTTCCCTCTTTATGCCTCCTCTGCTTTTTGGTTTGTAAGGGATGGTCAGGTATTCAATACAACTTACTCCCCTGAGCTTGCCCCTACTTCAGAACCATCGTCTGAGTCTTTGTGCAATGGGGTTGATGAGGCTATTTATGTATGTGAGCAAATGAGCAACCTTCGTACTAGACTTACCATGCAATTGGAGGCTGAAAGCAATGATGCTTGAACTTGTAGAAATGCTGAACTACATGAGGCCAGAGGGTAGTAATGCCCAGAAGGTTTTCTGTAAGAGATACTTGGAACCTGTCTTTGGTCCACCAGATGAGGATGGTAACTATGTCCTCTTGATGGGTTCTGAGTTCCCTAGGATTGCCTTCATGGCACACCACGATACAGTACACAAAGAACAAGGCTTCCAGAAGGTACGTATCGGGAAGGGTGGTATCGTAACCCTTGATGATAACACTTGGAGTAAGTCTTGCTTGGGTGCTGATTGTACCACTGGTATCTTCATTATCTTGCAGATGATTAGGGCTAGTGTTCCGGGAGTGTATATTATCCACGCAGGAGAGGAGATAGGGTGCGTAGGAAGCAAGGCTCTGGCTCAACGTAGGCCACCCTACCTAGACAAGGTTGAGGCTGCTATAAGCTTCGATAGGATGGGTACGACTTCTATCATAACCCACCAGCTAGGGGAACGTACCTGCTCAGATGAATTTGCTGATTCTCTTTCGTCTGCTTTGAATATGCCTAACCTAATGCCTGACCCTACAGGTTCTTTCACAGACAGTGTAGAGTATACCCATCTTATCGCAGAGTGTACTAACATCTCAGTGGGGTATGATGGGCAACACTCAGTGATTGAGAGTCAAGACCTACACTACCTTCAAGAGTTGATCGACAGCTTGATTGCAGCAGATTGGGGTAGCCTTGATATTGTTCGTGACCCTCGTGACTCAATACTTAAGTATGATGATGAAGGTTGGGGGTACTACGACGACAAGTACAACTACGGTATGACCATGAAGAGAGAGACTTCACTCTTGTCTGACTTGTGTACTGACTATCCAAATGAAGTGGCTGATATCCTGAGAAGTGTGGGGTATGATGCTGCGTCCTTGCTTGAAGACTTGAACATTAACCCTACCTCAAATGACTTGAATAGAATCTTTGGAGCCAACTACTAGGAGATAGACTATGACTACTAAGATTATTGAAGGTTACTCGGAACCCGGGTACTACCTTATCAATGGGATTTATAATCAAACTGTGAACAAGATCGAGTTCACTACTCTGGATGAAGAGAATAACTCTTTTCAGTATAAGACCACTTCTAGACCCTACGAGCAGGAGTTGGTAGGTTTTAATAGCATTATTGATAATTTCTACTACACTAAATTTGTAGAGATTGATGAAGAAGGTAACCAACGGTACATGGGCACTATCCCTGAGTGGTGGGAGGACAAGGGGTTTAACAGTATCCCTCAGGTTGTTGAACTGGAATCTGCTACCAGTCTATCTCTGGGTATTATCCAGATTATGCCTACAAAGCCGGGAGCTAAGATAAGGTTGCTCCATGCTACACCAGAGGGTTCGTCTGCTATCTCTTTCTACCCTAACCTTAAAGAGTACCTTCGTCAGCGTAAGACTAAGATGAAGCCTGGAAAATTCTATCGCTTTGTCAACCCAGATGCTACTGACGCAGAGGTAGAGAAGTTTGTCAACAAGTATCGTGAGAAGTATTCGGATAAGTGCTATACCTTGCATGTGGGTAAAGAGGTGGAGGACTTTGAGTTTGCCTATCTTCCACTTAATGCACCCTCTGAGACCCCTGCTACAAAGGATAACCGGAAGTCTCTTGTTGACTCTTGTATGCAGTATGACTTTAGGTTTAGTGTGGGACACCCAGCTAGGGTATATGCCTCAGGTGACTTCGATGTAGTCTACCTCAAGAATCATAACGGTTTTGTCGCTGGTAGGTGTGTAGTCTATACTGGTAGGGATAAACCTCAAGCTGGCCCTTGCTACGGTGTGTGTGAGAAGTCTCTGAACATGCTGGAAGATTACCTTAAATCTATTGAGGCAGAGACCTATAATCCTTGTTGGGATGGTGCTAAACTTCTTCGTATCGAGGTGGGTGGTCAAGTATTAATGCCATACCTTGATGTAGGCTTTACCTTCGATGAACACTCTACCTACTTTAAAGTATCTGAATCTCATGGTCAGTTTGAGGCAGGTTCAACTGAGGGTGCTATCTATCTTGAGGGTAGACATATCTGTGAGTACTGTGAGGATAGTGTGTCTAAGGATGAGGTATATACTAACGAAGATGGCTACTGCTATTGCTACTCCTGCTACGATGAACGGTACGTACACGATGAAGATGGCAATGAAATCTTCATTGATGATGCAGTACGTGTGTGCACCAGTAGTATCTATGGATCACATGAAGTGTGGATGCACTGTGACTCAGGGGAGTACGCTGAGTGTGAGGCTACAAATGAACTCTGGGACATGGATAACATCTTGACCAACTGTGTGGAGTATGAGTTTGTCTGCCAAAAGTATGCTGAGAAGTATATGAAACTCAACGAAGATGGCGACTACTACTATGAAAAAGAAGAGGGAACGGTATGAGTAATTCAATTGACACAGGCTACCTGCTCGACATGCTTAGGTGGCAGAGACCGGAGGGTAGTGTTGCACAGCAAGTTTTCTGTGAGCACTATCTTGAACCTGTATTTGGTTTACCTGACAAATATGGTAACTACATTCACACTATCTTGAATGAGGATGGGAGTTTCCCTGAGGTATGCTTCACTGCTCACCACGATACGGTACACTTCACTGGAGGGTTCCAAACGGTAGAGGTGGCACTTGACATGGCCTATACACCTGATGGTGATTGTCTTGGTGCTGACTGTACGACTGGTATCTTTATCATTATGGAAATGATTGATGAAGAAGTTCCCGGACAGTACGTGATCCATGGTGGAGAAGAGGTAGGTTGTGTAGGTTCAGGGGGTATTATTGTAAGTAATCCTGACTGGTTGAGTAAAGTCAAGTCAGTAATCAGTTTTGATCGCTACGGTGTTGAGTCTTTAGTGACACACCAGATGGGTTATCGTACCTGTTCTGATGAGTTTGCTGACTCCCTTATTGACATTCTAGGTATTGGTCTGGTAAAAGATACGACTGGAGTTTACACAGATTCAAATGAGTATCGTGATGATGTACCTGAGTGCACGAACATTGCAGTGGGGTACAACAAGCAACACAGTAAGTACGAGACCCAAGACCTAGACTACCTACGTGTACTTATCCCAGCCTTGATCGAAGCCGATTGGAGTAAGCTTGTTATCAAACGAGACCCCAAGGTTGTAAACCTTAAAGAGGGTAAGAATGCGACAGCAGAAGAGATTAAGGTAGCTCTTGAAAAGACTCATATTGAGAACCTTTTGTTCGACCACACGGAAGAGATGGCAGATTACCTTCACTACATTGGGTACACCGCCGAAGAACTCAGAAACGAATTGGGCTTGACCCAGGAGGCAGAATAATGTACGTACTACGAATCGTAAAACAAGATGGATCACAGAGCGAAACTTTCATGGATGAGGATCAGGCTGCTCTCAACTACTATCAAGAAACAACCATGCAAGTGGGAGACTTAGCAATTATCACATATGGAATGATAAACAGCTTTGGTGAGTATGTCAAGACTGATCTACTAGATATGTGGAAAAAAGAGGAAGTGCCCTATACTTAGAGGTTAGACTTAAGGTTCTACTCTAAGGTTTATTATTATCTTTATAAATATAAGTAATAATAAAACCTTAAGTCTAACCTTAAGTGATACTTAAAGTATAGAAAATAACCTCTTTTGTCGTACCTGTCAAGAGGAAAGTTTACTTGACGGTGAGACCCAGATCTATTACTATTCAACTAAGGAGATATGAAATGATTGAGTATACAGTAAGAGTTTACCCTACTAAGGTTACGTATTGGTTCCTTGACGGTAAATGTCACCGTGAAGATGGGCCAGCAGTTGAATACTTTAATGGATCTAAGTATTGGTATATTAACGATAAGCTTCATCGAGAAGATGGACCAGCAATTGAGTACTCTAATGGGGATAAGTGTTGGTATCTTGACGATAAGAAACTTACAGAAGCAGAACACAAAGCTGCAACCTCTACGTCCACCTGTGAAGGGAAGATCGTAGAGATTGACGGTAAGAAGTATCAACTTAAGAGAGTCTAGTATATGAGCGACCAACCCCATAGCCCTTGCCCGTACAAAGACTGCGGATCAAGTGATGCTTTCAATTGGAATACTGACGGGTACGGACAATGCCACTCTTGCTCTGAAGCCTACCCAACTAAGGGTATGGGGGAAGTGTTCGATTGGGTTGAAACCACCTACCCACTAAAGAAAAGGATCAACGCAATGACAGCAGAAATTACTGGTACCACATACAAAGGTATCAGGGGGCTTGACGAAGATGTATCTAAACTCTTTGGTATCCAAGTCCAAACCTCTGAGGGTAACGTACCAGTGCGGTATGCCTACAAGTACCCTCACACAATCAAGTACCGTGACTTCAACGACAAGTCCCGCACATGGATCAAAGACCGTGGTGTAGGTATGCAGGAGTTGTTTGGTCCAGCCTTTAACTCTGGCTCTTCTAAGCGACTGTACCTGACTGAGGGTGAGTTTGATGCTGCCTCTCTCTACCAGATTCTTGGTAAGACCTTTCCTGTTAAGGCTATCCCTAGTGCATCCATTGGTGAGAAGTTCATCCAGCACAACCATGCGTATCTCAACAACTTTCAAGAGCTTGTCTATGCTGGGGAACTCGACGATGCTGGGCGTAAGGCTGCGGATAAACTCTATGAGGTCTACCCAGACAAGTTCTACTTCGTACCAATGTCCCAGCACAAGGATGCTAATGACTTCCTGACAAAGGGTGATGGTGATGTACTCAAGTGGGCTGCACTCAAGCCTCAACGATATGCACCTGACAACTTCTTTTGTTCTGATGAAGCAGTAGAGAAAGCTATCCGTGAAGAGAACCCCTACGAGTATATCCCTACAGGTCATTCAGCTTTGGACAGTATGTGTAGGGGATTGGTAAAGGGCGGTATCACTTTCATCAAAGCACCTAGGGGTACAGGTAAGTGTCTGGCACCGAACCAAGAAGTAGTGATGTTTGATGGCTCCATAAAGAGAGCTAAGGACATTGTTACTGGTGACAAACTTCTTGGTCCAGATTCTACCCCACGTAATGTGCTATCTACAATTACTGGGTGTGAAGAGATGTTCACTGTTACACCAGTTAAGGGTGACACTTGGGTCTGCAACAGGAGTCACATACTGGCTTTGTATAACTATGAGCAGGGGTATGTGAATATTAGTGTTGACGACTTCCTAAAACTGCCCGATAATAAGAAGGCCCGTTATGTTCAGTACCGAACGGACGCAGTAGAGTTTGAAGGTACAACTTTTGAGTATGATCCTTACTTTATCGGGATGTACTTGGGGGATGGTAGCAAGCATAGCTCTTGTGTAACTCTGGGTGACACCAAATCCCGTCTTGTTGACTACCTCTACACTTACGTTCAGACGCTTGGGTGGACTATCTCTATGGAGGAAATGAGGGGTTGTAAGGGGTACCACTTTGTCACAAACACTAAAGGTAGGACAAGCCCATTTATGGGGCTCAAGCTTAAGTTGTTTGAAGATGGAGAGCGTAGGGTTCCTTACGAGTACAAAGTAGCCAGTGTAGACTCTCGCCGCAGGCTCCTCGCTGGACTACTGGACACAGATGGTCACCTTAGCTGCGGGGGTTTTGAGATTACACAGAAGAGTAAGCAACTCTCAGAGGATATCTGTTTTGTGTCGCGCTCTCTTGGTAAGGCAGCTTATATGAGTGAGAAGACAGTTGGTGGTGAGTTGTACTACCGAGTGTTTATCTCTGGGGACTTCACTGACTTACCGTTCCTACGGCATGAGGTAGCCCCACGTAAGCAGATCAAGAGTGTACTCCGCACTGGATTCACTCTTACATCTCTTGGTGAAGGTAGTTACTGTGGTTTTGAGCTAGACGGTGATAAACTGTTTGTCCTTGGGGACTTTACGGTAACGCACAATACAGAGATTATCCGGTACTTCGAAGCTGGTCTACTTAGAACTGAGTCTGCTGTTGTCGCCCTACTTCACATGGAAGAAATGAAGTCTACTACCTACCGTGCAATGGCTACCTATGAGTTGGGTATCAATGTCCGTACTAAGGATGATGCAGAGTGGAACAAGGTCTCTGAGGAGGATGTACTGGTAGCCGCTAAGAAGGCCACACAGGGCGAAAGAACCATCATCTTTGAAATGAGGTCACATGACGACCCACTTAAGCTACTTGACTATGTACGCCTCGCTGCTACAGCCTACGGTGCTGACTTTGTATTTGTGGACCACGTACAACGACTAGCCTACCTCTCTGACACTGGTGTTGATGGTGCTACTTCTACCCTTACTACCTTGGGATCACGTATGGCACAGTTAGCTAAGGAGTTGAACATTGGTGTGATATTTATCTCACAGGTTAATGACGATGGACGTACAAAGTATGCAGCTTCACTTGAAGAAGAGGCTATCATCTGCATTAAACTGGAGAGGGATGTTGAGACAGACGATGAAATTTTGAAGAACACTACCGGATTGTTTGTCGATAAAAACAGGCCATTTAGTAAGTTAGGTAAAGCAGGGGGTGTATACTATGACCCCAAGACTACAATCCTAGAAGAATCAGACTATCCAGAGGAGATATGAAATGATTGAGTACACAGTAAGAGTTTACGATAATGGGGATAAGCATTGGTACCTTAATGGTGAGCGTCATCGTGAAGATGGACCAGCAGTTGAGTGGGCTTCTGGGGGTAAGGACTGGTACCTTAACGGTAAGTGTCATCGTGAAGATGGGCCAGCAATTGAGTGGTCTAATGGGGGTAAGGACTGGTACCTTCACGGTGAGGAACTTACAGAAGCAGAACACAAAGCTGCAACCTCTAAGCATACCTGTGAAGGCAAGATTGTAGAGATTGACGGCAAGAAGTATCAATTGAAGGAAGTAAGCTAATGCCAGAGAGCCAGATTAAAGTACAACTAAACCCAGACGTAATACCAGCAGGTTCTGACCTAGCAATTGTCAATGCTGCACGTCGGTCTTTTAATACTCGTAGTGAGTGGGATTGGGTACAAAACCCAGAAGGTTCTCCCGGATCTAGGATTAAGGCACTAAAAGACAAAGACAAACGCCTGCTTGAGTTCCTTGCTAGGGGTATGACCGCTGATGATTTCAGTAGCTTTTGTGATGATGTAGATGGTGCCATAAGTGATATAAACAGGGAAGACTTGGTTGAACTCCTGTGGCAATGGCGTAACACACCTACACACGACACCCCATTCAACCATACCTTTATCAGCTTCGAGGTACAGGCACCGATATTTTGCAGGGCTCAGTTAGTAAAACATGAATATTTGATTATGAGTGAGTTCTCTCGTAGGTATATCACAGATGATATTCAGTTCTATGAACCTGATGTGTGGCGTAAGGCTGCAGAGAACAAGAAACAGGGGAGTTTGAATGAGGGGATCAATCCAGAGTACAACCCCGCCTACAATAATAGCTCAGCACTGCACGCATTTCATCAAGCTTTGGAAAATGGCGTGGCACCGGAGCAAGCTAGGATGTTACTACCCCAATCGACAATGACAGAGTGGACTTGGAGCGGAACACTAGGGGCATTTGCTAAGATGTGTACCTTACGTCTCCACCCAGAGGCACAGTATGAGGCACGGTTGGTAGCAGAACAAGTCTATGGGTACCTCAAAGAGTACTACCCTGTAGGGGCTAAAGCATTGGTAGAAGGAGTGTAAGGTGAATGACCAAGACAAAGGTATCAGGTTAGGCCTTAAGCTAGCCATGGAGATTGAAAAAGAACTTAGGTTATCCCCTGCTCATTTCAGTGTACACCTAGAATACAAAGGGTACAAGGATGGGGTGACTATCTACCGAGATAGGATTAAGAGTTTGTATGACAAGCACTATGGAGGACTGAAAGATGCACCTGATTCGGAGTGAGACCATTGCTATCGGTATTGGGTACTGGCGGTGGGGTGGTGATTACGGTGGTTGCTGGGAGATATACCTTGGTCCTTGGGCTTTGTTGTTTTGCAAAGAGAAGGATTTGCCTTGACTGATACCACTTAACCCTGTTACTATTGGAGAAAAGGAGGACCAATGCGGGTATTTGATATTGAAGCTGACGACCTACTTCCCGGAGTAACAAAGATACACTGTCTTTCGTACACTGACGATGGGAAGAATGTCCACACTATTTTTGACTATGATAAGATGCGTACCTTCTTCCTCTCTTCTCAGTTCCTTGCTGGCCATAACATTATCCGATACGACATACGAGCAGTGTATAAGATACTTGGGATAAAGCCTATAGCCAAACTCTATGACACTCTTGCTATGTCGTGGGTGTTCGAACCTAATAGGCCTAAGCATGGTCTTGCTTCTTGGGGTGAAGACTTTGGTGTACCTAAGCCAGAGGTAGACGACTGGAAGAACCTTACCCCAGAGCAGTACCAACACCGTTGCGAGGAAGACGTTAAGATCAACTGGAAGTTATGGCAAGCACTACTTAAGAAAGCCATGATGATCTACAAAGACAAGAAAGAACTTGACAGGTTCCTACAGTACCTCACCTTCAAGATGGAGAGTGCAGCTAAGGCAGAAGATAACGGATGGAAGGTTGACCTACCGCTAGTCAAACAGTGCATGGATACCTTGACAACACAACAAGAGGAGAAGTTTGAGGAGCTACGTCAACACATGCCAATGCACCAGACCTATCGTAAGAAGTCTCTACCCAAGTGCCTAGAAGAAGGTGATGGTCGAAACAAAGATGGATCTATATCTAAGATTGCTAGGGATTGGTACCGACTACTTGACGAACAAGGATTACCCAGAAGTTTCAAAGGTGACATTGATGTACTACAGAAAGTAGAGGTAGCCAACCCTAACTCTTCCCATCAAGTCAAGTCATGG
>Ga0208795_1001569_pt1 | contig 10200 bp, 15 predicted proteins | sample CB_VirMetaG_6_FD_184541 | JGI IMG/M metagenome (GOLD analysis project Ga0208795, IMG submission 184541) | Freshwater to marine saline gradient viral communities from Chesapeake Bay - CB_1508_2 Viral MetaG (SPAdes) (version 4) | ecosystem: Environmental > Aquatic > Marine > Coastal | place: USA... | reverse complement strand
ACCAGCGAATGTACGACTGCCCATGTTCACGTCATCGGCCTTAAATTGTAATGATTTGAATTCCATGACTACTACCAGATTAATATAATTAGTTGCATTATAAACTGGTTAGACCAGTTGAGCAAATAAAGTATGTTATGTTAGATTTTTATGTTAATAGGAGGGTGATTTATGAATAGATATATGGTTTTTGGTGGTGATTCATTTTATCCAGAAGGTGGAATGTATGATTTTATTGGCTCATTTGCATATTTGGATGATGCCAAGGAAGAGATGAACAGGAAAGATTCAATATCCAATTCATGCTTCTTTAATGAGTGGTCGCATATTTATGATTTGGTTGAAGGTGAAATAATTATGGATAGGGATTGATTTATGAAAAAACTAATCGCAATTAGGGTAAAGAATAAACTATTGAGCACCTACAGTTAATAACCTGTTCAGCACTTCCTGAAGGGTCGCCAGCGTACATAAGCTGCTCACCGCCTACAATAAACGGTTCATCCATCTTAACGACTTGACCATTAGCAATAGCGTGGTCTTCTCTTGTTCTGTCGCTTATACTTGCTACCCATTCCTTCATCATAGGCAACCCGCTTGCAACTGCTGCCATTTGTGTTGATGCGTTGCTAGCTGCGTGTGATTCTGTGCGACTTATAACACGGCTTCTTAACCTTGATAATGTGCCGCCATCTTCTGCAATTCTCTGTTGTATCAGCCTAGCCGTTTGTTTTTCATCATATCCAAGACCGACCGCCTCTGCTGCTGCTTCTTGTATAATTTTCTTCGCTTGCTCACTTGTAGTCCCTGTAATTAGAGTAACTTTGCTTGCTGCGTTTGCTTTTATCCACAATTGCCGTGCTAAGTCGAAATATGGCGTTAGTGGAACATCACCATCTCGCTTTACTTCCATATCAGTGTTGGACTTCTTGATAGCATTCCACATACGTTGCCCGAACTCTTTAAATGCTCTAGAGTACAAGCCAGTCAGAATCTTATTCATGTTTTGTTCGTGCGTATCAATAGCATTGACATTGCCGCTTGCTATATCTTTAGTCGCTCGGTATATCTCGCGTGTAATACGTGGCTCATACGCGCGCGCAAGCCTTAACGTCATCCGTTCAGTTAATGCCTGCTCTCGCTGTGGTGCAAGTCCTGTTACTGACCTACGCGCCATAACCTACCGCCTTGAGTAATCTTTTAACCTGCTCGTCATTTGCGCCCACGCTAACCGTATCAGAGCCTTGATTATTATCAGCGTTAGGATCAACATTATCCGTGCTATCAGATAGCATCTCATCAGGTATATCAGCATCATCGAAGCCTAGTTCAAGTCGTTTGTTGATTTGAGATAGGCTGAACCCCATGCGCCACAACTTTTCCCCGTTGGCTAGCTTCTCTGTGTAATTCTCTTGTAATGCTTCTACGTTTGACAGGTCGTATTCAAGGCAGTACTCAGGTCCAAACTCTCTTGATAGTTGTGCGTTTAATTGACGCTTAACTAATTCAAGGCTAGGGATGATTGTATTAACGTATAATTGCTTTTGCATGGCATTAGCATTGGCTAGGTTTACATTTTCAGTAAACCCAAGGTCTGACATTGACATACCAAATACGGCACATATCTCAGCCCATACCGCCTTACGTGATTCTACAAAATCCATTTCAACCGCGTTCTGGCCTAAGTTGTTAATCTTGCCTGATGATACTAAAGGCTCACGTGCATTCTTTGGACCTGATTGTTTTTCTTTGATTGTTGCCTTTATAGCGTCGATTTGGTCTTGCTGTAGCGTGTCGGGTACTTCGACATGTATATCAATAACACCACGATTCTCTAGGCTAGTTTTTTGCCAGATGCCAGACTCTCTATCTATGTCAGTTGCCCGACCTGCTGCCATCAATACAGGCTGTCCAAAGTAACGGCTGTTTGGGTTAGGTAATCGTAGGTGAATCATATCATCAGCTTCAATCTTAAACTTGGTCGAACTGGCTTCCTGATATTCGTATAAGTCGATTAACTTTTCTTTACCCGCTTTAAGGCTTACATACTGCGCAGGCAATAACCATAATTGAAATGGCAACCCACGCGCACCCGCTTTAATCTCTGATATGTAGCAGTTACCCGCTAGGTCTAATTGTTGGCTAATCTCATATATGATTTCCATCCAACTTGTATCAGGGTTAGGGTTGTCGATTAGTGCTTGTAGTGGTGAGTCAGGCGCGTCCTCCAATGTACCGTCAGCTAGCTTTCTTTTAGCTACCCAAGGCACTGCTGCCATCAATTTTGCTCGTTTCTCAACACAAGTGTAAACTGCTGCGGATGCGTTGTAACCCTCATCGATAGCGGTTTGAATATTCCATTTTGCATCATGCTTAGCGAATAATTTCCAAGCTGGTGCTGCCTGGGGGATAGTAACTGATTTAATCGCCATCCTTACTTGATTCTGGACTCTGGGCAGTTCTTGCTTTATTAATTTAGTATCAAACGGCCACATTATGCGCCCCTATTAAGTTTTGTTGCATTATAGCAATGTTTTATGTTATCACGCAAAGATAAAGCCTTTACGCTGTATCAATGGGTTTATTGCATATCTAATAGCATCTATGTAATGGTTATCAGCATCGATCACCACAGGAAGTATATCACCGCTAAGCCTATCAACTTTGTAACTGTATAACCTGAACTCGTTTAAGGTTTCTTTGCATCTAGGATGAATGATTACTTTCTTATAGCTTTTGATATGCTCGATACCATCCTCAACACTACCAGCCCATTTTTTAACACCCTCAATTCTTGGCATTCCATGGCGCTTTAAATAGCTTATTGATTCAGGTCTTGCGCTATCTGCTCTGCTTGTGTGGCTTTCAAGATGTGGTATCGATCGAGTTAAATACTCTTTAGTGTCATCAAGCTCTAGGCCTACCTTTCCTGCTTCATGCTCAACATATAAGACGTCATCATTAACCCAACACTTAACGCCAGTAGTAGGGTCTTGAGCAAAACCAAAGTCAATCCCAAAGTAAGGGCCATTCCAAGAGTCATCAGGTGTAAATTCTTCCTCCTTAAACTTATTACTGAATATCTGAGCTTTACTGTGCTTTAAATACGCCCCTTCCCATATATGCTGATACATTGCATCTTCAAAGTTAGCTTTCTGTTGAAGCCTTAGTTCATTTAAGTTTTCAGGAAATTTAGGATTGTCTTGCCAGTTCATATTTACAAACATAGACCTAGGAGGCTTTGTTTTTATGAATCTATTGTCAGTTGGTGAGCCGTCCTTCTTTGGATTCCATATAACCCATATTTCAGATAATGGCGCTCTAATTGTTGGCTCTAATTCGATGTAACTATATTCTGGCGTGTCCTCCGCTTCTTCAATAATACAAAGGTCAATCTGAGCCATTGATTTAATGCTACTCATGTTGTGACGTAAGCCTTTAAATATAAACTCAGTGCCGTTATTGCCGCGAATAAAGTTTTCACCTATATCATAGCCAGCAGCTAGCCAAGGCACCGATTGAATAGCGTTTTTAATCTCAGCGTGCATTGATTCTTTTATGCTTACTTGCAACTCACGCACGCATAATATGCGCAATGGTTCAATGAATCCCCATACAGCAGCCATTTGAGCAAAGCTGAATGATTTACCACTACCCCTTGAGCCATACGCCCCACGATACCTTAACTCGCCCCGCTTTGGAGTGAATACAGGTATTAACTTAGGTGGCAATCTAATCTGTGCTGTTTTCGTCTGCACTTAATGCAACCAATTCAATGCGGTTAGGTGACATACTGCCATCAGTTGATATGTGATTTATCTTCTGGCCTTCTTTGCGGTCTATGACTTTATGGGCTGTGTTTATGTCCTTATCGTCTAGCGCGCCATTAACAACCATTTTAGCTTTCATAATAGGTTGATTTTTCAATAGCTCTTTTCGGTCAAAAAACTCAGGGTTAGCATCACAGTAGTTATATAATGTTTGTTTTGATATATCAGCGAAGCAACAAGCCTCCATATCAGTACAGCCCCATGAGAAAGCCATCTCAAGTTTGTTGACTGTACTTTCCGTCATTACTGTAGGCCTACCTCCCTTGTTAACTGCCATAAATCACCTTTCTATTTTATCGAATGCTTAATTATATTATCCCGTTAATATTGAGATAACCTATCTATTTTTTAGTTACTTTACACTTACACTTTAGTGACCATCGCTTATATAGTGTCTTATCTTGCTTCCTGCGCTCATAGTAACACTCATTTATCCCTTTACTTATTATGTGTGCTGTTAGCTCTCTAGCGTCTTCTAAGTCTATGCCACATGGTAACGCTTTAATTGTAACAGTGTTACCGTTATACACTAACACGCAGATACTAGAGTAAGTGTTATTAAGCTCTTTGAACCTGTACAGCTCTATTGTATCGCTTAGCATTTCTGCTGTCATAATTCCTCGCTGTTAGTGTTTCCTCATACAGCGAGGCTTTTATAATACATTCAGTATAAATTAGTTATTACAACCGTACTGATTGGATTTTCAGGGCCAGCGATTGTTACCCCTGTTGCTGTTACTGATATAGTCATTTAGTACCCATTAGTAAACGTCAATATCACTTTCAACTGTAACTTTTAGTGCACACGTTGACGCACCGGTGATAATGCTACCGCTTAAAATAGGCTTTATCTTGATCAGTAGCGTTGCAGTATCGTTAATAGTGGTGGTAGTAACCAAATCAACAGTGCATTGAATATCTGAAACATCTCTATTTGCTGGCGTTGTTGCCAGTTTTACCAATGTTTCACTTGTCACTAATGATCCAAATTTACTAACCGTTTCATTACTACGATATGCGCTTACTGTGAATTCACGGCTACCAGTGAATTGTGGGCCTGCGATTGATGCCTTTATTTTTTGATGTAATCCAAAGCGGGTTGGCAACTGTATTGTATAGATATTTGTGTCAATATTATGCGTCACAACAGTTGCAGGATATACAACTATCTCACTTGGTTTCAAGCTTTTGTAATGCGGTATAGCAATAGTAAGATTTTTGTTATTACTTACCAGTGGGGTTTTTGTGCTTGCAACGCTACAAGTGCCGCCTATGGCTTCATTATCTTTAAACTCACAATTAACGCTGTCCAATATCGCTGAAACACCAAACTGAGTTGCAGTAAGGTTTATGTTGCCGCCCCTTGTTTTGTTGTCATAAATTTTTGCACCGTGAGGGATGCTGTAACAAAGTGCAACAGTGGAAGTAATATCGGTTAAACCATCAATCTCAATGTCGCAATCTATTGCGGTATTGTTCCTTACAACGGTATCTAAAAAACCGCCCCAAACCTTGACACCAGCTAACGTGCAGTTCTCAACTGTATTTTCATAAATTTCATTATCGAACGCGCCAAGCTGGATCGATATAATCAGCCCTGTGTCTTTTGTATTGTTTGCCGTAAACCCTGCAAGGGTTAAAGGACCAGCACCGCTACCAGCAGTTATCTGGTAACTCTGTCCGGCCCTGTAGCCATTTTGAAATACAACAAACTTCTCTAAAACAGTAGTGCTGAACGTGTTATTCAAAGTGATTGTTGCACCACTAGATGATGCGATTGTACTTCCGCCCTGCATTAACCCATCTGTACTAGAATTTCCTCTGATATCAATACTTATACCTTCCTCTGAGGTATTTTTAACATTATTGTTGTATATCTTATTGCGGTTTAATGTCGCTTTTTGGTTAGACGTGCGCAGCGGTACACAAATAATTCCGGTGATCCCACCATCAACTATGTTGTTATATATTTTGTTACCATTACCAGAGAATGAGATACAAAAGCTCGCGCCATCGCCGGTGATTTCGTTCTCATAAATATGCGAATTATTAATATAAACGCCATAAAATAACGGTGATAAAATTGATTTATTGTGATGGATTTTTATATTATCAGGGCCACTATTTGAGCCACTCAACGCTGTTATATACGCCCCGTTTGTGAATGTGTTGTGGTGAATTTCAGCATCATTACAATCGAAATTAAGCCTAACAATTGTGCCGTTAATCTCTGAGTTTTGAATAACAACACTGCTATCAACACGAACTGTCGAGCCTTGCAATTTAACACCATCTAAAACAGTATTTGCTGGTATAGTTATTTCTGATGTTACCACTACCAACCCATCTGATTTAACCGCTTTATTAACCGAGTTGGCATACACGCATGCAGTTAATAAATTCGTTTGATTTAACGCGCCAAAATCTTCAACCCTGATAACCCCTTTTGCATCTACTGTTTTTGTCACATCTGCCGCCGCTGGCATACCACTTTGATTTGAAGCTGTGCCAGTATCAGAATCAACAACAATTGTTAACCAGCCAACACCCGCTGTAACATCAACGACCACAAAACAAGCCGAGCAATCAAAAGCACCTAAAAAATAACCCTCTGATAAAATATCATCAAAAGAGTCAGTTGATTGATACGTATATCGCTCTTGAATATCCTGCAACTGTGATGGAGTGGTATTTTTTAGGTTTGCAGCTATGAAAGCCATTGAATTGTCCTCGATATATAATTACTCACATTATCTTATATATAGCGCTCAATTACTAGGCAAAAATAAACCCGCTACTAAGGCGGGTCTTTGCTTATCCTGTTGACGCAGGTTAGCTAATTATTATACTTTTTATCTTCGCGTCCAACACGCTGCTTTATTCTGCCTGCGCCTGTGGGAAGGTTTAACCACATCGCAGACTGCAATTGTTATTGCCCCATGTTCAACGTCCTAGAGATTAGGCGAGGGCTTCCATTTCTGGCACGGATTAGCACCGATTGCTGGCACACCGTCTTTTACACAAAAATAAAGTAGTTAATAGCTAAACCTATAATCGGCATAGCTAGCCAAATTAAACGGTCAGTCAATGTATATCTGTCGTAGTATCTCATTTTAAATCCCTCTGTTTGACATACTGCGTCAATTAATTATTTATACTGCTTTGCTAACTCAATGTTTTTACGCATCTGAGCATTAGTGTGATAACTGACCACACCTACATTATACAGTGCATTGCCACATGTGTCAGTACCAGCCTCAGCATCAAGTAATCCCTGCATCCAGTCGCTGCGAAGTGTGTTACCTGACTTAAATAGCATTAGGTAAGCTGGTGTTACAAATGTTGCTATTGCTATTAGTGATAGTATTGTGAATTCCATTATTTACACCATTTTCCATTTGCTGATTTAATCGTGTGTTTAGTGTACTTTCTGAATGCGTGGTAATAAACAATTACACCTTCAGGGGTTTGCTCTGGAGTTGCATTTTCAACAAGTGACTTTAGAAGCGCTGGAACAGTTTCAGGCGTTAATAAACCTTCAAATAGAATAGGCACAACATTGCAGCACTTTGGACGGTTTGTATTTAATGGGTTCCATCTAAAAGTGTTGAATAAAAAGAATTGCTTTTCAGGTAGGTTATGCGGGTTTTTCTGAATACCTAATCCAGCCCATTCACCATAGTGATAACCGTCACCCAAGCCAAGCAGGTCATTATTATTTTGCTCTACCCAAGCCGCAAAACCGTAGTTATCATCACTAGCACTGATTAAACGCTTTCTGCTTTGAACGCCGACAATCTGACCATCTTGAATAATTACACATGCGTTAGTCCCATCTAATTTTTCAGTGATAGTCACCATGAAAGGATTTTCTCTTGGTATTTTGTCCCATGCTTTAAATTCTACTAAACTCATTTTCTTCTTCCCCTTACTTAGTTGTTTTGCTTCAGTTCAAGTATCGTATAACAGTTTTATCGTTTCACTGCTCCGACCAGTTACCTTTTCTCTAATCTTTTAATTGCCTTTCTTGCTATCTTAATAGCTCGCTTAGTCCAATCTAAATCAAACTTAATAACCTTGCTTTTATTCTCAACTAGCCATTCGTATCTTTCTTGACCTATCTTCTCAATCAATCTAGGTGTGTAACCTTCGATATTACCGCTTAAATAGTTATTACATATCGAGCAAGCTTTGTGGCTGTTCCATAAGTTGAACCTTAACGCTGAACTGCTGCCCCTCGAAAAGTAGTGTGATGCGTGCCACTGACCATTCCACGTACTTGGCTTATCACAGCTTATACAGCCGTCTTTTCTATCTCTTAGCCTTACGTATCTATTAACTAATACTTGCAACTCGTTATGCCATTCTGTGGGGCTTTTAATGGCCTCCTTTCTGGCCTTCATCTTTTTCTTTTCTTGAGTTACCCTTTGCGCCCTAGCTTTATCAGCCAACCGTTTAGAGTTTGCGTCAATCCAATCTCTTGAGTGAGCAACAGAGCAGAAATTACCAAACTGCCTAGTTGTCATTGTCTCGACTCTGACTGACTTTTTACAGTGCTTGCATGATTTGTGTGAGTTAGCCATTAAGTCACCATGTTTTCACGGTTCATTTCAGCCCTATTATTTGCTTGCTGCGTGCGCCATATTTCAATTCTTACGTTAGCAGCTTGCAGTTGATACTTTAAATGTTCCTCTATCTCTACAGCTACTCTCAGCCCGTCTAATAGCTGTACATACTCATTATGTGCATATGCGTATGACTCTCGCTCTTGTGCTGTCTTTTTACCTTCCTTTTCTGCTTGAATAATCAGCATTGCTTTTTTAGACTTCCTGAACTGCTCAAGGTAAACCCGCTCTGATTTAGCCTTGGCATGCTCGGCTGATTTATCGCGGATGAATGCCAGTGCATGTTCTGGGGATTTTAGTGTTGCCTCAGTCATGTTTAGCCTTAACCAAGCAGCCATTGCAAATAATATCAAACAGCTCAGGCTTGCTATAAAACCAGTCGCTTAGTGTGCGCCTTGGTACTTTTGTTATTTTAGATAAGTTAGCTAGGGATTTTAAGCCTAGCTGTTGACAGTGTTTAGATGGTGTCATTTTCAATCTACCCACTCATCCAAGCAAACTGGGACATCTTCCCATTCGCTAAGTTTTGATTGAGCGACATTTAATGACCCTGCAGCATCCATATAAACGTTTTCGACATATTTCCACTGCAACCACATTTTACCATCTGGCTTTTTTATGTATCTTTGGTCTGCAATAATTTTCATTTCCAGCTACCCGCAAAACTTAGAAATATAATTACCTGTTGATTTAATAGCCGCTTTTTCAGTTTTGAAATGACGGCCAGCATAATGAGCAATTACATTTTTATGTCCATCTGAATCAACGCGAACAACTAACGCATAAAATGAACCTTCATTGTTTTTTGTGATATTTGCTTGGTAAGTACTCATAATCTTCTCTCTTTGTTTGGCTGGACTTATTCCCTAACTCTTGAGACTATTATAGGCAATATACGCCATAGTTCAATAACTATTTTACTGGTAAGACCAGTTAGCCTTCTGTAATTAAAGTTATCTTATCGGTTACTTCATGGAATGCATTAAATGCTGAATCTAGGGTTTTGAATATCTTAGGCTGATTTGGCTTCCTGCTTGTTGCCATTGTTAATTCTACTTTTACCTTAAAGTCACTTTCACCACTAATGATGTTGGTTAAAGTAAGCTCAATAGAATACCAAGCTATAAACCCAAGCCTTGAGCCATCATTACTGTAATATGGAACAAGAAGTATGTCAGATGTATCCCAATGAAATTTCCACTCGTCTACTTCACGGTCTTTTAAAATAGCAACACCGTATAATTCTAAAAAATCGCCTTTTGTTAATGTAGAATAACAACAATCATCCACATCAACCATTGTGGCTAATGTTCTAATAATTTCTTTAACTCTTGGGCTTATTGATTCGCTCATGTTTAATTCCTATGATTACAAAAATACATTATCGCACTTTTGCAAGCATAGGTAAATTACTTTTTATATAGTACCCAGTCGTGAACATCTGACTGAGTGAACCACCACGGCTTATCTTTTTTTAAATCATCGATAACTTGTTGCTCAGTTCTTTTATCCATCGTAATTACTGTGATTACTTTTGGCTTATTGTCGTGAGTTATTGTTATGCTGAATTTAGGCATCTATTTAGGGTTAAACTCCTTTTTGTATTTCTTTGGTGAATCTGCGTCTTTCCTTAGCTTTTCATGGTGCTCTAATGCGCCCAGTTGAGTGTCAGTCAAACAAACCATTTTACCACCGTCAACATCATCCTGAGTTTTCATAAAGACACTATTTGCAAATGTTCCATG
>Ga0208795_1001568_pt1 | contig 10201 bp, 8 predicted proteins | sample CB_VirMetaG_6_FD_184541 | JGI IMG/M metagenome (GOLD analysis project Ga0208795, IMG submission 184541) | Freshwater to marine saline gradient viral communities from Chesapeake Bay - CB_1508_2 Viral MetaG (SPAdes) (version 4) | ecosystem: Environmental > Aquatic > Marine > Coastal | place: USA... | reverse complement strand
CTGAATGGTCTGAGTACCACGATGTTCGGCCACTTGGCCTCGGCTGGAATCCCGGCCACATCGGTGGTTCTGGACTGTGAGTAGTAACGCAGATGACCAACTGTTTGCTTGGGTGAAGGCCCGCCTTGAGGCGATTGGCAATATCACCGCCATCATTCCATCGAGTGATGCGGTTGTGCGTGACGACTGGCCCGAGAACCTGCGTCCATCCCCGCCCCGCATCGAGTACAACCCGCTTCGGTTTGGGCTCTCTGAGAAGGGTGATGTATACCAAGGGCAGTTCGGCATCACGATCATTGCGGATCGCTCCGACTGGTTCGGCACTGGGTCAACCCCAGAGGCTGAGGGTGATCTATGGACGCTAGAGTCCGAGGTGATCGCCTCTCTGAGCAACGCTGCACCCACGGGGATCACGAACTACACTGTGAGCCCTATTCAGTGGACGGCCCGTAGACGACCGACAGAGACGCCTGACGATGTGGTGGGCAGGCGTCTCAACTTCGGTGTTACGATGTATCCTGGTTCAAGTGTCCCGCTATCGGGCGGTGATGCTGACCTGACGGGCCTGTCTGCGAACCTCAAGGTCGTTGGCTGGAACATCTCTGTTGACGGGTCTCGCAACACCGACTTTGATCGTGTTGGTACATCCGCGTTCGCGCTGCGTCTGGACAAGCCGATTGCGACTGTCTCGATTCGCGTTCGCATTATTGGGGACGGGTCAACGATCTTCCCCGCGTACAACTCGCGGCAGGATGTGACATTCTTCGTGGACTCGAACAGCTCGTTCAACGAGCCCAACATGTTGATCGGTCGAGTACAATGGATTCCGAATGCTGACCAATCTGCCGAGCCGCAGTATGCAAACATCATTGCGTACATTGACAACTCGGCCTCACCAGTGTTCTCAGGGTCGGTAGGAGCATAATGATGCTTTCAAAAGAGCAAATAGACGACCTGATAAGGGCTATAGAAAACACCACAACTTCCCAAGAGAAGTTGTCCGACAATATTGGTGACATAAACCTGTCTGTCGATAGGTCAGTCGAGGCATTTGAAAAGATTGATGACCTTTCCGAATCCATGCGTGAGGCGTCCAGGGCACAAGACCGTCTTAGCGAGCGACTGGTAGACATGACTCGGACCTTAGACGAAACGGCGAATGCTTTGGCGGACTCCATGGAAGACTTGCGTGATGAGATTAACCAGTTGATCCAAGAGTTACGGCAGGGCGGGGAGGTTTGATTGGAAGTAACAGGAGTACGCCAACCTAACGAGCGTGTGGTGTATGGCCCGCAGGCAGATAGTCCCTATTATGTAAGGTACTCTTATGCGTTCGAGGGACTTAGCGATTCGCTCACACCGGGCGAGATTATCTCACAGTGCCGCAACGCGGATTCTAGTGACACATCGACACCACTTCCAGAAAGCACAGCGACGGAATATGGCCTACCGCAAACGCGGGTGGATGTTCGCCGTTACTCTCGACAGACGGGCCAAGCTCGTATTGTGGTTGAGTGGGGTATTCGATCTTTCTCCGGTGGAGCGGCACCGGATGTAGCATCAGAACGAAGCCAGGTAATCCAAGAGGATTATTCTCAGCCATATGCGGTCGTGTTTATTCCGGGGGTCTTCCGAGACCAAGCAGAGACATTCTCCAGAAGAATCAACCGCCCCCGCCTCCGCACAACCATCCGAAGGTTTAAGACTGACGAAAATGGGTTGGGTGACACGATTAGCGGGGACATAACCGACAATGTGGGCAGACTGATGCGGTGGAGGAACCGGGATCGCATTATCGCTGGTGGCGGATTTCAGCCCACGACCCAGACGCAGGGCTACGCCTACATCATCCTCGACTATCTTCCTCCTGTCGATGGCGTTCTTCAGGGAGAGATATTTAGTGATGTCGGATACGAGAATCTTCCCGTGCAAGCGCTTGGTGCCAACCAGGTGTACAAAATAGAGCCCAGCCTTTCGGTTGGCACAATAGCAGAGTTGCTTGATGTGACATATAGAGGGCCTGTACTTGACACATTTGGGTGGATCACACAATGACCGATATACCACCATTTTCAAGGATTGACGGGCGCATAGCCGCTGTGTATCTCGATGATATTGAGCAGAGCGGCGGGGCCGTTCGCGGACGGGCAGAATCAATAACCTACGATGCGACATTCGTGCGAGTCGGCAAACTGGTGAAGAAAGAAAAGTTCACACCGTACAACCGCAGGTACATAAAAACGAGTATCATATCAGCCCGAGTCGGCGACTATTGCGATGTCCAGATTAACCGGGCCAACGGCGATACTCAGGTTTATGTGCATACTGAGCGTGACGATTTGCGTGACTGTGATGGCAACCCTGTGGAGGATCTGTAATGCCCCCAACGCTTAAAGAAAGCCACATGCTTGATCTCACCAATAAGGGTTCCCGCGTTGTGTTTAATACACAAGACGTAGACGTCCTTTCTATCAGCACTTCAATGTCTTCCTTGATGGGGTCAGCGGTGGTTGAACTTAAACTTGGAGCAAGCGGGGTGGGAGAGTCGTTCTCTCCCGCCAAGGTCATATCGGCATCGAAATCGGCGCTCGGGCCTATTGATGTGAGCGGTTGGGAAGAAGTCATACTCGAAGTGACCACGGCTGATTCCAGTGCTCAGGAAATCGTGCTGAACAGCTTTGCCGAATCTACTGGGTAGTACCTCTGGTATAATAGAGCAGACCCCAAAATAACGGAGGCCCACGATGGCTGTACTTTACTGGCGAGGAACGGTCGATGGCGATATCGGCAATGTCAACAACTATGTGACTGCGGCTGGGGCGACTCCCGGTTCGGCCCCAATAAACGGTGACACCCTGATCTTCAATCATGGCTCTGTCGATGTGGACGCTGGCCTCACTTCTGGGCTCACGGGCATTGTCCTGCGTGGCAGCAGTGGTTACACGGGTCGCATTGGCCCAACCACCGCATTGAGCATTGCATGCACAACTGTGGACTGGAAGTACGGCGGGTCGCTGAACCTGACGGGCAATATCACGACCGGCAAGGTTCGCTGTCGTCCAGGGTCTTCATTCATCTACCAAGGCGGCACGGCAACCAGCCTGTTCATTGATCGCACGCCCTACCAGATCGGGGGGTCTGCGGTTGTCACAAGCCTGCGAACCTACCGATCTGATGGCAGCGACCTGAACAACGCTACACAGTACACGCTCTGTGCCATTGACAGCGGAACGCATGTCACCCGCCGCAAGGGCGTGTTTGATCTCCGCAACGGCTCGTTGCTCAAGGTCAAGGCCGAGGGCGTGCTTGATGATGGTACTATCGTCGGCCACAACTCGTCGATTGAGTACACCAGTCTTGAGGACATCGCAACGGGCGACACCGTTGAGGTCAGCAGCACCGGCAAGTTTGACGCGGGCTCCTGCCCGATCCAGTTCACCTACGACGGCGAGCTGGCATACTGGCCCGGATCAAACATCAACCTCTCAACGGTTGCTGGCGAGGTGACTCCTTCCACCGTGACCGAGTACGGCTCGGGCGACACGCTGGATGCGATTCCCATTCCGTAAATGGACGACCCGTCACCAATCTCGACCGACACGGACGGCACGCTATACAAGCGTGCTACTCGCTTGCCCAACGGGGACTGGGCACCAACGACTTGTTGTGACTGTGGTGGGGGTGGTTGCTGGCTAGTCCTCCTGCGATGCAACTGCGACTGTCCAACCGTCCTGCTTGTGATGCGATTGGATGCGGCGGTTGAGGCCGCGTGGCCAGCGGATCAACGGGAGGTTGGCGCGGTCATCGAACTCGACTCGGGCGGGTGCGTGCGACTGCTGGGATCGAGTACCGTTCCCCCACCGGAGGCGGTCGAGATCAGCCCGCAGAACATCGCGGCAATCCACCCAAACTGTGACGCGAGCCCGTGCGACGACGAGCCCTGCGTGGATATCGGCGGGGATCGGTTCGTGATCGTCGGGGGGCGTGTGCCGTGCATGCCATTCGCAGCACCGACGGATTGCCTTGCCCGCGTGCGGGTGGGGTGGTCGATGATCGGCCATTACGATTATCGTGAGACCTTCACTGGCGGCGAGGCGTTCGAGGAGTCGTTCGGGTACGCGGAGGGCGAGTACGAGATGGTGCTTGACGGCGGCTTCGGGCTGGTGCTGGGCGACTGGTCGATGACCAACCGGCTCATGGGCATCCGAGACACCACCGCGACGGGCAGTGGCAGCGTGTCGCAGTGGGACATCACGCAGACGCTCGACCAAAACTCGTCGGGCAGCATCGTGGGCAATGTCTCGCCAAACAGCATCGCTGGGGTGAACATCCCTTGGCGGCTGGTGAGCGGGAGCGACCTTCCGCGCGTCGAGTTCACCGGCGTGGAGGGGTTGCCATTTCTTGATGAGCAGCCGTGCAACTCGCGCGTGGATTTCACGGCGGGCCTTGATGGCGCGGACGGCTATGTGACACACACGGGAATGCTGACGGCGACGCGCGGGCGATCGGGGCAGTTCGGGCTGGGGGTGTACCCCGGAGAAGGACGGTATCGCAGCAGCGCCGAGGTGCAGATCCGCGTGCTGGAGATGGAGCTGGCCGACGGGACGGTGCTGGTGTTTGACCAGTGCGATGTGCCGCAGCCGCGCATCGCCGTTGCCTGCGACCCGCAAGCCGACCCGCAGGAGATCACCTACGATGCCCAGACGCTGCCCGCGTGGGCGGTGTCGATGATCGAAATAGAGACAGGGCTGCGGTATCTGCCCACGAACACACCCAGCACGGGCTCGCCGATCACGGTGGTGTATGAGGGCGAGGGGTGCCCCGAACCGCCCGCAGATCTCTGGCCAGTAGCACGGGAGTGCAACGGCACGCGGACGGTCACATTCGATCCAGCGACGAGGCCAGCAGACGGCGTGACATTCATCGTCGGCACAGTACGCTATCGCCCAACCATCGTGATGAGTGAGGAGCCGCCAACGGCAGGCGTGTGGTCGCCTGACCCGTGCCCGCCAACAGACGCCTGCGCCGATCTTATACTGAACGACCCCCGGTGCTCCCTGCCCCAATACCGAGACTGCCCGCAGTGCGTGGGGTTCGATGTGGGCGACCCACAGCCCGAGCCCGACTTCGATGTGCAAGAGGGCGGCACGATCCCCGGTCTCGGTGACATGGTGGCCGAGGCGATCCGCACGATCTCGCTCAACACGATCCTGCCGTGCAGTGCGTGCGAACGACGCAAGCAAGTGCTGAACAGGTTCGGTGAGCGGGCGGGGAGGTCCATACTTCGGATACTCAACTGGTAGGTGGCCCCCGTGTTCCGTACAAAACCCTGCTACAATACGAATGCCGGGAGTTTTCTCCTTTCGCCCGGCCCGGCCTCGCTCACGCACCCATTGCCCGTGACCGCCCCTCCGGGCAGTGGGGGCGAGGCCACATAACTGGAGATGATTATGGCGAAGAAAAAAAAGCTGACCGACATTGAACAGGCAGATATCAACAGTATCAACCCTGTTTCACCCAACCCTATCGCACTGCCAGAACTCGAATACGATTTCTTGTCTGACCTTAATGATCGGCGTCAGTTCAGCGGGTACAACCCATCGCAGATCGAGGCAGGTGTTGCGCCCGCGCAAACTGATGGCACTACTGGCGGAATCTCTGCCATCCGCAATAATGGCATTGGCAACTCAATCCGTAGCGCGGCCAGGAGTCTCGCAGACCAGATCAATGATGTGATCCAGCCTGTCAGAGACGATGTCAATGAGGGCAACTTAAGACGTAGCAGGTCCAGGGGTCTCGAAGACGAAATCAATGATGCGTTCCAGCCTGTCCGTAGTGGGGCCAGAAATATCGCAGACCAGATCAATGATGCGGCCCAACCTGTCCGTAACGTGTCCATGGGTCTCGCAGACCAGATCAACGATGCGGCCCAACCTGTCCGTAGCGGGGCCAGAAATCTCGCAGACCAGATCAATGATGTGGCCCAACCTGTCAGAGACGATGTCAATGGGGCCGTGCAGGCGGTTCCGCCCGCTGTTGACGAGAGCCCCACTGTCGCACGGCCCGACTACACCGAGGCAATCGCAGGTGGTGAGCGAGACATCTCTGAGTCTGCAACCGAGGCCCGCAAGATGCGGATCATGGAAGAGACTGGGATGAGCGAGAGCGAGTACGAGCAGGTTCGCAAGCAGAACCTTGAAGACCGCCGCGCGTACAACATTGCCAAGGCGCAGACGATGAACCAGATTCGTTCGCTTGCTGCACAGGCAAGGGACTTGGACAAGGCCGGGGACGCTCAGGCTGCCGGTCAGGTTCGTGCTCAGATCGCACAGTTGCGGCAGGCTATTGATGCCGAGGGCCGACGCATCGGAACCATCTCACAGGAAATGCGTGGACGCATCTCTGACCTGAGCCCATCCGAGCAGATCGCTGCTGTTGAGCGTGGCCGTGCTTCACTCAACGCACAGTTGCCGACCATCGCCCGCAGCGCACAAGAGCAAGCGGACGCCGCAGCAGCCGAGCAAACCAGCCGACTGTCAGACATTGGACGCAAGGCGTTCCAACTGGAGAACGGCAACCTGTCAGACTTCGCTGGCATGAGCGATGCAGCGTTTGCCCAGTACGCACAAGAGCAGGCTAGCCCAGAAGCAATCATGCAGGCGACTCGCGGCGTTGGCCTTCCAACCTTAGCCGCACCTGGATCGCAGGCATTCGCTGATCGCGTGGGCGGCATGAGCAGTATCGACTTCGGGACATTTGAGCCACGCAGCCCGTCGCAGATTGACGCAAGTGCAATCAATGATGCGTTGAGTATCAGCAACAGGGTTCGGGAGGCGAATGCTGATCAGTTTGACGCATCGCCTTCCGCGAAGAGTATTCAGAGTGTCATTAGCGAAGAGAGCAGGATCAACCCGTCGCTTGCACAAGATCCTGTTGTCGGGGCCTTTGCCTCGGGTGATGCTCAAGGTTCGCTACGCAATGCCATGAGTGGGCAGCAGAGCGAAAATGTTGACCTGATCTCCAAGTCGTTTGCAACGATGATCTCGTCAAATGTTCCTGAACGACTGAAGCGATCCGCTGCTGCTGAACTGGCTAAGATTATCAGGGAAACAGAAGCCAAGATGGCCATCAAGGAGGCGGAAAGAGCATCAACACCCACAACCGGGGGACAAGCAATAGCACAAGGATTTAGGGTCGCTGGTAAACTTCTCTCTGCGGGACAAATCATGGAGTATCAGGAAGCGCTTAGTCGCCTCAAGCGTGAAATCACACAGTACGACCCATCAATCACATTTGTTTCTTATTAATGAGCCAACTCATCACCAGTATCGGGCCGGGGACACGGAGCCTGTCGTCTTTACCAGACATCGGGAACCTCGCATTTCCGTCGCCTGAACCAGAGCCGACCATCTCCTTCCCTGCCCCAGTGCAACAGTCTGAGCAGGCGGCTATTCGTTCGCTGATGCTGGACACTGCGGTGCAAGCCAACCGAGTGAACACGCCGCCTGAAGTTGTCGAGCAGCGTTCAGCGCCAAGGTACTCCCTGCGTGAACTGAACTCGCTTGACCCTGAGCAGTTGGCCGAGCGGTTGTCAAAGGTTCGTGTTGGCGACGACCGGCCTGGCTGGGTGAAGGCACTCGACATCATCGACCTGCCCCGAAACTTTGTGATGAACGAGATCACAGAGAACTTCATCCCTGAAGCCAACCGCATGGCAATCGAACGCGGCGAGTACGATCAGGCCGGGCTTGTCAAGGTCTATGGCTCGGATGTGCTGCGTGCGATGGGTGTGCAGAACAAGGCGGTCAATGCGATTGGCGGTTTTTTTATAGACATTTTCACTGATCCGCTGTCGTGGATCGGTAGTCCGATTGGTGGACTCAAGACAGTCGGCTCGCGTGGTGCGGCTGGCATCAGCACGCAGGGTCGGCGTGTACTCAACTCATCCATCAACTCTGTGTCCAAGGGTCAGTCCATTGCAGATGATGTGACCCGCAAGATGATCGATCGCCACCTTGCTGACGGCGTGGCCGATGGCGTGCTGGATGCTGCGGCTGACAGTGCGACCAAGGCTGCGTACCTCAAGAGCATGATCTTTGGACAGAGCGGCAAACTCTCGAACGCAGCCGACAAGGTTGGCCTCGGCAAGTTCACTCGCGGCGGTACGCTGGCTGAGGATCTTCGTGCGTCTACCGTCACAGCCAAGTCTCCAACTGAGGCTGCTCGCATTCAGTCGGTCAAGGACTTCGTTGCCAAGTACACCAACAACACCGGCATTGATCTGACCAAGGGTGCTGGTGGAGCAACCATTGGGCACATCCCGGGCACTACCTTATCACTGACTGTTTCACCGTTCAGGGTGCCCGGCATACGGCACACATTCGGTGGTGCAGAGAGGTTGCAGATGGCGTTTGCGAAGGCTGCTGGCGGACAGGTGCAAGATGCTCGCAGAAGCATAAACGTGTTGATGCACCAGCAGGACATCAACAAGGCTCGCAATGCAATCAATGAATCGTATGCTGCGGTCAAAGACGCCGAGCGCATTGGAGATGAGGACGCCATACTCGCCGCGAAAGAAGCCCATGATGAGGTTGTCAAAGGCTTCTATGAGATACAGGCCAGAGGCAAGCAGATGCGGGAGGCATTTGCCCCATCTGACATGATCAAAGATGTTGATGTCATTGGCGAGGCGGTCAGGGGCAACGATATCAACAGGTCCATCGACACGCTTGCGGCGACAATGGACTCGCTTGATGACGCGAAGGTCGCGGCACGCAACGCCGAGGACATGATCAAGTTTACCGAGATCATTCGTGAGGCTGACCCATACACTGGGCAGACTGTTGAGCGTGCTGGCCCTGTTCGTGCCACACGCCTAGACATTACCGCAGCCCGTGTAGAGCAGCAAAGACTTCAGGATGAAGCACTGAGCAAGGGTATTATCGACAGTGCAGATACATTTGTGGACGCACTCGTAAGCCCCGAGCGGAGAAGCCAGGGCCTTACCGACCTCATCGACGCACGGATGAGGGAACTCGATACGCGATGGAAGACGCTGATTGATAAGCCGGACGCTGAACTTAAACAACTTGAAGTCATTGCTGATACGTTCAGTGAATCGCTTGCTTCCGCACACGAACTTTCTCGCCGTCGCAATGTAAACATTCACTCTGTTCTCAGCAGCGATCAGAAGATGTTAGTTGAGGCTGCCCGCCAGATGCTCGGTATATCCGACGCTGACCTTGGACACTTGCCCCTGCACTCGATAGATCGCGCCTTTGCTTCGCTTGGGTGGCAGAGCATGTCAACCAAGTTTGCACGACTCGGTGAATCAACTGGCACGAACCTTGGTGGTATTCGCGGCAACGCTGCTGAGATCAATCGGTTTGTGCGAAACAGCATAGATGGTGCTGATCCAAGGGCTTATGAGGTCGCTTCGATATACGCCCGACAGATCGAGAAACTGATGTTTGAGGCCGATGTGCCCGTGGGTGATTTGGATAAGGTGTCTGAACTTGCGACGATTATGCTTGAGCAGGCGACGATTGACAAGCTGATCAACATATATCCTGAAGCGTTCGGCTGGATGAAGAACAAATCTATCGGGTCGCGGGCCAAGTTGCAGGACGCAATGAAGACAGGTTCGCTCAAGAACCCAGTCATGCAGAAGGGCCTGAAGCAGATCGCTGATCAGGTTTCAGACGACTTCATCAGAATGGGTGACGAAGCCATACGTCGCGGTGACATTGACAGTGCAATCAGTGCTTACGCTCCCATCATCCTTCGTGAAGATGCAGTACGCAGAGCAAGGATTCGCAAGTCTGGCGGCAGTGTTGCATCCGACATGCTCCAGAGCAGCGGCCCCGGTCGAATGGACCCGACGCTTCCTCGCGGCACGAACATGCTGGAGGTTGTTGGCAAAAGCGGGCAGGTGTACGACTTCACGCTGATTGAAGCAAATGCGTACATGAACATGACGCCCGGCGAACTGCGGACCATCCAGAACGCAAGGCCGCAGGAATATCAAAACGCATTGCGCGTTCGCGCTGGCGTTGAAGTGTTCAAAAAGAACAACGCCTACTCTGGACCAAACGGCGAGAAGTTGATTGACCTGATGCGAAGCAAGAGCATGCCGATGTTCCCAACGATGCTCAATGAGTACGCGGAAACAGGCAGGCTCGACCCGATCATTGGTGGCGTA
>Ga0208795_1001561_pt1 | contig 10217 bp, 16 predicted proteins | sample CB_VirMetaG_6_FD_184541 | JGI IMG/M metagenome (GOLD analysis project Ga0208795, IMG submission 184541) | Freshwater to marine saline gradient viral communities from Chesapeake Bay - CB_1508_2 Viral MetaG (SPAdes) (version 4) | ecosystem: Environmental > Aquatic > Marine > Coastal | place: USA... | reverse complement strand
TATTATACGACGATTAGTTCAAGCTTCTATCAATAAGCTTGGGACTCAAAGCGAATTCGGCAGGCAAACAGGACTCAATTCTAACCTGATATCTCAAATCACTACCCGGCAAACAACTGGCACCACCCGAGCTCTTCTCAGTTGCATTGTTGTTCTTGGATATGAAGACGCATTCAAACTTATTCAGGAAACAGTCCAAGAACTACAAGATGCTGGCTATGGCACCGTGGAAGAATTTTTCAAGTGGGACGAATACTACAAGACCGTCCGATTCAAACGATTAGGTCATGTTCCAAAAAAACCCAAAGTTAGACGCAAAAAGGTCGAAAAAACTTCAAGGAGGTTTTATGCTGGAACAATATCTTGAACTAAAAAAGAAACAATCAGAAATAGAGAAACAACTTGAAGCCCTTAAGCGTGAAATAAGAGCTAAATACGATATCGGTGAACATGAAGTAAACGGAATACAAGTTAAGATTTCCAAAAGAATGCGATATGATCTAGATAAAGAAAAAGTGATGATTAAAATCGGATCGATTGGTTATCAAGAATGCGAAAAAGTAACAGAATACGAAGTGATTACTGTCAAATTGATTTAGATTCTCCACCAAGTCAGTATAAGGTTGTTAGAAAACACCTTAAACTGTCGCAAGAGAAATTGGCTCTTCTAGCAAACGTCTCGGTGGGCTCAATCTTTGAAGTGGAACACGAAAACGGTAACGCTACCATGGCTATCAGACTCAAGGTTCTTATTGCTCTTGAGAATCAGATAAAGCAAAAAAACTAGTGTCCCCTTCTTCGCTCTCTATTAACTCTGGATATGGGCTGCTCTGGTGCCTGTCTTGCAACGTGGACCAATGCGCTAAATCGCTCCACATCTCCCACTCCCCACAATCAAGACCACTCTCCCTCTCAGCTTCCCACTGAATCATTCCCATGGCACCACATCCACAATGCCATCCTGGTTCAAGTAAATGCTCGGAAAACTGATCGGCTTCATTGCTGGTGGTAATGATGGCCTGCTCTGCCAGAAATCTTGCCAGTCTGGAATGTTTAAAACCAAATGCACATTCTCAAAATAGTAGAAATTTCCCTTCCGTTTAGTATAAGTTGCTAAATAGTAAAAAGTGACCGTTCTAACGAAATACTTTTTACCGACCTCAAAGGGGCTTTGTATGAATGAAATATTATTAATCATCGTGTCCTCTCTCACTACACTAAGCACCGTCTTGTGCTTGGCCTGCTTATATCTTGCACAATGCGCACAAAAGGCAAATAGGAGCGCAAAACAAATAGCTGATGACCTCGCCACCGCTCATAACAAAAATCAAGAAACCATCGAGAACATCATCCGCAAAATGGACGATATCCAAATGCAAGTCGCTATGCACAGACAACAAGTAAGGAAATCGCTATGAATAGATGGCTCTATATGGGGGGATTCTGTGACCTCCTCATCAAACACATGGAAAAAGGCCACTCCTACGATTCCTTTCCTGCCACTATCAAATACCCGAAGGAAGTCGTAGATTCGTGGCTCGCTACTAAACCCAGTTTCGCCGAAGCTAAATCGATGGGTGAAACCGCTCGATTAAAAATGCTTGAAGATATGCTCTTCACAAAATGCATTGACCTCAAAACGTTTCAACATTTAACAGCTTCTCAATCTTCTGATATCGACATCGAACAGTTCGATGATTCGACTCTTATTCAAGCAAGAGAAAGGTTCGTAAAATGAAAGTAGTTGATACCTCTATCGTTCGTAAATCAATTGAACTCAGCGAAAGCTTTAAATTCATTGTTTCTAAAGATGATTCTGGCACCTCTATCCTTTTTCATAACGGCGAGACCGATATCGTTATCTTTGAGGGTTCCGCTGAACTGGTAAAAGGAGTGGCCGAAGTGTTTGCGGAAGTCGCAACTACAGTGCAAAATGCTACACCAAAGACAACTGCTAAACGTGGCCGAAAACCTAAAGTTAAACCAATTAAAGTGGGTGAATGATGTATACCGATTCATTTAAACTCGCCGTTAGACATCTAACCTCTAACTTTGTTCTCCCTCAGTTCCATATGGCTATGGTCGCTCAGTGGATTCTTGAATCAGATAGAGGTAACTCTAAACTGGCAAAAGAACAAAATAACTTCGCTGGAATGAAGTGGAGAAAAGAACTTATCGGAATCGGTGAACCGAAAATCATTCAAGTTCCCTCCGAACCTCACCCCGTTGAATTCGCTTCCTTCAAGTCTCCACAAGATTTTGTCCGAGGATTCTACGCTTTCCTCGATAGAGCGCCGTATGAGGGATGGCGAAATCAACAAAACTCAGATGCATATATCAGATACATCGGTAAAGTGTGGGCTACAGACCCTTCTTATATCCAGAAAGTTGTTTCATTATTTCCTGAAGCACGAAAGATTATCGAAACAATGAGCATCGAAGTAGAACTATCACCATCTTGGTTTGAACTGTTTAAAGACCCAATTCAATCTGGTGCCGTGGTAGTTGGGTACAATGGTGGAAAACCTCTCTGGTACACTCAAGCTAAAACACTAGAGCATTACGAACAACTTAAAACATTGTTCGGTATCCATAACGTCGAAGTAGCACCAGAAGGAAAACGTGTTCCAACTGCTAACTTCAAATCTATCTCAGACCTGCAAAAACTGTATCAAGATGATGACGTGAGAAAAGAACCTGGTTCCAAAGAACCAGCTAAAAAACCAGTAGTCCGGTGGGTTAGATCACCGAACTTCTCAGCACGCTCATCTGGTCCAATAAACCAAATCGTTCTCCACTACACCACAAGCTCAAACATCAACGGCACTATCTCTTGGTTTCAAAACCCTGCCTCAAGAGTCTCCGCTCACTATATAGTGGGAAGAGACGGAACCATTGTTCAAATGGTTAGAGACTCCGACAAAGCATGGCATGCTGCTGGATTCAATGACCGAACCATCGGAATCGAGAATGTAGCAGCCCCGGGCCAACAACTAGCCGGGCCACAATCCGAAGCGCTCTCTTCCCTATGCAAATGGCTCATGGCAGAATACCGTATCCCTAAATCTCAAGTGACCGGTCATAAGTTTCTCCCAAACTCAACCGATTGTCCCGGTGACTTGTTTGGTTCAAGAACCGAAGAGGCTATGCGGAAATGGATAAACGAAAACTTGTCATGACCGGATTGCAAATCATCTCCCTTGGTTTAAGATCTAGGGGCTTTAAAAAAGCAGCTAATATGATCGACGCTATCTTAAACATTTGGAGATTCTTATGAGCCAGTACGGTATCAAGGAAACGAAAGAAGCCCTTGTGTTCGGTATCAAGTTCCAAGCTGCTCTGCGCTCCGCTCTCGCTGACGGCAAGCTCGGTATCGGTGACTTGGATGAGGCTTTTTCCATCATTGCCCCACTTCAAGCAGCCATCGAAGGTGGATGGAAGATTCCCCTTGAACTGGCAGACCTACAGCCCGGCGAGTTCGATGAACTGCTTGCCGTGGCCGCTCCTCTCGTTCAAGACCTGACGCCTGATGCCCTAGAGCCCTACGTCTGGAAAGTTCTTTCCGGTGTCAAATTTATACTGGAAGGCATTGGTCTGATAAAATGAAGAAAGTCATACTCCTTCCATGTTGCTTTATGGTGGGGTGCTTCAGCACTCCGCCGATTTCCGTTCCACCAGCACCAATCGAAACCCCTATACCAATCCCAACCATTACCCCTGAACCTGAACCTGAACCAGAACCAGACGTTGAAGTCCCTCAGGTGGTCTCAAAGATGACCCCTTTCGTTGTTACTCACTGTGGTTTCGTCTTTGAACAGAAAGTGCGAATTATCATTGATGAGAAATACCCGGTCGGTGGTCTAATGGGATGGGCTGATGGCTGCAAAAGGCAAACCATTCAAGGATTAAACGGAGTCGGGACCAGAGTTCTACAGTTTGAAGTGGACGGAATTCTGAAGGATGATTTTTGGGTTCTTCAGGTTATCGATTAGACTTTTTAGCTACTTCAATCTCAACCGTCATATCTCTTAACCTGTTCCTGATTCTCTCGTCTTCATTTTCTAGTTTAGTTAGTCTAGAATCAACAGCCTTTTGCGCTTCAAGCACAATGGTGGAATTGATTGAGAGTTCGTTTACACTCTTAGAGAGAGTTCTTATTTCGTCATTCATTGAAGAGAGGCTATTCACGGCAACACCAAGCAAGAGGGTACAAGCCCCACAAAGAGCCTTCACCACCAGGTCACTCACCCAATTGATGTTAGCTTGAGTACCTGAATCCACGAACTTTACCCCCAGCACGATTGGCTCAAGCACAGCGCAATCCTTTTCTGTCGGTAATAATTATCATACCCATAAATCATACCAACCAATAGATTGACAAAACTTTACTATCCCGCAAGTTATGGTTTAATAACATTTTCAAGTAGGAGGAAAGTATGAAAATCAATTGGTCCGCTTCGTTTAATGACTTAGAAGGAAAAGAAGTTAAAGAGGGAGAAAGAGTTCTCACTCTCGCCAAGGTCGCTATCAATGCACTCTGCAATGTGGTCGAAGGCGATCAACAACTCACTGGTGAAAAGAAGTTTAAACTCGGTGAACTGGCTAACAAGATAAACAAGGAACCCGAAGCTGAGTTTGAAGTAGAAGAAATCGCTACTATTAAAGAACGCATCGGCAAACTCTACACACCCCTGATGGTATTCCAGAGCTTCAATCTCCTTAAATGAATAAAGACGAAAAAGAATTCATTGTCCGTCAAATATTCAAGGCATGGGTATCTGGTGATCTTCGATACCGAATGCACGACGGACAACTTCAGATTCATAAAGTCCTAAGAGAACTTTCTCCTGATGTCCGAATCAGAATGATGGAATGTTGCCGTGGTTATGGGAAAACAACCCTTAACGTCTTGATGGCATGCGAAGATTGCGCAGCCCCTCACCCGCTCAACTACCCTGTCCGAATTGTCGGGCCAGAAAAGGACCAAACAGTTGAAATCGTGGCGCAAATATTCGACTATATATCAAAAGAGGCACCACCCAACTGGATAAAACGCAAAGGGAGTACGTGGTTTGTTGGAAACAACAGAATCATCGTTTCGGGGTTCAATCGTGGATCCATCGAAAGGCTTCGTGGTAAACGTGCAAAAAGTATCTATCTTGAAGAAATTCGGGACGTGCCCTCAGAATCACTTGAATACGGTTTAAAGTCTGTTTTGCTTCCAATGTCACTTGCTGCCAAGTGTCCAGTAACCGCTGCTACTACTTCAAGTAGCCAAGTGCTTCATTCAATGAATACATACTTCAAGAAAGAAGCTATTCATAACAGCGGTTACTTCCATTTCAATATCTATAACTGCCCTCTGTATGGTGAAGCTGAAATCAAGCAGGCAATCAATGACTGTGGCGGCGAACACACGGAAGACTTTATCCGGGAATACCTCTGCCTCTCAGTGGATACAAAAGTACAACTAGCTATCCCCCACTTCGACCCACACAAACACGTAAAAGAATTCGATTTCCCTCGATACGATTTCAAACGATGGATCATCACCGACGTCGGTGGCCTTGAAGACCCGACACACTCCCTTGTCTTCTTCTATGATGAAAATGCTAAAAAAATTCGCATCAAACACGAACGCATCTTTGAACCAATGACCCCCACGAGTGACATGGTTAAGATTCTCAGAGAACTTGAAGCTGAATGCGGATTAAATGAAGATTCTTTTGATAAACCTTCATTCATGGATTGCCCTGGCCAATTCATGGTCGACCTCCAGAACGAACATCTCTATTCGTGCTCATTCGTGTCTAAAGGTGGATTCCAAGAATCTGTTAAAAGCCTTAATCAAGCATTCTTTGATGAACAGCTAGAAGTACACCCCGAATGTGAACAACTCATCCATCAACTCAAGACTGGTAAGCTCAATAAAGCCCATAAGGATTTTGAACGAGCTTCTAAAGTTGGTAAATTTATCGGGCACCATTGCGATGGTATCGCTGCCGCTATGTATGGGTGGCGGATGAGAGATGTTTCTAGAATCAGAGTGATGCCAAAAATCAACCCAGATACGCAATGGGCAAGCCCTAAATTTATGGAACAGATGATGAATCAATTCAGTGAATCAAACCTTGAAGCCCTTAGGCCAAAAATAAAGAGGTTCTAAATGGCAGAAATAACCGCCACAGACACCTTTGATGATGAACTCCTAGAAGATGATGTTATCGAGCAACTGGAACCACTACTAGAATGGCTCAATCAGAATAGTCAAAATATTGTCGGTGCTCTTCAAGGAAATATCGGGGATAAGAATCTTGCCATAAAGCAAATAGTCGTTAAATGCTCCAGTGGGATTAGACAAAAGGTTTCTATATCCGGTCCTATCTCTCACGTAGAACTGTCACGAATAGACACGCAAGTAGATGATGGCTCTGTGGTTACCGGATTCAATTGGTGGCCAACAACTAACGGATTTGATTTCATAGCTAACTTTGGTGACGAAAAGAAAGACCGCAACGCTTACTTAAGGATTCATTTCAATGTTTGAAGACGAAAACAGCACTAGCACAGATGTTAATGACCTCTTTGGAGATGACCCAACACCTGAGGAACCTGAAGCAACTGAACAAGAACCTGAGGCAGAACCAGAACCAGAAGCTGAAGCTGAAACAGAACCTGAAGCTGAAACAGAATCAGAAGAAGAACCCGAAGCTAAAACAGAAGAGGAAGAACCAGACCCAACAATAGCCACTATTGAGATCAACGGGAAAGAGTTCAAGCTAGATGAGCAAAAGGTTCAAAACCTAGCAGAGCAATATATCAAATTGGTTCAACTCAATAAAGAGCTTGAAGTGAATAGAGCCAAAGTTGATGAAGCTCTAAAGTATGTGGAAAATATTCGGAGTGGCGTTGATATCGATGAAGCTATGAAAGCTCTCGGTGTAAACTTTGACGCTCTCATCAGAGACAAGGTCAAGGATTTTATTAGGCGCTCAACACTCAGTGAAAAAGAACGCGAACTAGAAGACGCAAATAAAGAACGTGAAAAGCTCCGTAAGCAAATAGCAGAAAGAGAGGAAAGAGAACGCATCGAACTCGAAAGAGCAGAAGGACAAAAGGAAGCTGAAACTATCATCTCCTCTGTCAACGCTGCTATCGCTAAAGTTCCTCAAAGATTTCAAAAAGAAATACAAATTGAAGTTTTTGCAGCAATTGAGCGGAGACTACGGAATGGTGGAATAAGACCAAGCCAACAGGCAATAAATAACGCTGTGCAGAATATTTATAACCGAAAGTATAAAACAATACAGACCGAAGAGAGGGCTAAGTTACCGACTCAAAGTAAAGCCCCAAAAGTCACTAAAAACAACCCCTCACCATCGACAAGCGAAAAGAAGTCAGTCTATAATGCAACAGATTATAGCCAACTGTTCTAATTGCGAGGTAAGAAATGGGACTACAATCCTTAACTCTCTTTAATAGTCAGCTAGCTGCATCGCAGCCTCATGTGATTACGCTAGCTTTCACTGTAACATCTGGAACTGTAACCCAACTACTGACAAAAGACTTGCCCCCGATCATCTTCGGGACAGCTGCAGGCTCTTTTACTCAGGCTGCCGTTAACGCATTGCTCGGAGTTTCCGACGCTGCATCAACCGAAGAAATCGATACCACGGTTGCATTTGGTTCAACTGCAATGGGTGTTGATGCTTTCGGATTCGTTCTTGATTGCGATGGACAGATCGAAACCGTTGTCGGAATGGAATCCACTCTGTACCCAACAGAACAAGATAACTTTGTGCCAAAGGTCTCTTCTCTTCCTGACACGCTCACGGAAGGTCTTCTGGTCACTCCTGATGGTAACCTCGCTGGTCGAGTCATCCCAACAGGTCTCGACTCCGCTACCGGTCAATTGATTATCAAAATCCTATTTTTCTCGAAGTGAGGTGACACATGAGTCAAGCAGCAACTTATAATGGTCTGTTTAAGAAGGTATACGGCAAGTTCAACAACCTACGTGTCCCTGGAATGAAGCTTCTAGATTATATCCCCTTCGAAGGTGCCGCCAGTGACGGCGAATCCTACGTCGAAGGTATGGCTCTCACCGATGAATCGGGCCACACTTGGACAGGCTCAGGCCTTGCCCTTGCCGACATCAACCCTGCAAACGCTGGTGTTGTGGAGCAAGCTGAATACAAGAGCTACGAATACCTCCTCACTTCCGTTATCCCATGGAAAGTGATGAGCCGTACCCAAGGCAACGAGAAAGCTTTCAAATCGGCAACCAAGTACTTGGTTTCCAACAACCTTGAAAGCCATGCCCGTACACTGCAAGATGCTGTCATTTATGGCCAGGCTGATGGTCTTTTTGGCCATACATCGTACACTTCGGCAACATTCCGTGGCGTGTCTCTGACAAACGGCACCGGAACCATCAACGGTATCGCTTTCACAAACGGTGTGAACGCTGCCAGTTCCGCAGTTCTCTTCAACCTCGGCGAATTCGCTTCCGGTCTCTTTGTTGGTCGTGAAGGAACCGTGTTCGTTGAAATCGAACGCTCAAGCGGAAACGTTGTTTTCGAAGGTCGCTTGAAATCCGTCAACGTTGAGTACGGATACGTCACATTCGAATCCGGTTCCCCTGTGGCCGCTTCCTCTTTGACTTCCCACTACTGGGGAATCAAAGGAATGGAAGACACCACCAAGCTCATGCCTGGGATCATCAAGATCATCAGCACGCAGAGCGGTCAACTCTTCGGTATCGAGACCAGCAAGTACAGCCGGTACCGTGGTATCGTTGTTGACGGTGGTGGGCCTAACAGTGGCGTCAAGTTGACGTTCGGCCGAATCCTTGATGGCATTGCTTACGCTGCTAACAAAGGACTTGGAACCCCAACGCAAGTTGAGCAAATGGTGTTCATGAACAACCTGGCATGGGCCAATGTTCTTGATGACCAAATGGCATACCGCCGGTTTGATAACAGCTACAAGATTACCAATCTTGATGTTGGCGCGAACATGATCACCTTCCACAGCCAGATCGGTATCACTAAGCTGGTCCCTTGCGCATTCATGAAGGAAGGCCAAGCTCTCGGATTGTGCAAGCCCCTGTCTGCTGCTGGTCAGGGTGAAAATGTTCCTAACCGTCACTGGTACCGAGGAGGCTCTTCTGAAATGAGCTTTCAGGTTCCTGGCGCAGACGGACAGTTGATTAAGCTCCTGGATAACCAAACCGGTTACAAGTATACTTCACGTTCAGACCAGTTTGTTGCTTGCCGGGTGCCCGGTTATCAAATCTTCTGGAAGGGGTACAACTGGGAATCCGCTACCTAAGGTAGTCCCACCAGTATGATTTGAAAAACAGCCCCATTCATTGGGGCTTTTTGTTTGGAGTAGGATAAAATGGCAACCACCGTAACGTTTAACGGAGTTAATTACTCTGTTCCGGCAGTAAATGAAGAAGATTGGCAATCATTATCCAATTACCTGATCGCTCTCCAAAATGCTGCCGTAGCTGGTGGGCCAGTTCGTCAAAACATAAGATTATCAACTTCATCAACAACAGCAGTAGCTACTACTGATTATGTGGTGCTGATAAATTATGCGGGGGCAGCAACTGTTAACCTTCCCGCTGGCGTGGATGAACAAGTATTCGTCATCGCCGACGCAAGCGGGAACGCTTCCACAAACAACATCACCATCAATAGGAATGGCGCTAACACCATTCTCGGTGGTGCGAGTTATGTCTTAGACAAAGATAACCAAAGCATCATTCTGGGATTCCACGCGGCCCAAGGGAATTGGTACCGGGTTGCTGAGAGCATCCCTGGAGCAGTTGAAGGACCAGCTTCCTCTGTTGTCGGTGGCATCGCTGCATTTGCAAATACAACAGGAGACAGTCTTCAAGATCTTGGTGTGGGAACTGCAAACCAAGTTCTTACAACCAATGGGACCACTCCGTCTTTCGCTCTCATTGCAAACGCAAACATCTCCGGCTCTGCTGCTATCGCTTACTCAAAGCTTGCTCTAACAAATAGCATTGTTAACGCTGATATCAATTCTGGCGCAGCTATTGATTACAGCAAGCTCTCCCTAACTGGTTCCATCGTTAACGCTGACATCAACGCTTCTGCTGCGATTGCTTACAGTAAACTCAATCTTTCAGGTAGCATCGTTAATTCTGATGTGAATGCTTCCGCTGCCATCGATTACAGTAA
>Ga0208795_1001560_pt1 | contig 10217 bp, 21 predicted proteins | sample CB_VirMetaG_6_FD_184541 | JGI IMG/M metagenome (GOLD analysis project Ga0208795, IMG submission 184541) | Freshwater to marine saline gradient viral communities from Chesapeake Bay - CB_1508_2 Viral MetaG (SPAdes) (version 4) | ecosystem: Environmental > Aquatic > Marine > Coastal | place: USA... | reverse complement strand
GCAATAGCGCGCAGCAAATACAAGCATACAACATTCCTCAGTGTTGATGGCTCTGCCGCCAAGATCCGCGCAGGTATTGACCATTTCCATACGCGCAAAGATGAATGGCAAGCTTGGATGAAAACCAAAGTCGAGCAAGACTTCGTTGAATCCTTCTTTAAAAAGACAATCTGCAAAGGCGCACACACACGCCAATTGCAGAAGGATAACATCAACCAAAAGCAATTAGAAAACTTGCTTCGCATTTGGGATAACGAAAGATCCCAACTCGGTGCCAACAAATGGGCATTGTATAACTGCTTAACATATTGGGCCACGCATACAGACGATGCGCGCACCCCTCATGTTGCGCGTTACAATCGTGAAACCGACATCGCAAAAGCAATGTCTTCAACACTGTGGAAAGGACTATGAACCTAAACAGAATACAACTTGAGTGGTTGGCAGATACTGCCGCCACCACTCTGGCTAAACATGGGGCTTGGCCTACCCCGCTTCGCCTTCTGGCAGACCAAATAGAAAAAGACTGCCCAAACTTCAACAAAGAGAAATGGATTAAACGTGCGTTGAAGGCTTGGGAAGACAACTATGTCTATCCAGAAATCAATGATGAAATCCCTTATTAGGAGAACTAAAATGCAAACAGCAATCGAAACTATTACTCCAGCTTTAGCAAAAATTATGCTGGGTATGAACACACAAAATCGCAAGCTTAAGAAAAACCATGTTCAAAATATGGTTCGCGATATTCAAAACGGTTTATGGCAACTTAATGGTTCATCTATTTGTGTCTGTTCAGATGGAACATTGCTTGATGGTCAGCACAGATTACATGCCATTATTAAAGCTGATAAATCTATAGAAACTATAGTTGTTCGAGGCTTGCCAAAGGATGCTAGAGATACAATTGACTCAGGCACAAAGCGCACAGTCAGCGATAGAATATCAATGAATGGCGCTAGTTACGCAACGTCACAAGCATCTGTTGCTAATTTTTTAATTAGTGTTGCTCATAATACACCTCGATCTGTTACTGCTTCACAACAGGAAGTATTATCTGTTATAGAAAATCACGACTTGATTCCAAGTTGTACTGTAGCAGACAAAGCTTTTCCTCGGGTGGGAACCTTATTAGCTGGGCTTCATTACATTGCTTGCTATCAAGACAATCATCAAAAGGCTGATGAGTTTATAGCTGTCTTTAAAAAAGGTGTGCCAACTTATGAACATGATGCCGCTCATTTTTGCCGCGAATATTTTATTGCTCAAGAAATGAAACAAGTAAGTATTCGCACTGAGTTTAAACGTAGAATTATAGTGAATGCGTTTAATAAATTCATAATGAATGAACCAATGCGAAGCGCGCGCTTTCCTGAAAAGTATTATATTCCTCAATGGACTCCTGAATGTGTTGGTGTTCACATTGGATAATATTTGCTCTGAGTGTGAAGGCGATGGCGTTGTAGAAATCTACAAACGCCAAAGCTTTAGCCGTGATGTTGGTTACATAGATACAAAGACATGCACACAATGCAATGGATCAGGGTTTGACAATGACTTCGATCCATTGCATACATGCAAGCATGAAGTCGTATCTCCAACTGATAAGTGACAAAGCTTGGAAAGCTAATGTAAAACTTGAGGATGCCTTTGATAAAGCAGGGGCTTCCTCAACAACGTATTGGCGTACCGTAAATGAGAGAACAGAGTTAAAGTATGATACGGCATTGAGAGTGTTCAATGCAATCGAAGAACTTTACCAGATTCAACAAGCCCGTGAGTATTCCAAAGGATTACGAGAAGCTAATCAAAGCGTTGATCGGCGCGCGATTAGAAAAAGGTTTGAGCCAAGAATCCTTATCCCATAAGATTGGCTGCACCTCTTCTCTGATTCACAAATGGGAATCTCACAAGAGAATACCGTCTGGCTTTATGCTTATCTGCTGGCTTGATGCTTTGGACTATCAAATAGATGTCACCAAAAAAGGTTCATAGAATATTTTGCATTATCTGCAATGCGCAAACAGAATGGTTTGTCGCAGTGCTTAAACAAAATTCTTCTGCATCTTATGAAAAGCATTGGTACATTTGCAGACGCTGCTATGAGGAGGACCAATGGCAAACCGTAATAAAAACAAAGGAACCTACCACGAAAAGTGGTTTGTCAACTGGCTCAAAGAAGCGGGTATCAAAGCGAAAAGGCAACCGCTCAGTGGCAGCTTGGGAGGAGAGTATAGCGGCGATCTCAAGCTCGAACTCAACGGATACGAATTGGTAGGCGAAGTCAAATACCGTGACAAGTCTACCTTTCCCAGCCCCTTCAAAGTTTTAGAAGGCAGAGACATTGCTTTTTACAAACGGAGAACAGGCAAGCCGCAAACCTTAGTCATCATTGAAGGTGACACATTCCTTAAACTAATGGAGAACTCTAATGAAAAAGATAAAGAACCTAGCTGACGGTCAGGTCTGGGATTCAACTGTTAGCAGGGTATCGCAATCAACAGTATTGCGAGAAGAAATGATTCGTAAAGATTTTATAATTGATAGCGCAAAGATAAGCGCTGATCGGATTAGACTTGGCGAACCTGTCGGTGACTTCTGGCTAGAAGGCAAAGCCAAAGAAAGATTAATAAAAGATTATGGCTTAACGGAGGCTGACTTCAAAAAATACCTTTGACTATATTGCATATATGCAGTAGTCTTTGTCTTATAAAAAAAGGAGAACACAATGCAAAGACAAGGTTTTATTGGCGGCTCTGATTGCGTGAAGATCATGCAAGGTGAGTGGCTAGATCTTTGGAATGTAAAGACTGGGCGCGCGCAGCCTGATGATTTGTCTGACAATATCGCTGTGCAACTCGGTATTCATACTGAGGATTTTAATCTCAAATGGTTTGAGAAAAATTACAATTGCATATTAACGCATCATCAAACTGAACTGTCAGAAATTATCGGGACCGTCCCTGCAAAGGGAACCATCGATGCCGCATTCAATATGCAACCAGTAGAAGCGAAGCACACCAATGCTTTTAATTCTATGAATGACATGATTGATAGATACATGCCTCAACTTCAGCTATACGCAAAGCTTGCTGGCGTTGACGGAATCTATCTGTCTGTAATTTTTGGCAACAGCAAATGGGAATCCAAACACATCAAACAAAGTAACCAATACTTTGAAGGTATGTGGACTGTTGTCTCTGATTTCTGGTCTTATGTTTTAGATGACAAGCCTCCAGAAAATGTTGCACCAACTGTACTTAACCACAATAATATTGAAGTTGATCAAATGGTGATACGTGATGCAACACAAGATAATCAATTCGTCGATGCCGCAGTTACTTATATACAAGGTTATGAGCATAACCGAGTATTCGAGAATGCAAAGAAAGATCTCAAAGCTATGGTCGCACCCAATGAACGTGAGGTTTATTGTGATCAATTGTCAGTCCGAAGAGACAAGCGCGGCGCGCTCAGAATAGTTAAAAGATAAGGAGAACAATCATGGCACAGAGAACAGTGACTGATGAAATAAAGTTCAGCGACAATGAGCTTTGGAAAGCAATGGAATCTCAAGTAATGGATTTAGTTTCTGATAGAGCTATTCAATATTTAACAGCTAAAGCAGTTCAATATCATGTTGATGAATCCATTGATAAATACTTTAGTCGCATAAAAGAAATAATAGAAGATGATCCACATGATCTTGTTGACGCAAGTGAAATAGCATTTTCAAATGAAGGTTTTATGGAAGCAACATACATAGCAGTACAACTTGTACTCGAAGAAGTCCTGCCACAAATTCATTTAAAACCAGAATGGAAAACAAAAAAAGATTGGATAGAAATGATCCAAGCAAAAAAGGAGAACACCAATGACACTTGAAACCACAATGGATATATGGGATGCGCTTGCGCAATCTGATCCACAATATCTAAAACCAGTAAGCTTTGGATCACGCAGCTTCACGGCTATTGACCCACAGTATCAAGTCAAAAAGATGACAGAACACTTCGGCCCTGTTGGCGAAGGCTGGGGTTGGCACAATCAAACAGAGATAGTGCCTCTAAGCAACGGAGACAGCGCTGTATTAGCGCATGTAACTATCTGGCATGGGAACCAAGGAAATATGTTTGGCCCCTTCACAGGCTGTCGCAAGTTCTTTGATGCTTCAAAAGGTAGGCTGGCAGAAGATGCGCCGAAGATGGCTATCACAGATGGGCTGACAAAAGCGCTATCTCACTTGGGCTGCGATGCGGATGTGTTCTTGGGTAAGATGGATGGGAATAAGTATTCCGCAGACAGTGTTCCTAATGGCGCGGGGCAAGCATGGTAACTAAGAAAGTTACTAAACTCTGGAAGGGTGAATACCTTTCAATCAGGACATATGAGGTGCAGCCCGCGATCAAAGCGGGCGGGCTGCGCCTCATATATCAAGACAAGCAAATGTTCTTAGATCCAGTACAGCTACAAAATCTAAGACCATCATCTAAAGTTTTCAAATCAAAAACAGGAGGTAAAGATTACCAACTAATAGATATTAAGTTTGTCCCACAGGACAGCAAGCAAATGAAACTATTATAAAGGAGCCAGAAGCATGGCAGAATATGACAACACAAACACAGGCGCAGCATTTGCACCATTCCCAACACAACAAATGATTTTGCAAGGGAAGGTTGATATTGATATGAAGCAATCCAAGATTGTTTGCGTCAAAGATCAAACCAAAAACGGCAGAAATATTGTTGAGGTTTATGCAAAGATTGCAGTGTTGTTTGAGAATGACAAGAAGGGCAATGAAAGCGCGCCAGATTACTCTGGCCCAATTGATGACAATGACGTGCTAAAGATTGCAGGTTGGAAGCGCATGAAAGATGGCAAGCCTTATATGTCATTCAAAGTATCAGATAAACAGAATGGTTCGCATGGCGCACAAAGTGGATTGCCAAACGATGCAATACCATTCTAACATAAGAATGTTCTCCGAGGATTCATTTACATCTGCCCGATTGGAATCCTCCCTGACTGACGCAGCTTTGGCTGCGTCTTTTTTTAGGAGTGCACCATGATAGAATTTTTCACTATCTTAATGATCGACTATGAAATGCCAGCGCATAACGCCGCACCACTTGCAAGCATAGTCTACGCTTCAGAGAACCACTGCCAGCAAGTAATGGATCAGGGTCTAGCTGACCCAATCTATGACCATATCGTAAAACTCTACGGCAATAACATCTATATGACCTGCGTAGAAACAGACGTTGTGTCATCCGTACTTAGACCAAGGGCAAGACCATGACCGAAGAACAAATGCTACAAGCAATGCTTGATGACGCCAAACAAATACGCAAACGCTATCGTGATAAATGGGGCGGCAAACCAGACCCCAAAGCAAAAGAACCAGAGCCTAAGCCAAAAGAGATCGAGACGACAGCCGCGCCCACAAGAGGCAGCGGCTGGCGTAACGATCCACTTAGCCAAAAAGAAATAGATGACATCCTATACTTTCAAAGCAAGGGATGGTGCGTAACATCTACGGCTTTGTTCTTGGGCCTCAATGACAAAACTGTAAGGAAGTATCGTGAGGATGCCAGTCGGGACCAACACCCCCAAGAATCTTAATATCAGCTACACATCTAAGTGCAAGCTAAATCATTAATTCAAAGTGAGGGGCGTCGATAAAAGGTCTCCGCCCCTGACTGCGTCTTGTATCAATGTAATCATTCATTGCAGATTCCATAGTGCCATCCCAATAAGCAATGTTTGGAACAGACCAAGCAGCTCCCCAACGAACAGGAACATCTACAGCGCGCGCGCCTTCAGCCATAGCATCAGCAATTTCGTCATAAAGATTTAATTCCCAGCGCCCACCATCAACATAAGCCATCAGATCAACAGCCAAACCATCAATGTGCTTGCTCTTCATGGTTTGACTTGCGCCTTTAGCAACCAAAGCCTTCTGCTCTTCAATAGTTCTTAATCCACAGATCACGCTAAAGTCTTGCTTAGTAACACTGATTGCATACTTCACAACAGCAGCCATGCGTTCATCAACACCTTCCAGCTTCTCTAAGCTGCGCTTTCCTAGTTTATAACTCATGGTTTCGCCTTCATGTATTTGCTGACCGCTCTATTTCCAAACCAGAATGACATGATAGCAGCAAACAAACCAGCCGTTGCATCATCCCAGATTAGACTAAGTGCGCGCCCCATCTCATGCCCCATGTCCAACAGAGCAAGCAATGCTGTTACTTTGATGGCAACGAAAAGAGCAAAAAAACAATAAGTGATAACAGGGCGCACACTTCCGCGTAATGCGTTGATAAAGCCTCCCGCATCAATACTGTCATGTCGGTACAGCCCCTCGGTTTCTTTAATATCTGCTTCTTTATCCATGATGCTAAGTTTTAATTCAGCACGTTTAGACATCAGATCCATTTCAAGCTGCGCTCTTTCAAGCTCATGCTTGTGCGCTTGGTTTGCTTTGAAGTAGTTTAAAACCTCTGGCAAAAACGATGTGCCAAAACCAAGCAAGCTGCCAAGAAGAGTAATCATTTGCGCTCACTTCCAAGCCAGACAGCAAACGCGCCCGTCATTGCACCTGATACCACACTAATCATTGCAGATTGTTGCGTGGATAAATCATCCAAAGACATGCCCCATTCAATAACACGAATATACATTAAGGTCATAACAGCCATCATGACTCTTGGCATTATCTTCCATTCGAGAATACGTTCCATAGCTATAGTCATTCAGACCTCCATATCTATGATGCTACCCTGTGGCTTTAGCCCAGAGTTAGACGCGCCAAACTTATCATAACTCAACATTAAATCAAGCTGTTGTCTCTCCAGCGCCTTAGCGAGCTTGTGAGCGCGATTATGCTCTTTCTGCACCTGTTGCTGCGCCTGATGGTTTTCGATGCTCTCACGCGCTCTCTGTGCTTCTATGGCAAAAGGAAGATTACCAACAGGATCAAGCATTAGCCAACCATACAAATCCAACAAGACCAGCAAACAAAACTAAAAACAGAGTAATGCCAGCAGCCCACTCAATAATAGCTTGTTTTATTTCCATGCGGCGAAACTCATGCTCTCGCTTTTGTTTGCGTATTTCGGCTTCTATTCTTAGAAACTCTTGCCAATGAGAGGGACCAAGTATTGCAGGGTGGCTAATAATCTCTCGCAATTCATCGCGCATTTGCTGCGCTTTCTTTCGAGCTAAGAAAACTTCCATAGCTTGAGCCTGTGTCCCAGATCCCAGCGCCTTATACCAAGGTGGTTTCTCTGACATCTTTTCAGCCTGATCCAGTTCAGCCATACAGCCAGCCCATTGCTGCAACTGTTGGCCCATGTCTTGCAGATCGCGCCCAACTTGAACGCCTTTCTTGAGAAAGTTAAATGCGGCTGTAGCTCCCGCGATTGCAGTGACAGGATCTATCATGTTTCATAGAACCTCGCTGGGCAGATGTAGCTAGGTGGCACTACATAACTTCTATCATACCATTCATAATCAGGACGTTCATGCCCACAATCATAAAGACAAACCTGATACAGCCCTAGTTGAAAGCTCTGGCCCCAGAGTATGGCGACCAGAGTACACAGCATCAGCCCATCATATTTATGCGTAAGAGTAGAGCAATAATGAATGCAGACGCACCAATCAGAATAGCCTCAAGACGCTTTACACGATTGAACAAATCTTTGAATTGAATATTCATCTGCGTTTTAATCGCTATGATTTCTTTTTCTAATCCATCAATGCGGTCATGCGCTGATGATACCGTTCTTTTGTCCATCAGTCAGCCTCCTGAATGGTTAGTGTCCCAGCCTCAACCTGACGCATGATCTCACTGTAGTGGCGGTTGCTGGGGTCTAGAGGGACGAACATTTCTTGTCCGTCGATGGTGGCACGGATGGAGGTATTGTTGCCATCAAAGGCAATGTATTGGGCGGATGTGATTTGCATGTTGTTCATGGGTTATAACTCCGCATCAAAAGACATCCAACTATTTGTGCTAGTTGGTGTAAGTGTCCAACTTGTCCCGCCTGTTTGACCTGAACCACTAACCTTAAGAAGCAGCTCTCTGGGACTTGCGTCTGCTAACTCTGGCGCATTACAATTAGGTGCGGTGTTGCCTAAAAGTCTCCATCCTGTAGCACCAGAAGTAGTTGCAGTCGGACTTGCCCTCATTTCTTCTGGCAAAGTAAATGACCCATAAAAGTCCGCAGTACTATAAACAACGCCAGTAAATATTGCGCCGTAACCACCGCCCTGTGTTGTTTGAGTTTTATAATAATACCTCTGGCACCTCGCCAGTTGATCGGAGTATGGGATGTGCTCGAAGGGTGTACTAGTGTCCCCGATTTCCAACTGGGCGCCTGTCAGTTGCCAGTAGTTGCCGATGGTGTCGGCAAGATTTACCACTCCTGTCGCACGACTTGAGCCAACAGAAGAATTTGCACCCCATGAAGTGTTTAAACTTCCAGAAGCATAGTCAGTTCCAGAGCCAAGCCACCAATTCAGTTCAAGACTTGACCCATTATCGTTATCAAACAATCCAGCAGTATCACCCGAAAAGGTGATAGTCTTGTATTCCCACACGCCAGAAGAAGCTACGGTATAAGACTGAGATATAGTCCTAGAATTATCAACGTCATAACACTCAACAACATAAGTTCCTGTCTTGTTGGACTTAACCCAAAATGAAACGGTAAATTGCTTCGCCGATGATGTTCCTTTGGCCAATGATTGAAGGTTTTGCCCCTCGAAAGCCTGTCGTGCCATTAAAAATGAGTTAGTAGACAATGAGGCATTTGCTGTCGTGCATTCATACCGAAATGAATTTGAAAATCCATCAGGGGCATCTGTGCTTTGAGAAATGGTCCAAGTCCCTGCTAAATACACTGGCGAAACAAATCTATCCACACAGTAGTATCCTTGAGACGTAACACCAGTCGTACTCGTCCCCCGCTGTGCCACTTGCATAGCACCATTGATAATCAAATTCCTGTTCGACAAGGCACCATCGTCATAGACGTTACCAAGATCTGCAAGTTGTCGTGCCTTGCTCATGTTACACCTCTTGTGCTGCTAGATGTGCAGCATAAGCATCCTTAACCGCTTGTGTATGCACCACGTTGCAAATGTTCTGCACCTCTGTGCTTTCACCTGTGATGTCTGCATTTGGTGCAACGACATGGCGTGAAAAGGATCGGCTGATCTCTACGCCGTCACGCTTGATGACCGTGGCTGTACGCACTTGCACATGCTTGAAGTCACCTACGATCTCTATTTTGTCTTGTACTGTTTCTTCTGTTAATGCCATCGTTTATCTCCTGTGATGGTTGGACTGTCCGACCCCTTGGTGTGGGGTTATGCTGTGGTGTGGTAGGTCGCAGATATGTGAAAGTCATAAAAGGTTGCGCCAGATGTGCTGCTCAGAACGGCATTAATTCGGCTCGTAGAAGAAGACACAAATTCTTTTCTGACGGTAAAGGCTTCGTGACCAATAGCTACGCCGTGGAATGAACTTGGGACAAACGGCAGGCCGCCTATTTGAATTGATGTCCCGTCATTTCTTGCTTTAAAATAGGCAACAGCATGGACGATTGATCCGACCTTTACATAGTTTGCAGATATATCAGTAAACCCAGCGGGGAAGCCAACAGTTGAGGCAGGCACCCAAGTCCCCTCCTCATAGTCATCCAGCTTATTAGCCGAACCAGTACCGCCAAGGTAGACACCGCCAGAGAGGTAGAGGTCTTTCCAACGTAAGACTGTATTTCCTAAATCAACAGTAGCATCAGACGCCGACCCACCTGTTGTTGCAGGTAGAACCCCATTATCATTAAGGTAAATGCCCTTTGTGCTTCCTGTTCCACCTGCGAAGTAAACATCATCAGTGGCAGCAACTCCAATACCCCCAATAGAGGAGCCATTCTTCTGAACATCAATGATTGCCCCATCGGTTGACGCACGGTCAACAGTGAGGACGGTTGCACCATCGTTGTCTACAGTTAGGCCAGCACTAGCCGTAACTGCCCCAGAAAAAGTTCCACCAGTAGACGCTGGAACCATGTCAGCAGTCGTGAAAGACTTAAAGGCAACAATGTTTAGCTCGTCACCCGTAGCCGCACCAGAGGCCAGCACAATGCTTGTCCCATTGTTTGCAGTGTAATCTGTGCCATCTTCTAAAGTTATGCCATTTAATG
>Ga0208795_1001557_pt1 | contig 10234 bp, 10 predicted proteins | sample CB_VirMetaG_6_FD_184541 | JGI IMG/M metagenome (GOLD analysis project Ga0208795, IMG submission 184541) | Freshwater to marine saline gradient viral communities from Chesapeake Bay - CB_1508_2 Viral MetaG (SPAdes) (version 4) | ecosystem: Environmental > Aquatic > Marine > Coastal | place: USA... | reverse complement strand
AGTTCGAACTCGGCTCCGTCCCAACCTCCTACATCCCAACCTACGGCAGTACAGTAACGAGGGCGAAGGATCAGATAACACTAGCGACGAGTGCGTTTCCTTACAGTGATACGGCTGGTAGTATTATAACCAGTGTTGACTGGAAAATACTCAGTAGTTCAAATATCGCATATTCATTGAACGATGGCACAACCTCAAACAGATTTCTGCTGTATGGAGCCACAAATGATACCGCAATAAATTCTGGCGGCGGGTTAGTTCAGTTAAATACTGACGTATTCAATGCGGGAGCGGATAGTGATATTCACGGTGTTTCTGTAGGTAGCGGAAGCGTTTCTGCCACAGCAAACGGAGTGGCGGTAGTTTCGGGTAGCACTGCAATGCCTATAGGCGTAACAACCTTCTCGATTGGTATGAGTAGGTCAAACGTACAACAACTCAACGGCCACTTCAAATACATCAAATACCTCCCACGCGCTATCGAGGACGCAGAACTTATCACGGATACAACAGCATGACCCAAACTCCATACATCCACCTTGGCACTTGGGCAAAGACCGAGGCCATCCACTTGACTGCGATGAAACAACTCAACGTCATTAAAACAAACGATGACGGCGATTACGTCAGGGATGGTGTAGACCTCACTGGCCCATTCACCCTGACCAAGACAGCGGGAACCTATGACGCAGAGGGTAACGAAATCACACCGCCTGTCTTCTATCCTGGTGTGTTCTACAATATGCGCTGCTACAATGCAGTCTACGATTGGCTGACTGAAGGCCAAGTCCAAGAGGACGAGGTAGACGGGCAGAAGGTACTCCGCCATGTCCTTGATCGGGTTAATCTACTCGGGAGCATAACAGGCGGCAATCTGACTGCAAAAGGCATCGCTGGTAACGATAAGTTCCCTCGACGTATTCAGGTAAACAACAACGGCAACCCAGTCTTCGCGATCTATTCACTTCAAGATGGTGACGTACAAACACCACACAACGTGTGGCAATAATCATGGCTAGAGAACGGTTTTGTAAAGTATGCAAGGGCTGGCATAATCCAGAGGCATGGCCTCATAACTGTATGCCAGAAAAAGAATATAAGCGTTCGGACCTATCATCGCCAATGATTAGCCTGGACACTATGGACGCGGTTCAATCGCAACTTGATGGCAAGTTCTACGATAGCAAATCCGCGCTAAGAGCCACCTATAAAGCGGCTGGGGTGACAGAAATTGGAAACGATAGTTCTGTAACAGATCCAAAGCCATTTAAGAGACCAAAGCCTGATAGAAAGGCTATTCGCGAATCCATCGGCAAAGCCGTTAACCGCGTTGGAATACCCGCCTAACTCGCACTCCCTCAGAAGGAAAACCCATGACTGACGAAGCAACTATGGACGTTGCAGCGGATCAATCTGCTGTAATTGAAACACCTGAAATTTCTGACGAACAGATTGAACAAGTGCCTGAAAGAAACGAGCCAATAAGCACCCGTGACGCGCTTGCAAAGGCGTTTAAGGATACTGAACAATCTGCAACAAAAGAAACGCCAGAGACAGGCAAAGAACGCAATCCAGACGGGACGTTTAAAGCCAAGGAAGTTGCTGTAACGCCAGACGCTACAGACCAAGCGAAAACAGAAGAAAAGCCAACAGAAACGTCAAAGTTTGCAGATCCACCATCTAGGTTCTCACCAGATGCCAAGGCTGCATGGGCAACGGCTCCTGACCCTGTAAAAGCGGAAATAACAAGAGCGGTTTCAGAACTTGAAGGCGGTATCGAACAATACAAACAAGCATATGAGCCATTTCGTGAATTTGCTGAAAACCTTAAATCTAATGGGCAGGACTTCCAGAATGTCATTGCTCATTACACAGGCATTGAACAAAAACTAGCCAATGACCCAATAGGCGGACTTGATCAGATTTGTCAGAATATGGGGCTTACACTTCGTCAAGTTGCGGAGCATGTTTCAGGGCAAACACCCGATCAACATGCTGGCAAGCAAGAAGCTACAATTAACGAATTACGGAACGAACTCGCCACAATCAAACAGGAATTGGGCGGGGTTTCTACAACCATTAAATCACAAACCGAAGCGCAGACACTAAAGGAAATAGAAACCTTTGCTGCTGACAAACCACGGTTTGATGAATTGTCCAATGACGTTGCTTTTTTCCTTAGCAATGGCAGGGCGCAAGATTTGCAGGAAGCTTACAACCTAGCGGAACGGCTCAACCCCACTCCACAAGTTGAAACCCCTGCACCCGTGGCACAAGCCACACAAACAACCGAAACGGCTCAAACCCGTAAAGGTAAACTATCCACAACAGGCGCTCCAAGTTCAGGCTCAAACCCTGCTAACCGCAAGCCGCCTTCCTCTGCCCGTGATGCAGTAGCTGCCAGAATGGCAGAAGCTGGTTTCTAGGGCTTAACAAGCTTTAATAGGAGGCCATAATGGCTTTAAATACCAATGAAAGACTCCAAGAAGTCTTTTCACTGGCGCTTGAGGATCGCTCCAAAGGTTATCAAGACCTTGTGTCGAACTCGAACGCTATTCTTTACATGATGAAGAAAAAAGGACAGTTCAAGACCTTCTCGGGTCCAACTATCCGCGAACGTCTATTGTATGCTGAAAGCGGCACTTATACCCGCTATTCTGGCTATCAATACCTCAACCCTGCACCTGCTGAATTGATGAACGATGCAGAATTTACGCCTAAATTGGCGGCTGTGTCTGTTACTCTTTCCGGCGAAGATATTTTGCAAAACTCTGGTTCAAACCAGCTTGTAGATATTATGGAAGCGCATATTGACGCTGCCGAGCAGGAACTACAGGATCGCTTTGTTGAAGATTTGCACGGCGATGGCACTTTGTCTAACCAAATCGGTGGCTTGCAGCTTGCAATTCCTACCGATCCGACAAGTGGCACTTATGGCGGGATTTCCCGCGCTGATAATGCTATTTGGCGAACTGCTGCTTATGATGCTCATTCAGCATTTTCAGGGATTACTCAGGTAACATCGGCAACGATTAAAACCATTCTTGATAATGTGATGATCGAGCGTTCACGCGGTCAAAAAGGGCCAAATATGATCTGCATGTCGCAGGAACATTATATTGCCTATACAGCCGCAACGGTAGCAATCCAGCGTATTCAGGATGAGAACGAGTTGGGTAAACTCGGCTTCACCAACCTGAAATATTACGGCGCTGGCAAGTCTGTTGATGTTGTTCTTGAAGGTGGTATCGGTTCGGCTATGCCTGCTGACACTACTTACTTCATTGATACATCGGGCTTGAAATTCCGTTATCACCCTGATCGAAACTTCGTCAAATTTGGTGGCAAGCAAACGCCTGTCAACCAGGATGCAATGGTTCAGCATATCGGTTTTTACGGAAACCTTGTGCAGTCTAATCCTTTGCATATGGCGAAACTGTTTGATTCGAACACAGCGTCATAAGGAGACAAAATCATGGCTTACGTCATTACTGAAAACCGCCTTGGTCAGTCCATTATCGGCACCGTTGACACGGCTGCGGCTGTTCCTGTTGGAACAATCGTAACCGCAACAGACCCGACTTATGGTTCTGGCGAGTTTATCTATCTTCAAGGCGTTGCTTCAACAGCCGAAGGTTCATGGGTAACTTACAACTTGGATGATGGTTCAACCGCACTTCTTGCGGCTAACGCCATTGGCCCTGTTGCTGTTGCTATGGGCGCGACTGTTGCAAGCACTTGGGGCTGGTATCAAATCAGCGGCAAGGCTGTTGGCAAGGCGCTTGCGTCATTTGCTGACAATGCCAATGTTTACGCAACCGCCACAGCTGGCAGCATTGATGATGCTGTTGTTGCTGGTGACCGCGTGAAACTGGCCAAAGGCGCTTCCGCAGTTGATACACCTTCTACTGGATTGGCAGAGTTTGAAATCTCTCGCCCATTCATGGACGATGCAACCGCAGCCTAACCAATTGGGGCGGCTTACGGGCCGCTCCTATCCCCCGCACCCTTCTCAGACAAGGAATTAAAAATGTCGAACGATACGAAGCCCCATCTACACGTTGAATTTTTTGAAGATAAAATCGAAAACAAAGCCAAATCCGCAGAAGCTGGACGACCTGTTTTTGATCCGCAAACAAAAGTCCGCATTAAATTTGCTGGCGATAAACATAATGTCTTGGTTGCCCCAGCTAACTCACTCGGGCAAATGCGAGATACAGACTCAAACCGCAGATTAACCTATGCCGAACAGTTTCCAGAACATTACGCAGCATTCAAGAAAAACCAGAAATTCCTTGGTAGTGGAACACCGTTGACAGAATTGTCATTTATTACTGTTGCCAAACGCGCGGAACTTGAAGCCTTTAACATTCACACAGCCGAGGCATTGGCTGAAATGGACGGGGCAGGGCTTAAAAAGCTTGGTATGGGTTCACGCGAATTAATGGAGCAAGCAAAGGCATATTTGGATAAAGCTTCTGGATCCGCCGATGTTACCCGATTGGCTGGCGAAAATTCGGCGCTTAAAGCCCAAATGGAGGCCATGCAAGCGCAGTTGCTGGAATTGCAGAGCAATAGAGCCGCTGCACCTAAACAAGAGCCTGTAAGCCCTACAGTTGATGTTTCTAGTTCACCTTTTGCTGATTGGGACGCTGACACTATCACAGCATGGATTGTCGAGCAGGGTGGCGAAAAACCGCATCACAAGTGCAGCTTTGAAACATTGGTTCAAAAAGCCGATGAATTGAATGCTTCACTCGCAAAACAGAATGAGGCCGCATAAATGACCCTTCTATCCGTTGCTACAGAAGTTGCAAAAAAGGTCGGGCTAAATGTGCCTGATGTTGTCGCAACTTCTACAGATCGTGAAATGGTTGAAATGCTATCAGTCATTAACGAAATGGCGCAACGGATAGCGCGTGGCCATGATTGGCAGAAGCTAAGTGCCATCGCTACGGTAACGGGCGATGGTTCAACGGAAGATTTTGCACTACCTACAGATTTTGATAGGCAGTTAGTAAAATCACAAATCTGGTCATCATCGCTTGAAACACCTTTAAGCCATATCAGCGATTTGGATAGGTGGCTTGGTCTTGATGTTCAATCTTATGATTATGTGATTAACGCATGGATTATCTACGGCGGTGAATTGCATATCAAACCAGCATTAGCGTCCGCAGTAACGGGCAAATATTTCTATCAATCCAATTTAATTGTCGCACCTTCGGCTGGTGATAATAAAGCCGAGTTTGACGCTGATACAGACACATTTCGCCTTGATGAGCAGTTGCTTAAATTAGGTGTTATCTGGCAATGGCGTGAAAACAAAGGTCTGCCATATGCCGAAGATATGGCTAACTATGAAGAATTAAAAGAGCGTCTTGTCGCACGGGACAAAGGAAGTCGGATGATCCGTGTTGGCAAGGTTCGATTGCCTAATGATGTAACCGTTGCTTATCCGCAGGTCATAACCCCATGAGGCAAGCACTAAAGCGGGTTCCTGTTCAGCAACAGGCCAGACGCTCTGCAAAATACAAATCATTTCCATCACCAACTGGCGGCTGGGTGGTTAATGAAAATGTGACAAGGCAGCGGGAAGGAACCGCGCTGGTTCTTGAAAATTGGTTTCCTACAACGCAAGGCATTCGTGTTCGTGGTGGGTGTTCTAAACGAGCAACAATTACAAGCGGTGGTCCTGTTTTATCTATGTTCACATATAAGAGCGGGTCAACTGAAAAATTGTTTGCCGCTGATGAAACAAATATATTTGATCTAACCAGTGTGGCAGATGCGGACGCTATTCCTACGGCGGCAGTTTCAAGCCAAACGGCTGGCTACTATTCAACGGCTGCAATGGTAACAACCGCAGGAAATTATCTGATTTGCGTCAATGGCGCGGATGACGCGCAGCTTTTTGACGGTTCAAGCTGGCAAGATTTAAACGCTGTTTCCACTCCTGCGATAACAGGCGTTGCCACCGCTGATTTGTCTAATGCGTGGGTTTTTGCAAACCGCGTTTTCTTTGTTGAAGATGGTACATTTGTTGCATGGTTTTTGCCTGTCGATAGCATTGGTGGAACGGCTGCTGATTTTTCCCTTGCAGGTGTATTTAAAAAAGGCGGGGCGCTTTTATTCGGGGCAACATGGTCTTTGGATTCTGGTGATGGCCTGGATGATAAGTGTGTTTTCGTTTCTACAGAAGGTGAAGTTGCTATCTATGAAGGAACTAACCCTGCCAGTGCAGCAGATTGGCGTTTGGCTGGTGTTTACGAAATAACAACACCAATGGGGATGAAGGCTACTGCAAGGGCTGGCGGTGATTTATTGGTTGCAACAGAAGATGGCATAGTGCCAATTTCTCAAGCTATCCAGAAAGATCCTGCTGCGCTCTCATTGGCGGCTGTAACAAAAGCAATTGAGCCAGAATGGCAAAAAGAAGTAACCGTAAGGCGTGGGGTTAATTGGGAAATGCTTAAATGGGATGCAAACAATATGTTGATTGTTTCGCAACCTGTTATTGATACGCAAGATCCTCAATGTCTGGTTGCTAATCTTGAAACTGGCGCTTGGTGCAAGTTCACGGGATGGGACGTGCGTTGCGTGGCTCTATTTGTTGATAATGGTTATTTTGGAACCAATGACGGGAAAGTCTACCAAATGGAGGTAGGCGGCAATGATGATGGCGAGGTTTATACTGCTGTTTATGCGGGGGCATTTGATAGCATTTCAAGTCAAGACTCGCTTAAAATAATCAAGCAAATGCGGACTACATTTAAATCATCAACGCCATTCGTTTATAAGTCGTCTGTTTCGATTGATTATAATGTTTCTATCCCATCACCGCCCAGTTCTGTTGCTGACTACTCAACAGATGATTGGGACGTTGGCGAATGGGATGTTGCTCTTTGGGATACTGGATCCGACCTAACCAAAACCACAACAGCAGAATGGCATTCTATAGGGCGGGCTTGCAGGGCTATTTCGCCTAATATTCAAATTACTTCTGGCGTTACACCTAAGCCGAATATTGAATTAGTTATAAGTGGTGTGACCTATGAAAACGGCGGTCTGGTCGTTTGATTGAAACAGTTTGGGGTGGCGAGGCCAGCCCAATTATCAATAATGTTATTGGCGAGTTTGTCGCTGATCGCGTTTTTGGTGATGATCGAAAGTTTATAGATTTCACAAGTTTAGGCGTTGTTTCACATGAAACTCTAATAGCGGGGGTTGTTTACCACAATTTTTGCCCTCAGCAAGGAACTATTGAAATAAGCGCAGCGGCGGATGATCCAAGATGGTTTGCCCGTCACGTTATCTATGAAATGTATGAGTACCCATTTGAGCAATTAGATTGCCGCATGGTTATTCACACCACATCGGAATTGAATAAGACGGTTATTAGCATTTTGCGGCGGCTTGGTTTTTCAGAAACCCGCATTGAAGCAATCAGAGGGCCAAACGAGGCCGAAATAATATTCACACTCACCAAAGAGCAATGGAAATCCAACGGGTTTCATAAGGAGCATAAAAATGGGCAAAAAAGGCAGCAGCGCACCGAAACCACCTGATCCAAGAAAAACGGCGGCGGCTTCTAATAGCACCAATTTGATGAATGCGGTTAGCAATGCTCATTTGGGAAATATTAGTGAATATGGTCCTGATGGCAGCACAAGGGTTGAGCAAACAGGCTCCAATTCTGTTTACGATCCGTATACAAAACAGAATTATGATATTCCGACTTTCAGCCGTTATACAGAACTTTCGCCAGAACAACAGCTTATAAAAGAGCAAAACAATTCGGCGGATTTAAACCTAGCCACCCTTGGAAATCGTCTATCAGGAACGCTAGGGAACCAGCTAACCGATAACTTCACGATTAACAATGAATCCACAGAAGCAAGGCTTTTTGATCTAGGCTCTAAGCGCCTTGACCCTATGTTTCAACAGCGTCAAGACGATATGGAAACAAGGCTTTCAAATCAGGGTATTAAGCGTGGATCTGCTGCTTTTGACCGTGAAATGGGTACGTTTAACCAAGGGCGCAATGATGCTTATAACCAGCTTGCATTAACAGGCAGAGGCCAAGCCTCACAAGAGCAATTCGCAGAAGATAACCAGCGCATTAACCAGATTTCCGCGCTTATGTCTGGTGGGCAAGTTTCGCAGCCTAACTTTATGGGCGCTAATATGCCAAATATTGCAAATACTGATGTGGGCGGTTTGATTTCGAATAATCACGCACAAAAAATGAACGCGTGGCAAACAGAAAATCAGAACCAGCAAAACCTTATGGGCGGATTAATGGGCATGGGTGCAAATCTAATGCTTTCCGATGAAAGAGCCAAGAAGGATATTGAACCAGTTGGGCAGGTCAAAGGCCAGAACATCTATGAATACCGATATAAAGGTGAAGATGAAAACTCGCCTAAATCCATTGGTGTTATGGCTCAAGAAGCTGAAAAGAAAAACCCTAATGCTGTTGTCACAGGTTCAGACGGTTACAAACGGGTCAATTATGGCGAACTTTTTGGGATAGGCGCTTAACATGCAATCATTCATCTTCGACGCTAACAAAGAAACCCCGCAATCCTTAGCCCGTAGACGTGCGCTTGCTCAAACTATGGCGCAAAAGGTCCGCGCTCCTAGAAATGTTGGCGAGGGCTTATCTGCCTTGGGCGCTGGTATGGCTGGAATGATCCAGAACAACCGCATTAAGAAAACTGAACAGATGGGTCAGGAAAGCGCAAAGAACGCTTTTTCGCCTATTCTAGCGGCTTTAAGTGGTCAGGGTTCACAATCTTCCCAGCCACAGTCGTTTGCCTCTATGGGAGGCTCACAGGCCGAATTGCCGCCTATGCCTATGTCAGGCGGTAACTCGCCCGTTCCAAACGCTTACGCGAATGATAGGGTTTCAGGCGCTTTTGATCGTGACGCATTGCACAAATCACAGTTGATGGCTGAAAGCGGCGGCGATCCGAATGCGGTTTCACCTGTTGGCGCTCAAGGTCTAATGCAGATCATGCCAGATACGGCAAGACAACCAGGCTTTGGTATGCAGCCGCTTGAAAATCCTATGGACCCTGTAGCGAATGAGCAATTTGGCAGACAGTATATGGATAAGATGCTTGATCGCTATAATGGTGACCCAAAACGCGCTCTTGCTGCCTATAATTGGGGCGCTGGCAATGCAGATAAATGGAACGGCGATGAAAACACCCTGCCCGATGAAACGCGTGGTTATAGAAACTACATTGCAAAGATTATGGGCGGTCAAAACCCACAAACCGCGCAAGGTGCAATTAACTCCTATATGCCGCAACAGGGACAAACTAACCAACCAACTCAAGGCGGCGGATTGGGTATACAAGAACTTGTGCAAGCCGCGCAAAATCCTTGGCTTAATGACGGTCAAAAATCAGTTCTTAACGCCTTGATGGAACAGCAGTTTAAATCCATGCAGCCACAAGACCCTATGAAGGCTTTGCAGATTCAGAAATTGCAGCAAGAAGTCGGTCGTGGTGGAAAACCTTGGTATATTCGAGAAGATGGGTCCGTTGACCCTTCTTATCTTGCCGCCAAAAAGGCTGGGGTAGATAGCGTCAATATAATCACAGGTGAAGGCGATAAATTTTATAAAGTAATGGATGAGAAAAATGCCGAACAATTCTCCGCGCTTTCAACTAATGGTCAAAATTCAAGAAGCAAGCTAGCGCAAGTTAATGTTCTCGAAGGATTGCTAAAATCTTCCGGCTCTGGATTTGGTGCTACTTTAGCGGCGAAAGCTGGTGAATTTGGCATTGAGACAGAAGGCTTAAGCGAAATCCAAGCAGCACAGGCTTTGATTAACAAATTGGTTCCTGAGCAAAGACAAGCTGGTTCTGGTCCTATGTCTGATGCTGATTTGGCTTTGTTCAAACAATCTTTGCCCCGCCTGATTAATACGCCTGAAGGCAATGCTTCAATTGTTCAGACTATGCGCGGGATTGCTGAATATGAGGTTCAAATGGGCGAGATTGCGGATTCCGTTGCTGATAGAACAATGACGCCACAGGAGGGGAGAGAAGCAATACGGAATTTGAAAAACCCGCTTGAAGATTTTAGCAAAGATCCAACTGGCGACACTGCATCAAATGCGCTTAAAGTTGGTGAAATTGTTGATGGGCATATGTTCAAAGGCGGTGATGCTGGAAATCCTGCGAATTGGGAGCAAGTGCAATAATGGGCGGTCCTTGGG
>Ga0208795_1001554_pt1 | contig 10243 bp, 14 predicted proteins | sample CB_VirMetaG_6_FD_184541 | JGI IMG/M metagenome (GOLD analysis project Ga0208795, IMG submission 184541) | Freshwater to marine saline gradient viral communities from Chesapeake Bay - CB_1508_2 Viral MetaG (SPAdes) (version 4) | ecosystem: Environmental > Aquatic > Marine > Coastal | place: USA... | reverse complement strand
TCTTTGACTTATATATGAGGGAGACAAAAGTAAAATCCTGGACGCAGGTTTGGCCGTAACTGTCTACTACTGACGGGTAGAATAGGACATAAGGGTAGCTCTCACACATACACACTCAGTGTGAACAAAGGTCCGATAGCTCAGCTGGATAGAGCAACAGCCTTCTAAGCTGTCGGTCGAAGGTTCGAATCCTTCTCGGATCACTTAAAAAATTCTCCCTTAGCTCAGTCGGTTAGAGCATTTGACTGTTAATCAAAGGGTCCTTGGTTCGAGTCCAAGAGGGAGAGCTCACGCGCCTATAGCTCAGTAGGTTAGAGCATCGGACTCATAATCCGCGGGTCCTAGGTTCAAGTCCTAGTAGGCGCACTCAAGCTTGCCAATCCAATTTTTCTATATTATCTTTATAGATGGAAGATTGGCAGAGTGGTCGATTGCGGTAGTCTTGAAAACTATTGACTGTAACAGGTCCGGGAGTTCGAATCTCTCATCTTCCGCACTGAGTCTAGCCGACCGAGGGGGGGTTAGCACTCGCAAGTGGAGTCTAAAGCCATGCTGGTGGGAGCCCAGGACACTTCCTCCCCTCAACCTTACAGCACTCCAGGGGTGCCAATAAATCCTAGGAGCCGGAAAATATTCCGGTGGCGGCTAGGTTGACTTGGGAAAGATCTATAGAGGGGGATACGTGAACCAATAAGCGTCCTAAAAAAAACTCCCCTTGACCCAATTAGACTGCATATGCAATTAGCTCGGCAGTCTCATGCACCTGCAGACAGTGAGGTGATTGGGTCTAAAAGCCTCCGTAGCTCAGTTGGTAGAGCCACTGATTTGTAATCAGTAGGTCGTTGGTTCGAGTCCGACCGGAGGCTCAGGGAAGTAGCGCAGGTGGTAGCGCACTTGGTTTGGGACCAAGGGGTCGCAGGTTCGAACCCTGTCTTCCCTACTTACGTAAGGTGCGAAAGTAGCTCAGTTGGTAGAGCATAACCTTGCCAAGGTTAGGGTCGCCGGTTCGAACCCGGTCTTTCGCTCAACGCAGTCAGATGCATCTGGTTTCTTTGTTCCATTCAAAAACAAAGTGGAGCTACAGTGGCAGGAGAGGAGAATCCCTTGGATTACTCCTTTTCTTTATTTATATTTAACATTATGAGTGCATGTGATATTTGTAGCAATAAATGCTTTGGAATAGATGGTTATGATGGGAGTTGTTGTTCCATTGAAGATCGTGATTGGATTATAGGACCCATCACAGATACAGATGAATTTATTCAAAGATTAAGTAATAAATTAGGAAGACCTATTCCTAAAGAAGATATATTTTACGAATTAGAAGAAGGAAAAAATATATTCCCAAACAAACCCACATGGCAAATGCCATCTTCCTACCCAGCTTTAAAAATAAACTTGGAAGATAAAAAGAAAGCATGTATATTTTATAATACTACATTAAAAGCCTGCACGATGTATGATATTCGTCCTACAACATGTCAAAACTTTGAATGTGGTTATTTAAAAGAAAATAAGTGATATTAAGGGTTTCTCTTGGTCGTTTAATACTATTTTAACTATGGAAACACTATCTTTTACTTTAGGTGTTCTTGCGGTGATTGACTTATTACTCGTCGTAGGAACGTTTTTGGTCTTAAAGACTTTAAACATCACCCGCAAACAAGCGGAAAAAACTCAACGAGAGCTAGATGCTAACGTTAGAGAATTACATTACGAGGTAGAACGCTACCGAAATGATTTGTCGGATCACATTAACCGTGTTGAAGAACAAGTTGTTAGACACACTGATAGCCGAGTGGATAAATTAGAGGCTAAAATTTATAAAGAGTTTGATATTAAACAAACTCAAAGAGTTAATTACTAACAAATAACCCAGACCAAGAGAACCCTAAATATCATGATAAATACGCGATATAATGAATTACTACACAACAACCACTACCTGGGGTGAAATAAATTTTGAATATATTTATACACGTGAAAGCACAGGCAAAAATTAAAGATTACGCCCAAATAGTTCACCAATACTATCTAGAAGGAACATTTACCAAAGAAGATGTTCAAGAATGGTTGGGTGAGCTTGACTGTGAACTGCACGACTTAACAAAATATAAAATTGTATTTAGCTATTTTGATGATTGGTATCCTACAAGAATGACCGTATACAAAAGCGGAAGAATAAAAGTAGAAACCGATTTAGATGAATTCCCATGAACATAAACAAAATATTTGGTGCTTTTGATGATAATGCTTCTTTAAAGGATAAGGCAGCATTATTCGAACTTCAAGAAACACAAGCATTCAAATTAGGTATGTTTAAAAAAATTATATGGAACCAAAAAGCTATGACAGAAAAAATGGAGAAATTCATGGAATTTATGCCGGACCTAGCTAAGATGGTGGACATGGACAGTGATGCAGGTGAATTCGTTACTCACACGAGAGCTTGGACATACCTTAAAGATTATGACCCTACCTCAGAACAAGGGATAGATGCCTCACATATCTTCTCAGATGAATATACTATTACAGCATGCGATTTAGCTCTTTTATTTTGGGAAAATAGAGAAGAATACGAAAAATGTGCACATATCAAAAAAGTTAAAGACTTATTAAAGAAAAACTTGCCATCATAACCTTTTTTTTGTAACTTAGAGATACAGGGGTTAGGAAGATAAGAAAAGATATAGAGATATAAGGGTGATAGGGGTGCCCATAATATACCCCCATAAAACGTTACAATATGAGAAATCAAGAATTATTAGTATCTAAAATCGAACGACTAGAAGGATTACACAAACAAATGAAAGTTGGTGCCACTAGAGTTTCTTTAGATGAATTTTACAAAATGGTAGAAACAGCCGAAGAATTACTCACGGATATTAAATTTATGATTAGTCGAGACTCGATTTAAACATATAAACATGTCAAAAATTATAGGGTTATCTACTGTAGGTCACGACTGTGGAGTAGCTTATATAGTTGATGGAAAAATAAAACACTGTTTTGCGGAGGAAAGATTTACTAGACTTAAAGGAGTCTTAAATCAATTTGTTTTCCCTACTTTTTCATTACAAAAACTCCAAGAGTTAGAAGGCATTTCTATATATGACGAAGATGTCATAGTAGTTATGCCTAAAATGGTTCTTTGTGGTTTTGATGAATTACGAAAACTATGTTCTAAAAAAGAAATACAATTATATGAACATCACTATGCTCATGCTTGTAGTTCATATTATATCTCTGGTTTTAAAGATGATACTTTAATTATAACATATGACGGAGGAGACAGTTCATTAACTGATGCTAATATCCTCACTGAAAGTATTATTGATGAGATTCTTAAAACTAAACCTCCCTTACCAAATCCTAAAGCCCACATTAGTGATTGGTATGTTAAATGGAGAGAAAGTGTAAAACTTGGGATAGAATTTGATGATACTGAAATTGAATATCCTATTTTACTTAATAAAGATAGCCAATGGGGAACTGAATGGAAATACAATAGAGATATTAAATATTCTGTATCATTAGGAACTAATAACCAAATCCTCCCCTTTACTTCAGTAGCAGGAACTGATTCATTAGCTTCTTTGTGGCATGATGTAACTGATTTACTTGGGTTTGTTGGTGGGAAAGATGAAGGTAAATTAGTAGGACTTGCTGCTCAAGGTAAATTTAACCAAGAAATGTATGATGCTATTGGTCATTTATTTGACTTTAGCAATTTTGGAGTAATAGATTATAAATGGGGAAATCTACATCAAGTTACAAAATATATCTCTACCCTAGATCTAACCCAATTTTCAGTAAAACAAGATGTAGCTTATATGTTACAAATGTTTACTGAACAATATATGTTAGATTTTATTTTATATTTCAAAACTTTAGCACCCCATACAACTAAATTATGTTTAGCAGGGGGAATATTTGCTAATGTAAAATTGAACCAAAAAATAAATGAATATTTAGATTTTGAAGAAATATTTGTAGCACCCGCTATGAGTGATGAAGGGTTAGCTTTAGGCGCAGCTATAGCCCATGCTGTAAAATTACAAGAATTTAAGGTTACTACTTTACCTAATTTATTTTTAGGTAATCCTACTTACGATACCAATATCCCTTCTAATATCAAAACTCAGAAATTTGATGCACGATATATAGCTCAATTACTTCAAAAGAGAAAAGTAATTGGAATATATGCTAATAATAGAGAATGGGGTCCTCGTGCTTTAGGAGCAACTTCTATAATGTATGATCCATCTGACCCCAAAGCCCAAGAATACATTAACTTCAGACTTAATAGAAGTGAAGTTATGCCTTTCGCACCAGTAGTTTTGAGTGGTAAAGAAGATTTATTATTTTATTGTTATAAATCTAAATATGCAGCTGAATTTATGACATTATGTTACAATGTAAAAGAACAATGGGCACCTAAAATCCCAGGTGTTATCAATACTTTTGATAATACTGCTCGTCCCCAAATTGCAAAACCCGGGAATGAGCCCTTTTATAGTATATTAGATGAATTTAACAAATTAACAGGTATCCCATGCACTATGAACACTTCGTTTAACATTCATGGAGAACCAATTATCAATCACCCCCAAGAAGCTATTAATCATCTCCAAAATGGGGTAATTGATTACTTAATATTAAACAATCAAATTTTAAGTGTATGAACTTAACAGCAGAACAAATCCAAAACAATTGGAATATTTTTATTGGTAACATCAATGCTCATATCTCATCCCCACGTAAAGAAAAACTAGTTGAATTCTATGAGACGTATGCTGAGCGCGTTATGCTTATGCCCGCTGCTCACAAAAAAGAATACCACAATGCTTTTCCTGGAGGATATGTTGAGCATGTAAATCGTGTTGTTCGTTGTGCTCTTAAACAAGCTAAACTTTGGGAAAGTGAAGGTGCTGATATGGATACTTTTACAACTGAAGAACTTGTATTTGCTGCTATTAACCATGACCTTGGTAAAATGGGAGATGAAGAACATGAATCTTATATCCCTCAAGATGATAAATGGAGAAAAGAAAAACTAGGTGAAGATTATAAATTTAACACCCAATTAGCATTCGCTTCAGTTCCTGATAGAGGATTATTTATGCTTCAATCTCATGGTATTCAATATACATTTAATGAGATGATTGCTATCCAAACTCATGATGGTTTATATGATGATGGTAATAAAAAATACCTTATGTCTTATATGCCCGAATCACGTCCACGCACTTCACTACCCTTCATTCTACACCAGGCCGATCTAATGGCAGCTAGAATTGAATTTGAAAGAGAATGGTTACCAAAATTTAAGAATCCCGTGATTCCCCAAGAAAAGAATTTTACATTGACAGACAAACCTAAGTCTACCCAAACAAAACAACAAAAGGCATTAGGTTCTATTCAAAGTGAAAATTTAAAAAATATGTTAAATAATTTATGATAACTACCCTTGTCATACTTTCGTTATTGGTCGTTACCTTAGGGTATACGACCTTTAACCTTTTACGCAAAAACGAAAAAGCTGAAGATATAATCACTAGTTATGAAAATTATATTAAGGGATTAAGCGAAACTGTTGAATTCATTGATAAAAGGTTACAAGAAATAGATAATAAAGGTTCTTTTAAGTCAGATGACGAAGTGGGTTTTTTCTTTGAAAGGATTAAGCTACTTAACGAGGCTTTAAAGAACTTTAAATTATGACTCCCACAAAAAGAAAACCTAAATCTGATAAAAATTATTTCACTCAGGATACTGAAGATGCAATTGTTGCTTATAACAATGCTACAACCTTTGAGGAAAAAGACAAACTATATCACTCACGAATCCATTACCCGTTTTTTAAATTAACGGAAAATATTATTCACACATTCAAATTCTACTATACTGAAGTAGATAATATTGAAGATTTACAACACGAAGTAATTACATTCCTCCTTAGTAAAATTCATTTATTTAATCCTGCTAAGGGTGCAAAAGCATATTCTTATTTTGGAACTATCGCTAAACGATATTTAATTCTCCAAAATCAAAAAAATTATAAAAAACGTATTGATACTGCTCCTACTTCTATTTTAGAAGAAGATGAAACTTATTCTTATAATATTGGAGAAACATCTCAACAAGAGTTATTATCATTATATTTAGATGAATATGTAACATATTGCACTAAAAATTTATATAAATTATTTCCTAAAACACACGATGCTCAAGTAGCAGATGCTATTTTAGAATTATTCCGTAAACGAGAAGATATAGATATTTTTAATAAAAAAGCACTTTATATATACATTAGAGAACAAATTGAAGTAAAAACTCCTAAAATTACTAAAATAGCTAATCAACTTTACGATATATTTAAAGACAATTATCTTTTCTATTTAGACGAAGGATATACAGATTTCCCAAAAATTTAATTTTTAATATTTATAATCAAACTAAACATTATAATTATGAGCCAGTTTGATAAAAAAGTATTTGGTAAGAAAAAATTCTCAGACTTACTTGAAGAAATTTACGAAAACCAAAAGAAAAAAGATGCTCAAGTAAATGCTTTAATTTCGGAATTAAAACCTTTAATTTCCGATATTGGTGATGCTACCTTAATAGTTCCTTTAATTAAAGAATATATGGAGTTAGGAATTAAAAATGATGATTTACTTGTTAAAATGGCAGCTTTAGCTCAAAGAGCCCTTAATAGTGAAAACACTGAATCCGGTTTAGGTATTAGTGATGAAGAAAAATCCCAATTATTAGAAGAAATGGAAAAACTTCAAAATAAAAAATAATGGCTACTGGACCTATTTACAATCTTTCTCAACTAAACACATTAATCGGAAACAATAGTATTCCGACTATTCAATCTTTTACAATTTTTACCCCATCAAGGGTTAAAAGTATAGTTTTAGATTCTAGTCATGAGAAATATAATGAAGTAGGTCAAGAAAATGGAATTGGAACTATATTTATTAATCCTTTAGGATCTTCAACTGATGAACCTACAACCCTTTCAGCTTTACCTTTATTTCCAAATGTTAAAAGTTTTCCATTAGTAAATGAAATAGTTTACACTTTAGCTTTACCATCTCCAAACAACCAATTAGAATTATCATCAGAAACCTTATATTACATTAATCCTGTAAATATATGGAATCACCCTCACCATAATGCTATTCCATTTTCTCCACCCAATGCTAATCTTCCTAGTTCACAAACTAAAGATTATCAACAAGTAGAAGCTGGTAGTGTTAGACGAGTAACTGATCAATCTACTGAAATTAAATTAGGTAATACTTTTATTGAAAGATCTAATATTCATCCATTAACTCCTTTTGAAGGTGATGTTATACATGAAGGTAGATGGGGTAATAGTATAAGATTAGGTTCTACTGTAGTTAAATCATCTACTACAACACCTACTTATAAAGATATAAATCAATCTTATAAAGAAAAACTTACATTTAATTCAAATGGGACTATTATATCTCCACAATTTAAAGTTACATTAGAACAATTAAATACTAAGGTTGCTCAATTTGCTACTCAATATCCTAAATATAGTATAAGTGTATCTTTATTAGGTCAAGAATCTCAAGTGCCTAATCCACCTGGATATAGTGTTGGGGATTTAGCTATAACTAGAGTTCAAAATTTAGAAGATATTTTATTTAATTATCCTTATTTAGATACTAATATAACAGCAAATGCAACAGTAGGTCCTACTCCTTATATTAGGGGTATAGATAATCCTAATGATCCTAAATATACTAACGAACAATTTGCTCAAATCCAAGTATCACTTCAAGCTAAAGTTGAATCAACCCCTATATCAACCCCTTCTTCATCAGCTAATAATTGGTCAAACTCAGGAGCTAGTGGTGATCCTATCACCATTATTAGAAATGGTCAATCATTAAATGCTAATAATGATGGATGGGTTCATATAACAGAAAATATTAATGATGATTTATCTTCATTATATTTAACATCTACCCAACAACTTCCTATTATTGTTTCTAGTTTAAATTATTACAGTTATTCTACTGAACCTATATCTCCTCAGGAATATACAGGCAATCAAATTGTTCTAAACTCAGATAGACTATTATTTAATAGTAAAACAGATCATATATTATTAAGTTCACCAAAAAGCATTAGCTTAAGTTCTCTTGAAAGTGTAAATATAGATACTTCTAATTTAGTTATTCAAGCTAATGAATTATATTTAGGTTCTAAAAATGCCACTGAACCCGTATTATTAGGTGATACTACTGTTGAATTATTATTTCAATTATTAGAAAATTTAGCTACATTAACTTCAAATTTATCTAATCAAGTAGGTGTTCCTGAAGGTGTAAGACTAGAACCAACAGCCACAGTTGCTAGTTTAGTTAATAATAATATTAATGATTTAATTCGTAATATAAACGATTTAAAATCTAAATACGTTAAAACTGTATAATGGCTACTTTATCCCCTTCCCCAAAACCTACTCCACAACAAGTAGAAGAACAAAGAATAAAAGAAAAACAAGAAAGAGAAAGTAAAAAACAGTCTGTTAGTGTTAGTCAAATAGATAACCAAATAGTTGAACAAAGCATTCCCGATGCTTTAAAACCTAAGGGAGCTAATAATTTAGGTAAATTAATATTAAATGTAGGTAAACAATTACTGAAACTTACTTTACCTAAAATTACATCTTTAGTAAATGAATATGGGATAACTACTTTTGAAGATTATAAAAAAAGTAAAAACATAAACGAATTAAATAATTTAAAACCTACTATATGTCCTACTCCTGAGTCTTTAGATAAATTAATAGAAATTAGAAATAATATTTTACTAAAATTAACTCAAAGTAAAGATAAATTAGATAAATTAAATGTTACTCTTAATATTAACCAAGAAATATTAGATAATTTAGATCAAGCTTTAAAAATTATACCCCCTACTCAAACCGCACTTAATGCTGGTATTGCTATTGCTCCTGTAGCTAATATATTAGGCCCATTACAAGTAACTGTAAACGTGTTAGATTCTTTAAAAAGTAATTTAACCCCTAAAGTATCTAAACTCCTAGGCTCTGTAAACGCTACTTCAGTTCCAATTGCATTAGTATCTTCTATAGTTACTAAAATAATTAATATTTTATTACGCTTAGATGATCTAATTAAATTCTGCCGCCCAGATGCTATTTTAAATGAAATCCCCCAGGATTTACTTCCATCCGCAATAGAAGAAAATTCAGATTCAACTTATAAAGGATTTACTCTAAAAATAGAAACAATCCCATTTAATGATAAATTAACTCAAAATCAAGGAGTAGCGTATAATAACAGTAATATAGCTTTACTTAAAACATCTCCTTCATTTACAACTAACCCTAATGTATTACTTAATGAGCTTAAATTGATTATTGACAGAGATAATTTAAAAGCTTACTAAACTTTATATTTATAACATATGAAAACAACAGAACTTAAAAATCTAATTAAAGAAGCTGTAAGAGAAGCAATTCAAGAAGAATTAAAAGATATTCTTTTGGAAGCTGTTAAATCTAATAAATCACCCGTTGTAGAAACCAAATCTACATCTACTCCTAGTATTAACAGTCAAGATAAAAAAAAATTATATGAACAAGTATTAGGTGAAACTAGTTTATCTTTTACTTCTCAAGATGTCCCTAGTTTTAAACCCCAATCAGGCTTCGACCCAGCAAATGGAACTTTACCCTCAGGTAATGTAGGTATGGACCAAATTATGGGATTATTAAATCATAAATAATGGCTTTATCTCCTAGAACTATAAACCCAATAGATTTAAAACCGCAAATAGCGGTAGGAATTAATATTCCTTTTTCAGAACCAAGTGCTATAACTGCTAATTATACTACTAAGGATGCTGCTAAAAATAATATTATTAATTACGTTTTAACTAACGCTAATGAAAGAATGTTTCGTCCGGGTTTTGGTGCTAATTTAAGAAGTAAAATATTTGATCTTACTTTAACTGATAATGATTTAGAGGGTTTAGGAGAAAATCTTAAAAGAGGAATAGAAGCTAATGTAGAAGGTGTTAATGTAACTGATATATCATTTGCTCCATCCCCTGATGAGCCTAATGATGTTAATTTTTACATCAAATATAAAGTATTAAATAGTGAAGATGTAATTGTAATTACTATATAAAATGGCAAATAAACCAATTAAACGTGAAATAAAAT
>Ga0208795_1001547_pt1 | contig 10276 bp, 6 predicted proteins | sample CB_VirMetaG_6_FD_184541 | JGI IMG/M metagenome (GOLD analysis project Ga0208795, IMG submission 184541) | Freshwater to marine saline gradient viral communities from Chesapeake Bay - CB_1508_2 Viral MetaG (SPAdes) (version 4) | ecosystem: Environmental > Aquatic > Marine > Coastal | place: USA... | reverse complement strand
TTTAGTTATTTGTAATACAGCACCTCCATTATATATTTGAAAAGATGTACCACAATAACTTACACACTCAGCACATTGAATATCATCACATCTTTCACTACCCACACTACAATCTGTATATGTGCATTGGTTAGTCAATGCTGTATCAGCACAACCACATTTACTACTACATTTTGAACAATTACATCCCATCTTTATATTTTATTTTAATTACGGAAGTGTTGTTGCACAACCGTTAGTGATTAATGAATTTACAGTTGCTGTTGCATAAGACGCATTCCATGTTCCATTAGTTGCTGTTGCAAAATCTCTCCAAGGATATACAAAAGGTTCACCTGCTATTGGGAACTCAGGGAATGTTACATTAACACCCTCACCTAATATAAAACATTTAATACCTTGACTTAAACATGTTGCAGCTAATGAATTTAATCTTGTTATATCTGTAGAAGTAAATTGATCATCACTTCCACTCGGATAATTATCTGTATAAATAAGTACATATTTAGCAACATTAGTTCTAAATGCACCTGCAAAATTTAAACCTTCAACAACAAATCCAAGAGCTAAATCTGTAGGTTCTGGTCCACCATTTCCAGAGCCTATAGGCCATTGTGCAGGAGGATTGTCACCTGTATCAATTTTATTTAATTGTGTTGTAAATGATGTACTATTATTTGTAGCAAATTTTTCTACTGCTGTAATAAATTGATATCTTGGATTTCCATTTAGAGATCCTGTATTTGTAACTTTTTGATCAGCCGGTAACGCAACATAGTCTACTGATGTTGCATAATTTGGTGTTGTAGAAGTGCTTTCATCTGCTAAAACCAATGCTAATCTATAATCATTAGTTCCAGAAGCTGCTTGTATTGTGGTTATTGTAGATGGAATACCTGCTTTAATAGTAGAAATAGTAGTGCCCATACTTGAAGTATAGTCTAATAAGAATACAACATCTAAACCATTACTACATGGAGCAGATGCAGTCTCTGTTGTAAATGTTACAATAGCACCTGTACAAACTTGTGTTTGTCCACCAATTTCAACTGTTACTCTAGTTTTATATTCTGTACCTGCAAGTAAACCTGTAAATGCATGCGTTACTGTAGATCCAGGAGCATTTTGAGTAAATGTAGCTGCAACAATATTTGTTGCGGCATTAAGAATATCTATAATATAAACTGCTGATGAGCCTAAACTATTTACAAATGTAACAGTAGCTCCGGTTTGTGTAATTAGACTCATAGCTGGTGTTGGACAAGGTATAACTCCGTCAACTGATTTAATTATTGTATCACTACATGTATCTCTACCATCTGTAACACAGAATGCTACACTAGTAGTTAATGGACCATAAGTATTTAAACCTGGTAATGATATAGTAACTCCACCTGCAGAATTTTGTAAAGCAGCAACACTTACTGTACTTGTAACAGCAACATTATTACTATCTCTAATAGTAATAACTGTACTACCAGCGCAATCATTAAATGTAGCTGGTATAATAGAACCTGTACCTGTTGTATTTTGAAAATTAAAGTTAATACCAGATATTACACCTATACCGCTTAGTACATTTGTTGTGTTATAACCAAAGGTTACACTAGAACATCCTGTAGGACAACAGTTAGTTTGAATGCTTGAAACAGAATTATATAAATCACCTAAAACAACCCATATGTTCTGAACACTTTGAGCTAATGTAGAAGGATTATTATTCCACCCTGTTATAGAACCATATGATACTGAAGGATCAGCCAATGTAGTTGTTGTACCTAAAATAGTTGCTTGACCAATAGCAGCATTAATTGCAGCTGGTAAACCAACAGCAGTTTCTAATGCGCAAAATCTTACTTCTAAAGCAAGTAATAAAACAGATACATCTGTTAATTGACCAACATTAATTATGCATGTAGGAACAACTTGTGTTTCTGCTTTAGCACCTGAACATGGTAATACACATGCTTCTAATACAGATATTCTAGTATTATAATTACTCAGAGTTGTATTGATAGTTACTATTGCAGTAAGTATATCACAAACTTTATTTGCTATTAAAGTAGTAAATAAATCTAAACGTAATTGTGTTACTGGATTTCCTAATGTATCATCATACTGCAAACATGCAGGCAAAGTCATTATAGGAAGATTAGCTTGAATATATTCACTACTTGGTTCTGCTAGCTTAGTATTTTCTGCACATATTGCATTAATCATTTCCTGTAAAACCGGAACTAATGTAGTAGGTTCTGTGCCTGTTATATTAAGACATGATAAATCTAAACCAGTTAAGTTTGGATTAGCTTGAACACCATCTGTAATTAAGTTACATACTAATTCAGCTAACTTAGCTGTTACATCACTAATTGTATCTCCATTACAAAGATTTATACAACTGATATCTGGACCTTGCCAAATGACACAGTTGGATGAAATGCTATCACAGCCGTTTGTTGTATTGCTTGAATTTGTTGGTATCATAAATATTTTTTTTACTATAATCTAATAGTTTACTATAATCTATACAATTATAATATACAAAAAATTTTATAACCAAACAAGAAAGTTCAGTTATAAAATTTTTTATAAAATATTTATGTATATAGGGCTTATCCTAATGGATTAGCAGAAGGATCAATTGGTTCAATTGTACCATCAGCTAAATTAACATTAACTTGACCATACTTATCTTCTAATGTTTTTGCTACTAGATCCCACTCTTCTTTAACTTTAGCGTATTCAGTTAACATAACTGATTTAGCTAGTTCTGCATTACCTAAATTTAAAATAATGTTATTAATTTTTTGTTGAGTTTCAACTAAATTTTGCAATTCTTCTGCTGTAAGTTTTTTTACTTCAACAGTTTCTTCTTTTGGTAATTTTGTTTTTGCCATTTTAATTTGATTTTAATTTGATTTTAAAATTGTTTCACAAATATATAACTTATTTATTATTTCCAGAAAGTTTTATCAATTATTTTACTTCCACTTAGATTTTGAACAATTAAAGCTTTCATTGACTCCAAGTGTTTATCTGAAACTTTACTTATAATGTAATCTAAAATCTCTTGTTTTGATAGACTTCTGTAATCACTTGTTTCTACTTTATTAAGAGAACCTTGATCTATGGATATTACAATTGTGCCAGCTAGTGAATATTTTTGATCAGCTAGTGTACCAATAAATTCATAGGTTATTTGACTGATAACATTAGTAAGATTATTAACCTCAATATTTTCAATATCCCAATTATATTTAATTTTAATAATTGGCTTTTCTACAAAAACAGGTTTAACAATTTTAACTGTTTTAACTTTTTCAACAATAGGTTTTGTTTTAACAGGTTTTTTAATTGCAACTTTTTTAACAATTTCTTTTTTTGCTGTTGGTTTATTAATTAATTTTTTCATAATTTTTTATTTTTTAAAACAATACCCTTCTTCTACTATTACACCTTTAGTTTTAAAAATACGGAATGATCTAAATGGTGGCTCACCTTCTATCTCTGACATTCCAAACCAACCTCCATTATTATCTAGTAAAGGTATATTACCGTCCTCATCTTCATATACAGTATCACCAACTTCAGGTAAAGGAAATTGACCATTATGCCAAGCAGCAATAAAGCAAGGAAAATTATTTATACAAACTTTGTCTGCCGCATTTGTTTCATCATTTCTAAAAAATAAAGTTAATCCTCCTCCACCACCAGCACTATATCCATAAAAATCAGATACTCCATCTGGTATTCCAAATCCAGCATTACTTGACATGTTGCGTAATGAAAAAGGTGTACCTACACCTAATTCACCAGCTATCATAGAAAAGCTTAATTGTCCACTAGTTGGTAATGCCATGTTTTATTAATTTTCAAATGGTAAAGGTGGTGTAACATCTACAGGATTTACAATTAATTCAATTTGATTATCTAACATCAAACTCATTGCCGGAACATCCATAGAAGCTTCCAACCAACCAACTACTTGTTCTTTAGTTAATTCATCATATGGAGTAAAAGCTTCTTCACTTGGTGGTGATACGGCTTCTGCTCCATAAATTTCAGCACTTATATTATCTGCATTAGTAGCACTATATCTCCAGTGCACGTTGTATACAACATCTTGCATTTCATTCTCATTTACTTTGCAATTTAATGCAGCTATAGTCCAATTATATGTATTCATATTATTTTATCAATTTAGTTACTAATTCTTTTAGTTCATCTATTTGTTTTTGCTGTTCTTTAATAGCTTCAAACATTACAGCTACAGCATTTTGATACTTAACAGCTTTAGTTCCATCTTCATTAGTGATAACTAATTCGGGAAATGCAACTTCTAATTCTTGTGCAATAAATCCAATATTATCTTTACTTCCACTATCAATTCTATCATACAATACACCTCTTGATTTTTGTACTCTTTCAATTACATTTTCAATTGGTCTAATATTTTCTTTTACAGATTGATCTGAGAATGCTACAATATCATAGTCAGCATAAATTGAAATATTACTAACTTGTGTAGTAACACGTAATGGATAAGAATTTGTATTTGTTGAACCAATGGTAACATATCCTGAATGACTAATCCACATTCTTGGAAGTGGATTTGTTCCATAACCAGTTGTAGAAGTCATAAACTTTAATATACCACCACCATTTGAACCACTAGCAGTAGTACCTGCTGAAACAGCTTCAATTGCTGCAGAAGTATATCCTACGGTATTATCATCTTTTCCTGTAAATTGTATTCTACCTAATAAACTATTAGCTACTATATTTGTATTAAGACTTCTAATATCTATAACTCCACCAGTAGCAGAAGCTGTCACAAATTGTGGAGCAGAACCATAAGCAGGTGTGCCACCTACAGTTGTTCCAATTAATACTTGACCTGAATTACTAAATATAAAATTTTGTGTGCTTATTGCTTCATCTACAACTAAATCTCCAGAACCATTTATTTGAAAACTCCAATTAGGTACGGATGAACCACCTCCTGCTGTCATGTATAAGGCACTTCTTAACACAGCAATACCATTCACATCTAATGGATAACTTGGACTTGAAGTTGCAATACCAACGTTACCTGAAAAATAACCTTTTCCATCAAACCACCCAGCCCAACCTGAATTTGTTGCTGCATCACCATATATAGCTTTACCACCTGATGTAATAACTCTTCCCGCTACTCCTACTTGATTATTATAAGTAGTATCAGTACTAATATTATTACCAAAAATAGCAGCAAGATTTGTGTAACTAGTTGGACCAGAAGCACTTGTCTCAGAAGTAAAACGTGAAGAAGGATTTGTTGTTCCTACACCAAAACTACCATTTGCAGTTATAGTTGCCTTTACTGAATTGTTGGTTTGAAAATAAAGCGGTATGCTACTTATTGTACCCAAATAAGCACCAGCTCCAATAGTATAAAATGTAGATTCAGAACCTTCACTAATACCACTTCTGATACCTCCACCATTAGTACCTTTTATATCTAAAGTTGTTATACTTCCACCAATAGCTGTAGGACTTGCTGTTCCTACACCTAAGTTAGCTCCATCAAATACTAGATCTGCATCTGAGGTTAAGGTTGTAGTACCGTTCCATAATGCTACTCTATTATTAGCTCCTGTTCCTGTTACAGGATTTGTTAAAGCTGCTTGTGCCCCTATTTCTGCAAGAGACCATGCTACGTTTGCAGAACCATTTACAGATTTTCCTGTATTACCAATAGTAAGTGTTCTTGTTGTTCCCCAGTAAGATGTCACTATATTGGCAGAACCATTAAATGATGTTCCATTAATTGTTCTAGCTGTTTGTAATGTAGCTGCGGTTGTAGCATTACCACTTAAAGCTGCTGAAACAGTTGGAACAGTAAGTACATTTGTGCCAGGATTATAAGTTAAATTAGCATCTTCATTTAGTCTTTTATAACCAGCAGTAGAATTATCAACAAAAGTAAGATAACGTGTAACACTTGTAGTAACTGCATCTTCAACATAGGGATCTACACTAATATTACCTGAGCCATTAAAACCTACGTTATTAATTAGTCTTACATTTTGTAAGACTGTAGCACTACCAGCATTGCCTGATGTACTATTTGTTATAGCTCCAACTGCATTTACATTAGCAGCTGTTAAAGATAATGTTCCACCTAGTGTTAGACTACCTGAAGTTGTGACAGTACCTGTTAAAGTAAGACCACTTACTGAACCTGTACCAGAAACTGAAGTTACAGTTCCAGATTGAGCACCTGCTGCAATACCGTCTAACTTTGTTTTATCAACTCCCGTCATTAACCCTGCATTACCAGCAGCAACAACTAAAGGTAAAGTAGCATTTGTTCCATCTGAACTAGTTACAACACCATTAGTAGTAGATGCTGTATATCCTAAGTTTGTTGTAACATTGGATACTTTAGCATTATTAGCAATTACATTATCATATAATGCTTTAGTCATAACACCCGCAACTGAAGTTGAAGCAGCTCCTATAGCAACATTTGTACCTGTAGAACTATTTATAGTTACGTCTGTAGTAGATGTAGTTTTACTTAAATTAGTAGCTACGTTAACCTGTGCTCCACTGGCTATACCATCCAACTTTGTTTTATCAGCATTAGTCATTAAACCAGCCAATGCAGTTGTGGCTGCAGGTAATGTAGCATTAGTTCCAGTACTTGATGTTACTGTACCAGTAGTGGTTGCTGTTGTATAACCTAAATTTGTAGCAACATTTACTTGAGCACCTGATGCAATTCCATCTAATTTAGATTTGTCTGCAGCACTCATACTTCCCGCTGCACCTGTAGTTGCTGCAGTAATAGAAATTGCTGGTGCAGTTCCTCCACTACTAACAATTGGTGCTGTACCAGTTACACCTGTAACTGTACCTACATTAAATGTTCTATTAGCACTTAAGTTTTGTGTAGTACCATTTATTGTAAGAGTTCTTGATGTAGGAACATAACCACTTAACGCAGAACTAGTTATGTAACCAGAATCATTAGTAAACATTGAAATGTTTCCTGTTACATTCTGAAGTATTCCTGTATTAGATAATCTAATAACTCCATTTACAAAAAGACTGGATGATACTAAATCAAATTCAGTACCTCCTCTAATAATTAAAGGATATTTATCTGTTGCAGGGCCTAAATAATCATCTACAAAAAATACAAATCTATCATTGAGGGTTGCATTGTCCCTTAACATAAATACTAAATCAATACTGTCAGATGATGGTTGAACAGCATAAATTCTTGCACCATCATTATTTAAAGTCCAATCAAAGCCTTTCCCAGAAGTAGGATAAGTACCTGCTACGTCAACAAATGTTAAGTCAGCTGTATTATCTAATTGAACATTTTGTGAAAATCTTGATGTACCAGTTACATCAAAGTTGAAACTTGTATTTGTATTATTAATACCCACATTAGTTCCATTATCAAAAATATTAGATTGAGTAATTACATTTGAACCATTCCATTTAGTAACTTTATTTATAGTTTGAGTTCCTAATTCTGCATATCTACCATCTAAATCTACAGTTAATGAGGATAAACCATTTCTACCTAAAGTTAAAATACCAGTTGCAGTAGCCCAACTTAAACTTGTTGGATAATTATTACTATCAACATAACTTGATGCTATAGTAATTGTATCTGTAGTTGCATTTGTTGTAATGGTTACATTTGATCCAGCAACTAAAGTTAAAGTATCATTATTAGTATCAGCAACAACTGTTGACTGACCAGATACAGCAAAGTTTTTAAATATAGCTTGAGAAGAGCCTCTATCTGTATTTGTAATTGTAATGTTTGGTGTTGTAGTAGCATTGGCAACTGATGCAGAAATACCAGTACCATTGGTTACCGCAACACTAGTTACTGTGCCACTACCTGTGCCTGCTCCAATATCAGAACGCACTTGCGCGGCAGTTCTATATTTAACTAAACCTCCATCTGAAACTAAAAATGTGTTTGATGCTGTGGCTAAATTAGCTATAGTTGATACAGTTAATGTACCCGCTTGTATATTTTGACTAGTTAAAAATCTTATTGCCATCTATATTTTATTTTGTATTGGTACCAAAAGTACAATTTTTTATCTATAAAAAAGGGGGAAGTCACGGATTTGTAGTGAAATCCCCCTCTAGTATAAAAGAGTTTATCTTAGTTTATTCTTTGAACTAAAACCATAATTGGATTTGTAGGAGCACCTCCAAATGTTACAGTTACATTGTTTAAATCTGTTCTTACAACATCTGCATAAACTGTATCAAATGTAACACTATCATACAACTGAACTATTACATCTTGTGAATTTAAATTATGATTAATAGGTCCACTTGCTGAAATAGGTGCAGGTGTTTTATATTGACTAGCTTTAACAGCTGTATTAGCAATAATAGTTGCATTAGATTTTAACTGTGCTGGAGTAACAGCTTTAGTAGTTACCGTACCAGCAGTAGCTTCAGCATCACTTGCAATTAAAATTACCCCAGGGTTAACCGTAGTTGATGATTGAATATTTTGACTAGTATATGCTGTAATAACACCATTTGTTAATGAAACGGTATCAATTATTGAAACACCAGATGCACCATTATTTCCAACGTTGATACTTGTACTTGTACCAACAGTAGGGTTATAAGATCCTGTAGTTTCAGTACCCAATATAATACCACCATTTTTAACAGTCACTTGACCTGCAGCACTTACTGCAAAATTATCAGAACTAAATGATGCAATACCCACAGTAGTTGTAGATGCAAGATCAATGTTATTCTGAACAGTAGTCCAATCAGCAAGAGTTGTTGGTGAATTAATATTTGCAATAAGTAAATCACCTACTCTAACTTGTTCTGTAAAAAATAAACCTTCAACTGTAACAGTATATGTAAATCCTTTATTAATAGTACCAGTAGGTGGGACATCTAAATCTGGTGTATTAGTTGCAGCATCATATCCTCCTTGGTAAATTAAAGCACCTGAACCAGCAAATGTAGTATCTACATAGTTTTTAGTAGCAGCATCTTGAGCTAATGTTGGATCAACAACATTGATTAATTTTTGTGTACCAATTGATAAAGAAGCTGTTGGTACAGCCAATTGACTTAATGAAATACCTGAAATCAATGCTTTAGCAGCATTACCTGTTGAAGCATCATGAATTAAAACGGAATCAGCACCTAGTGCAGTTACTGCTGATGCTGAATTTACAATGTTATTTACACCAGCATATTGAACAGCAAGCGTACCTGTAGAAGTAATAGTACCTCCAGTTAAACCGGCCCCTGTAGCAACACTTGTTACAGTACCATTATTTGTAGCATTAATAGTTACAGTAGTTCCTGATACAGAAGTTGTAATACCTGTACCACCAGTAAATGTAAATGTACCACTTGATGTAATTGCTGTACCAGTTCCTGTTCCAGCAGCTAATGTAATAGAAGTTACTGTACCTTGGAATTGGTCTGTTGAATTAATGGTTAAGTTTGAATTTGTACCTGTAATACTAACATTAGTACCTGCTGTAAGTGCAAGAACTCCTGTATTAACAATAGTTAATTGAGCATTAACACCATCAACAGCAGCTGTTGTAGTAATACCTGAACCAGCTCTAAATGTAACAATTTCATTAGAAGCAATTGCTTGGTTAGTTCCTGAAGTTCCTGCTAATGTCCATCCAGCATACCCAGCTGCAAGAGTAGCCCAAGTATTATCACCTCTTAAATAAGTAGATGCACTTGGTGTACCTGTTGCACTTAATGAATAAGTTAAAGAACCTGTACTTGTAATAGGTCCACCAGATCCTGAAATAAATGTACTATTTGCAGTAGCAACAGATGTAACTGTACCATCAGCACCAAATCCAGGGAATGATGAAATTAAAGCTTTCTTGATTGTGCTATCTGTAGCATCACTAAACCATAATGTGTCAGCACCAACTGGAGTAGCTGTAGTAGCTGCTAAAATTGCATTGGCTGCACCGGCATATGTAATATTAACTGTAGGATTTACAGTAGCAGTTCCTGTAACTGTTATACCTGTTCCACCACCTACTGAAGTCACCGTACCAACAAACTGATCCGTTGATGCAATTGTTAATTGTGATGCACTTGTTCTTGTAATGGTAACATTAGTTCCACCAGTCAAAGTAACATCATTAGTAGAAGCGTCACTACCTGTTAATCTAATTGCAGTTCCTGTTGGAGCTGTAGCTAATGTATAAGTTGTGTTAGAATCTGGTCCTGATTGGATTGG
>Ga0208795_1001542_pt1 | contig 10290 bp, 7 predicted proteins | sample CB_VirMetaG_6_FD_184541 | JGI IMG/M metagenome (GOLD analysis project Ga0208795, IMG submission 184541) | Freshwater to marine saline gradient viral communities from Chesapeake Bay - CB_1508_2 Viral MetaG (SPAdes) (version 4) | ecosystem: Environmental > Aquatic > Marine > Coastal | place: USA... | reverse complement strand
ACCTATTTAGGAGAGGCTCTATTGATACTGCTATCATTGCTGCTCCTAAAGGTGTATATCGTAATTGGTTTGCTTCTGAATTTAATACGCACATGCCTGAAGATGTCGTACAATTATCTAAAGTCTGCATATGGTCGCCTAGTGAAACGAAAAAAAATGTAGATGAACTTGTAAGTTTTTTAAAAGAATCAGAGAAGTTAAGATTTTTTATTATAAATATAGAAGCTTTATCTACTGACAAAGGTAAAAATTTTTTACAACGATTATTAAATACAGGAAAAACTTTTTTTTGTATAGATGAAAGTACAACGATTAAACATAGAACTGCTAGAAGAACTAAAGCAGTTTTAAAACTAGGTCGTATGGCTAAGTATAGAAGAATACTTACAGGGACACCAGTGACCCAAGGTCCTTTAGACTTATGGTCACAAGTTAATTTTCTTGATGAATATATTTTACAATCTAGTTTCTATGCATATCGAAATGCTTATTGTGTACTTCGTAGAAGACGTACATCAACTCATAGTTTTGATGAAATAGTAAGCTATCAAAGATTAGATGAATTACAAGATACTCTAAAGCCATATAGTTTTAGAGTAACTAAAGAAGAATGCTTAGATTTACCACCTAAACTACGCCAAAAGAGAGAAATAGAGCTTAACGTGAACCAGAAGCGATTATATCACACACTTAGAAAACGTGCTATAGTAGAACTAGAACAGTCTAAATTAGTGACAGCACCTCTTATAATCACGAGAATATTGAGATTACAACAGATATTATGTGGATTTGTTAAATATGACGATGGAAGAGAAGAAGTCATAGAAGGTACTAATCCTAGATTAGAAGAATTAATGAACGTACTAGAAGAATGTACTGGCGGAGTAATTATATGGGCTACATTTAGAAGAACGATTGAAATGATTTATGATGCTCTAGCTAAGAAGTATGGTGCTAGTAACGTTGCTACATATTATGGTGAAACTGAATCTGAATTAAGACAAGAAATAGTTACCAAGTTTCAAGCAGGTGAAATTAAATACTTTATAGGCCAACCTAGAACTGGAGGTTATGGTCTAACTTTAACTAATGCTAAAACTGTTATTTATTTTAATAATACATATGACATGGAAGTTAGATTACAGTCTGAAGATAGAGCACATAGAATTGGTCAAAAAGATAAAGTTACATATATAGATTTTGTAGTACCAGGAAGTATAGATGAAAAGATACTTAAAACTTTAGATACTAAAAAGAAACTTGCTGATCAAATAACAGGTGATAATTGGAAAGAATTATTTAGTTAGCAGGTCCACCAAAAAAAGCGAGGAGACAGATAAGAATAATAAGTATAGCTGTAAATCTGTAATCCACTTGGCAGTCTCCATATTATTTCTTTTTAATTATATCGGCACCTTTCAAACCGTAGATTGCTGATACCACTCCAATAAATAAAGCTTGATACCAAAATGGCATGTTGCTAAAGTATTCAAAGAATGTGTCTAATTTAGTACGAATTTCTGGATCGTCAGAAAAGATAGACCACACCAATATAATAACAGGAGCGGATACCAAAAGAAGGACAAATTCATCCTTCCAGCCTTTATCATTAGACGCAATAATTTCCTTTTTATATTCAATTTCGCCTTTCGCCAGTCGTTCAGCATGCAATCGCTCAGCGTCTGACATTAACATTTTAGTTTGTTGTCTGTTCTTATAAATATGCGATCCAGCTTTGAATAGCATACTTGCTGCATTTAACCACATTTTATGTCCTCCTTGTGTAACCATTCTTTAAGAGGAAAACCTGGGCAATTAGGTTTATTCTCTTGAACGTCACTGTGTCCAACGATTTCTTTTATATATGGATATTTTTTTAATAACATCTCTATCGTATCTTTTAAAGTAAAAAATTGTTCTAAAGTAAAATTATTTTCTGGTCCATTATCTTCAGCCATACCACCTACTAAACAGATACCTATACTTCTAGAATTAACAGCTGGAGCGTGTGCTCCTTTATAACCAATAGGTCTAGCTATTTCTAATTTACCATTACGTCTAATAATAAAATGGTAACCAACATCGTCCCAACCATTTTGATCCACGTGCCACTTTCTAATTTCATCGTAACCAATATCCATTGTAGCTTTAGTTGCAGCACAATGAATAACAATCATATCAGTATTAGTTCTTAACTCCATGTAACACCTCTTTTTTCTACTATTCTACACTTTTTTTGTTCTAAATCTACTTTAATTATTTCAATATTTTTATTTTTAATTCTAGGTACTCTAGATATAGAGCTTCCATCTTTTCTTTTATTTTCTACTTTAACATCAAATAATCTAGTTTTAAATGTTACAGGGTCTACTGCAACTAAGTCTACAGCTGATTGCGTTTGACAACCTTTAAATACAAAAAAATTATTTTCTTGTAACCAACAGACTGCTAAATTTTCTGCGTAACAACCTTTATTTTTTTTAATCACCTTGTAGTTCTTTCTCTTTTTTAATCTTCTTCAACTGTTCTTTAGTTTTTTTCTTTTCATTAGTTTCAGGAGAAGTTTCTAAAAATTTAAGTATTTTATCCAAACCTGTTGATACTTGTTCACCATAAGGTATATTTTCACCTGCAGCGGTAATAAACTCCGGTACAGCTGTTAATGGACTTTCAGGAAGACCAGCATCTTCTAATCCAGGATAACTTTGAGCTTGACTTGTGCCAGTTGCTGCAACAGTTCCAGTATAAAATCTTTGTAATGGACCAGCATCATAAGTATCAAAACCATCAAATTTTTTAAATTGTGTTATAAATTTTTTATCATTTAAAGCAGGAGCATATTTAAAAGCATAAGTTTTTTTAAATTTTTCTACAAATAAATCATAATCTAAAAATTCTTTTCCTAATTTATTATCAAGTGCATTAGATAGTCTAATTAAATTTCTCATTATTACATTTTGGTGAGATAGAGGTCCGTAAACAACTTGAAAAGCAGCTGTTCTTACTTTTTCTTGTTGAGCTTCAGTCATTTCTTTTCCTAAATATCTAGATGTTTTTTGCATAAAAGATAATGATGCTGCAATTGTTTTCATATTTTTAAGTGCATCATCTCCAAATACATTTACAAAAACTTGTTCATTTTTAATATCTCCTAAATACTTTAATAATTTGTTACCATCAAGTGTCTCTCTACCTAATAAAGGACTCACTGAATTAACATTATCAAATATAGTTTTTAAATAATAACTTTTTACTTGATTAGCTTGAGTAGGTCCTATCTTACTAAAAAATCCTTTAACTTGATTAGGTTTAAGTTTAGGATCAAATAAAGCTGTTGCTATATTAGCTGGAGTTATATTTGTAATATCTAAATTTTTTAAAGTAGGAAATACATTTTTTGCTGCTTGATTCATTGATAAAGTTCTATTAACTATTTTTTCCACAGCTGCTCTTGCATTAATTACACTGTTAAAAGTAGTCATTTCTTTAGGATCAAATATTTGAGCATAAGCATTCTCATATTGAGATAACCATTTTTTCAATGGTACACCATTACCACCTCTATTAACTGGAGTTACATCTCTTATAAATCTATCTAACATAATAGATTTTAATTCGTCCATTCTACCTTTAGTTAATCCACCTGTTGCAGAAGATTTTATATATCTTAATGCTGCAAGCTGTTCTTGTGAATTACCAAATAAAACTGGAAATTGATCAGGTGCTGTAAGAGCTTTATTTTTAGCAACTGGTCCTCTTACACCTTTAAGATTATTAATTACTTTACCTAATACATCTTGTCTTAAAATAGAATTAGCTTTAGTAAATTCAAATAAATTTTTAGTAATTAATTGTTGTTGATCATCTGGTAATTTTTTAATTACTTCTGATCGTGCTGCTCTTAAAGATGTTTCAACTTTAGTAAGCACTTGATCCAAATCTGGATATTTACCTTTTAAAAATTCTAAATTATTAAGTGTATCTTCTACTTCTAAATAACTTAATTCATTTTTAGTTTTTAATTTAACTTTTAAATTTTTAAGTAAATTTCTTGATGCATATAAATCTTGCAAATCATTATCTGCAACTTTTAATATTTTAGAATTATTAATAGTTTTATTTAATCCATTTATACTTTCATCAAATATTTTAGATGGCGAAACAAAACCTTTATTAATATTAGTTCTAGGAATACTTACTTTAATATCTTTAGTTAAAGCATTAATAGTTCCTCTTAATTTTTCTGCTGTTGCAAAATTTTGAGTTTTAACTGGATCTATAAAATTTTGAATTACTGTATTAAAATTTTTTTCTTCAGGTTGTAATTTAAGTGTATATTTTTTAGAAACATTATCCCACTCTGTTAAAAACTTTTTAGTAAAATCAGTTTGTTTAATTAAATTTGATCTATAGTTAGACTTAGCTATTAATTCTGCAATTTTAAATGCATCACTACCAGTATCTAAAGCGGATATTTTAGATACATCTACACCTGTAATATCCGATATAACTTTTTTTTGAATATTTAAACTTATATCTTCAGCTTTTATTGCAGCTTGATTTAATTCTTTAGATACTAAAGGTTGATCAGCACCGGCCATTCCTCTACCTTTAGGAGCTTCTTTTACAATAGTTTCTAAATTAGTAATTCTATTTCCTTCTAAATTTTGAGCAAAAGTTTTATTTACAAATATTTTAGCTTCATCGTCAGTCATTCCCGCACCACCTTGATCTAGTGGTTTAGTAAGTTGTTCTCTAGCTCTTTCAACAAATTGATCACTTGATTCATCTTTACTTAAACCTTTTTTATAAGCATCTACAAAATCACCAATAATTTTTCTACTCATATTGCCTTGAGATATGCCAACTGTAGCTCCTGCTGTCCTAATTGATCTATTAATTAAATTAGCAATAGGAAATAAAACTCTCGTTGCTCCACCAGTAATAGCTGCAGACCTTCCAGCTTCAAAAATCATACCTCCAGGTTTGATACTTAATGGATCCATATTTTTATTTTGATTAAAATATAATTGTCCCATTAATAATCTTGTGTATTCTGTAGCAAATTGAGTACCCGCTGCTCCAAGAGCCACAGCGTTAGGTCCTCCTGGTGCCATTACAGCACCTACTGTTGCATCAGCAATTAATTGCACAACTTGTGGAGTATAACCTACTATATCTTTAGCCCATTCTCCAGGTTCATTAAATAATTTTACTTTTTCGTCTCCACCTAATTCTTTAGGTACTTTATAAACTAATCTTTTCTTACCATCTGCAAATTCTTCATTATTAACATATATTCTAGGACCTTTATAATTTAGACCAGTATACAATTCTCTTTTATCTTTAGGTAAAGTAAAAACAATAGCGTCATGCGCAGCTTGATTAATTGTATCTTGATTTTGAAATGCAAAAGAAAATGAAAGACGAGCTTCACCAGGTGCTCCTATTTTTGGATCTACTCCTCTTAATTTATAAACATCGTCATCATCTAAAAATTCTTTAATACTATTGTAGTTATCTTTTACATTAGTAAAATTTAAAGTCTTTGCTAGATCAGCATCTTTTTCTGATGTATTTAAAATAATTTTATTTAATGAATCATTCATTAAATTTAAATCACGTCCACCTGATTCTATAAATCTTTTATCAGCATTTTTTCTTTCTCCAAAAGAAGTAACAATAGTATCTATAACTGTAGGATCTATTCCTGATTCTAATAACTGTTTAGCATCATCATAAGTTTTATATTCAGAATTAGGATATCTATCAAAAAATTCTAAAGTTTTAAAAATGTTTTCTTCTGATAAATTGGCTGGTCTTTTTCCTTCAATAGCTTGTGATTCTTCTTGAGCTTGTAAAATATTTTCTGCAACTGTTGCCATTAGTCATTTAAATTTAAATTTTTTTTAAGTTCATCTGCGTCAATTAAAAATTGATCTGGATTAGCTTCTATTATAACTCCAGTTCCTTGATTAGTAACAGAAGTATTAGGAGTTGTATCTCCATCTCCAGAAATTCCAGTTACACCTACGTTTTTATATTTATCAAAACCACCCATTTGTAATGATACAGTTGCTTCTGCTAAAGCTAGTGGAGAGAAAAAAGGTTTCCCATCTGTATACTTATCATAGTCAGGTTCAAATCCTAATTTTTTAGCTTCATCAACTATCTGGTCTGATGTAAATTGTGTACTAGATAACAATTCATTTCTAAAGTCAGTGCTTCCTTTAGTAGACCAAGCTTTATCATAACTTTCACCTGTTCTAAAACCTTTACCACTTCTATAAGTATCAATGTAATCATATTTACTTTTACCTAATAAAGCTAAAGCTCCTTGAGTTCTTAATGAATAAGTTAATACTTTAGCGGTATCAGTAGGGCCAGGAAGTGTTTCTCTTTTAATTACAATGTCTTTATCAGATACAGGTACTAATTGAGAAATATCTCCTAATACAATTTCATTAGTAAATTTACTTAAATTTTTAACAAACGAAGCTTCGTCTTGCATATTTGTAAAAAAATCTTTTCCATATTTAGAAGTAATAGATGATGGTAAAATTTCAGCTACGTTTTGAACAATTACTGGAAGTTGTGATCTTAATTGACCTACTGGTAAACTTCCTTTATCTGTAATAAAATTATTATATATTTTAGCCATCTGTTGATAACTTTGATAATTTTTTCCACCTTTAGCTAAGTCTTTATTTTGATCATATAAATTTTCATATCTTTTAGTTTCACTAGGACTTTCTTTATCCATTTCAAATTGTAATTTTAAAACATCTAATTGATTTTTAAGATCAGCAGTTTTTGATTTAGCTTCAACATTTGCTTTAGCTAATTCTTCAGCTTTAACTCTTTGTACTCCAGTTTTTAATCCACCAGCTATTTGACCAAATGGCGATTGTGCTTGATTAATTGGTGCTATTCTAGATGCTCTATCAATTGTATCTAGACCAGCATAAAATAAAGCTCTTTTTCCCGGGTCATCCATTACTTTTTCTATATTAGTTTCTAGTTTTTCAGATAAATTAGAAAAAGCTTTACCAGCACTTTGAATTAAATTCATTTTTTTTGTGCCAGTTTCTTCCATAAACTGTTTTCTTTCTTCATCAGATAAGGATTTAAAAGCATCTTTAGGAGATGTTTTTTCTTGAACTAATCCAATATTAGATAAGACTTTAGCTTGTTGATCTTCGTCTAATTGAGAAAATTGTTTAGCTAAAGCTGAGCCAACATTATCTATTTCAATTTTATCTGTTTCTTTCTCAGCCATAGTAACTCCTAGTTAAGTTGTTTAAACTCTACATCAACTTTAGAGTAATCAACCATTAAGTAACCATAATCACCAACAATAGAAGCTTCTGGTACTTCATCAGCCATAACTCCTTGATAGATTTTATCATCACCTTTATATTTGAAACTATAAATATTAATTCCATTTGGAGATTGTCCAATTAAATTAATATCTTCTTTTAATCTTCTATCAGAAAAGAAAGGTGCTAAAGCTCCTGCTGCACCTGCAATTTGACCAAAGACACTAGGTCCTGCAACTGGTGTTCCAACAAATCCTGATCTTTCTTCTCCATAAGTTCTAATAGGAGCACCTGATAATGCACCAATAATTTGTCTTACTTGTTCAGTTGGATATTCTCTTTCTTCAATAAAATCTCTGTAAGATTCAGCAAGTCCCGCTTGTTCTATTCCTCTTTCAGTTGCGCCAGCTCCAGCAAGTCCTGTAACAGCACCAGCTAATCCTTGTAATTGTGCCTGAGCAGCACCTAGTTGAGCAGCACGATCAGCAGCAAATCTTTGTGCTCCTGATTCAAAACCAGCTTGTCTTAATCTAGATGATACATCTCCTACTTGTTCTATAAATCTTTCTGTACCTAAAGCTCTTTCGACACCTTCTCTAGCTCCACCAAAAGCTCCTGCACCAATTGCTCTTGCTCCTAATGCTCGTTGAGCCATTCCATATTGTTCTCCTAAATCTGATAATGTTCCTTTTATAACCTGTTCTTGATAAGGATTCATATATTGCGATGCTGTTGCAGCATCAAAAGTTTGTGCACCAATTGCACCTAATTGTCCAGCTTGAGGTAAAATTTGTTGTGATAAAACATTAGCTGCTTGTTGTTCATATCCAGATAATGGAGCTATACGTTGACCAGTAAAAGCTTCATAAGGACGTGATCCAACTGATTCAGCTCGTCTTAAAGTACGTTCTTGAATTTCTTTAAAGTAAGCTGGAATATCATAACTCGTAGTTGATTGCTGAGGTGCTTGAACTATTGTTGTTGATGGTTTAAAAAGACTACCCATTGATTATATATGTTCCTCCAATATTTTTATATCCTAATTTGATAAAAGCGTTATGTTTTCTTTCAACGTCTTTACCTTGAGTTATTTCGCATAAAGCAGTTAATTTTTTACTTAATGCGTATTCTTTAAAAACTATCATTATAGCTCTAAAGATATGAAAATTACGATATTTAGGATTCACATGTAACCATAGACTTCTAAGAAATCTTTTATCGCTATACCATGTTTCATCTATAGCGGCTGCCATAGTTCCTACAATAACATTTTCATATTCTACTACTATAACAAAACTATTTCTAATGTAAAATATAATATGATCAAGTAATTTCTTGTTATTTACGTTTCCAAAGTTATATGGTGATTCTGGAAGCCAGGTCTTTAAAAGCTCTCGAATACGTACAGCATCGTCTATTCTAGCTTGTCTAATTCTATATTTATCTTTTTCCATCAGGTCTAATTTGGATTCTTAATGTACCAAATCGCCAATTACTACCTAATTCGTCACTTTCTATTTTAATGGAAGATTGTCTACCTCGTATTCTTGAGTTATAAAAAGCTGTGGTATTTGACACTGTTATAACCTCTCCTGAAGTTTTAGAGCTATTTGGATAATCTCTAGTTTGTAAAGTAATAGTGGCGTTTCCTGTTTGATTTTTAAAGTCGGGTATAACTTTATTAATAAAACTAAATTGTTCTCCATCAGCGATGTCACCATCACCTGATTCTATAAAAGCAGCTAAAGGTTGTCCATCAGCATCAACACCATCTTCGTGTCTATAAATTAAAGAACGACCTGCTGTTAAACCATATATCGTGCTAATTGTATTAGCAGTAGAGTTAGCAATATACTGAGAAGCAATTGGATTAAATTCTACTCCATTATCTAAATATGTGCTTCTATCTAAATTACCAAAATACCAACTATTTTCTGTTGTATTATAAATAACATAACGATTAATTTGACTTGAGTTACGTGAGCAGTAGTACCATATTATTTCAGAGAAGTTATGAGTTTGACCCGCATAGACTTGAGCATACTGAGTTTGCTCTATATCATCAAATACATAATTAAGTATAGGACAAGGTATTTCTTGAACTGATCCTGCGTAGCGAAAGAATGTACCATCAGACATCCAATAGGCTATATCATCTGTAACATACACAGCATTCATACCTACTGCTCCACAATCACTTCCGAGCTGACGAAATCCAAATATAAAAGGAGGTCCTACAAAAGACATTGAGTGTAGAGTTGTATCAGTCCATACTAAAATAGTTCCTTTAGCAGGTTTAGCTGCTCTAATTTCAGAGCCTCCTGCGATACGTTGTGATCCCGCTGAATTAGTTGCATTAGGAGTCCATGAATTAAGATTTTCTTGATCTGACCAACGTATAAATAATTTATCTTGAGTTGCCGTGTTTCCGATTTCAACTTCTGTTCCCATACAAACTAAGTGTCTTGTATCATTAGACACGACTGATAACGTAGAAGTAGTAGGACAATTGGCTATAATCGTAGCTCTATCTTCAAATGTTCCTGAAGTATCATATATATAACTTGCGCCATCTTTTTGAGTTAATATTAAATCTTCTCCATAATTATTTAAAGACCACTGTCTCATATTTAATGTAACTTGTGGAGTTGTACGAGCAGTATTCCAAGTTCCTAAATTATAAGCTCCGGCACTCCAACCATATCCAAAATTTTGAAGACTTGGACCTATATTAATTTGATATTCAATATCCGCATTTGCTGTAGTCGTTGCATTAGCATTGGCAGTTCCTGAAGAAAGAATAGTATAAGCATTTGCATTTACAACAGATTGTATTTCAAATTCACCTTCTAATTCTGTAGATAAAATACCTCCTACATTAGCAGAAACATTTGAGAGAGTAATAAAAGAACCATTATTAGCTCCATGATCAATTTCATTAACTGTTACAATAGAGCTACCATTCTCAGTG
>Ga0208795_1001541_pt1 | contig 10294 bp, 11 predicted proteins | sample CB_VirMetaG_6_FD_184541 | JGI IMG/M metagenome (GOLD analysis project Ga0208795, IMG submission 184541) | Freshwater to marine saline gradient viral communities from Chesapeake Bay - CB_1508_2 Viral MetaG (SPAdes) (version 4) | ecosystem: Environmental > Aquatic > Marine > Coastal | place: USA... | reverse complement strand
TTTAATACCTACTCCAACTTCTACGCTAACCGCATATTTATTCCATACCCCAAAATTAAAATCTTCGTCTGTGCTAAACTGTAAATTGTTACCTAAATCGTTTTTGTATCTTAAACTAAATTTATTTGAATTTCTTTGAAACGAAATAAAATAAGAAAATGATGTTTTGCCAGTTAAAAATAACCTTAAAATAATAGCCCCACTGCGACCATAAAGTTCATTTCTATCTTCTAAAAGAAAAAATTCGCCACTTACTGCAAAGTTTGAATTATTGGCAACCACAAAATTATCATTAAATAAAACATCATTGTTTCTTGTCACAGAACTTGCAACAGTTGGGATGTATGAAGTGGCGTATGAACCTGCTTCTAGTTGAGCTCCCCAAAGTAAAATAGAACAATTTGCGGTTGCTCTTATCGCAGGATATCTTGTTGAAGAAGATGCTACTTGGGTTATTTCAAATCTTTGTGGAGTAGTTGTTGCTATAACAGTTTCATATACTCCAGAATTAATGTTTCCTATTTCAACTGTTTGTGTTCCTGATTGAGTAGCTAACCAAATTGAAAACGTATAAGATATTCCACTTGTAACACTAATTCCTTGGCTTATAGAATTTCCAGCAACAGGAAATGTAATTAAATCCATTGTATTATTTCCATTAGGCGCGATGCCTTGATTAGCCAATCTAACAACTCCTGATGAACCAGCCCAAATAATTGTATTGTCAAACTCCTCACTTCTTAAAGCTAAATTAGTCCTCTGTCCCTCAACTAATATACTCGGACAACCACCCCCCGAATAGTCTAAACGTGGAATGTTTAATCTGTCTGTTGTTGGGAAATAACTTGTTGCAGTTGTGCCTTTTTCTGTTTGTCCTTGCCAAACTTCAATTATATTATTTGCATTAACAGAATATAACCAACAACCTCTGCAACCAATAAATGATAAAACATTTTTTGTAACTGTAAATTTTTGCCAATTTGAAGTTATTGTAATTGGATTAGTTTTAATAGTTCCATCAAAAAAACCAAAATTAAAATTACCCGTTCCCGCTACCAATCTTATAAATATTGAATTTGTATAATCAAAGGATGTACTCAAAAATGCTTGATATAATTGTGAAGAACCATTTGCCAAAGGCATATCAACCCTTGTTGCTGTATTTGTTCCGTCAGGAGCTAAATTATTAGTTGATAAAATTGTTGAACCCGTTTTAGTCCAATTTCCATTACTAAAAGTATTGCTATAAGTCAATAAATTATAAGGCACTACTTCAATAAGTCCGTCAGCATTTACTCTCGTTGCTGTTGTTGCACGAACTACATTCATATCGCCACTTCTATCATTCGGAACAACCGAATAAAGTACATTCTCTTTATAGGCGTTTGGTGTTACAATTAAACTTGCTTGTTCTAATAAACTCATTTTATATTTTTTAAATTTTTTAACGTATCACTTAAACAAGCCTCCGCCTCAAATGTTCCTCCATCATTAGCGACACTTAATTTAAAGGCATCTATTAGTTTTTTTATAGGATTAAGAAAAAAATTGTATTTACTTAACGCCAATCCTAACCCTAACATTACTGTTCTCTTAAGTAGGCGATAACTTTACCAGTTAAAGCGGTTACTGCCAAATCCCCATAAACCGACATTCCAGCGGTTAATGTAATTGATGCCGATGCATCGCCATCTCTTGTTGATGTAATTGTGATATCGCTATCCTCTAATGCCATAATAGTTGAGAAGTTTTCCCCAACTACAGAGGCATCTGTTAAAATTCTGAAACCAAAATCTCCGAATTGTGCAACTTGGTATTCGTGGTCTGTTCTAATGTCTTGACTCATTTTTAATATGTTTTTGTTAGTGTAAAATTTTGTGATTGTATTTTATTTGCAGCGTTTGAAGTTACCCACTCCGCTGTAATTGTTAATGTATTTGTAACCGTAGTATCAAAAACAGTATTACTTATTTTCCCGAAATTAACACCATCGATTGCATTTGATGCATTTTTATTATATGTAAATACACCATTTGCCATTAGTTCAGCAACTCCAGCTCCTCCAATTTTAGAAACTGTAAAATCTAATATTAAATCAAAATATTTATTTGTTGCGGTTGCGAGTGTGTATTGTAATGCATCTATAATTACCACTCCATTAGAACGTACTCTAAAATGTAAAATTTCATTATTTGCATTTGTTAAATTGCCACACATTTTAGCAGTAAAAGAATCGCCAACTTTAAAAGCATTTGCGGGTACACTTAACGTTCCAACTCCTGCTCCAACTATTGATGCTTCTCCACTTGCGTAAACTACAGGAGTACTCAATGCGGTTTGTGCATAAAGTCCGGAAGTTCCTGCCGGTCCTTGCTCGCCTTGTATGCCTTGTTCTCCTTGTATGCCTTGTTCTCCTTGTGGTCCTTGCTCGCCTTGTCTTCTTATTATATTAATAACATACTGATTTGGCTCGGTTATAATTGTAACCTCATCAATTAACATTGCTATATTTATGTCTATTGTATCTCCCATTTCTATCGTGTTATATCGTCAATAATTGTAAAAATACCATAAACCCAAGTATCAACTTCTCCACTTACTTGAGTTAATTCTATGTCATATTTATAAACACACGCTTGAATGTTTATAATTTGCTCATCAATACAAAACTGTCCATTTGTAGGATTGAATATTGTAATGGTTGGCTCAAGTGCAATTGGTGCTCCAGCTTCTTTGCGAAGTTGCATTTTAATAACGGCATCCGTTAAATCCAACGGTACTGCATTAATGTTTATTTGAAAGTCCGTTTGTTTGAACGTATCCCCTCTTTTTGTCGTTAAATTTAGTGTTGATGCCATTGCTTAAATATAGTTTTAATTTTTTTATGTTTTCCTCTGTTCGCTTGTCTATTTTACGCATATTTAGTATGGTTTATCGAGCCACCATTTACCGCATACCATTTTTGAGCGTAAAGGGTTAACTATATTATTTGAATCGCTAACATATTCTGGTAAATGAAATTTAGTTAACCATCGGCTCATTCTATCTTGGTACATTTCAGCTTTTAAACGCATATTATTAACCAAATAATCTACTTCGGTTTTGTCAATTGCTACCGAATTCTCTGGCTGTGCTTTAAAAATACCATTATTATTGATTTTGTATGCACCAATTAACAAATATTCAACGGCACTTTGATAAATTAAAAACGGTTTTATGTAATCCTCGTAAAGAGTTAGGTAATCGTCAACCAAATCGTCATTATCGAAATCTTCGCAAATCTTTTGATATAAAGTTTCGCCTAAAATTTCCTCTAATTTTGTGCGTTGAGCATCAGCAATGCAAGGGATATATAAATCAATATCGATATTTCCACCCAAAGGGGTGTTTTTAGTCAATTCATTTTCCTTTAATAGTATAGTAGTTGCCATAATTACATATCGTGCGGTGCAATGTACACCTTTGGGTTGTTAGTTGGAGCAATTTCTCCCGCTTTTCTTACTTCAGCTGGAGTTGATGTTTGGGCGGCTGTGTTTTTACCAGTTCCAATTTTTCGGTACATTTCACGTGTCCAGAAATGTTTACAAGTTCCATAAGGGAAAGCATCGGAAAGCAATCCTCCACCTTTCCATAAAAATATATCGTAAGGTTCATTTGGGTTTGGATGCATACCAAATCCAGGATTTACATTTCTGTTGCTCATTTCCATTATATCCTCTTTTCTATATAATTTTTTAGCACTAATCATTTTTTTACAAAATTCTCTTTCTGGATTTTGATTTCCGGAATATCGATAACGTGTAATATATAATTTTGTGTCTTGCTCGGAAACGCTTTTGGTTCTTGCAGTACCAGTGGAAACTGAGGCTAATCCTACTTTCATTAATTGAGTTGAAATATTATTTAATCTTTCAGTTTCAGAATCTAACTCGTTTTCGTTATCATAATCAACTGGGTTTGAACTTATAAGTTCCCACTCATTTAAATCTATTTCCTCTCCCAAATCGTCAATACTTTGACTTGATAATTGTGTCGTTGCAATTGTTGGGCTTTGTACAATTGTAGGCTCTTCGCTTCTTAAACTTTCAAATTGCAAATCCATTGAAATACTGTTAACAGAAAAAACTTCCATTAAACCATCCAAAATAATTTCTTGTTTTGGATTGATTACATTGATCATTAATTCAGCGAAACCGACTTCGATTTCGTCAGCATTTGAACTAAAACCGCTAGCCTCTTTAATACCTACCAACATCGGAGAGGTTAATTTGTGAGCCGTACAAAGTTGTTGCCTTGCTTCTGCACTTAAGAATTGATATTGTTGATGTGCATCGCTAACTTCTAATGCCGAAATAGTTATTTCTGTTTCTTTGTTGTCATTCCAATTTAAAAAGAATGCACCAGCGTTTGAACTTCCAGTTAAATGCTCACGAATTTGTCGGGTGTTTTCCATTATGGTTTCTTCGCTTTCTTGAACACCGCTATTCATATTTATTATGTGACCAAACGATAAACCTTTTTGAATGTGGTTTATTGAGTAGTTGGAAATTTCCTCCTCCATTTTTGCCCAACTAATACCACTAACATAACTTGGATTGCTATAATAAAATTGCCCTACTTGGTAATCGTTAAATACATAAATTTCTGACCTTTCGCCCAAACCCTCTCCATATCCAAAAGCATCAAAACGCTCTGGCTTGTATTTATTTACATTTGAGAAATCATAAGAATAATAATATCCAGTAATGTCGCCCTCTTCATTTGCAACCTCCGGAGCAATGCGTTGCTTTGCAATGTGAAAGCATCTTTGAATTTTGTTATTCACATACTTAACCTCCATAGATGCCTCCCCAAACATTTCAAAATCTTTGCAAATTTTACGCAAATCTTTTTTTGAAAGCATTGAAATAATAGATGCCCATTGCGATGGCTTTGTGCCTTTATCTTTTGAAGTTAATCCCTTTCCATAAATGAATTGTGAATAGCTATCTATAATTGCCGAATTTGTAGGCGAACCATTGTAAGCATCGATAATTGTTTGATAAAATGAATTTTTATTTCCATTCAATACCCACTTTTTACCCGAAACTTCCTTAATTTCTGGTCTAATATAGTTAGATAAATTTATTACTTGTAATTTTTCCATAAAATTATACTTTTAAAACCCCTTTGTTGAGTTCAAAATTTTCCAAATCGGTTTGAGCTGTTGCGTATGCTTTGCCTCTATATATTAAATTATCATTTTCATTAATTGTTACCTCAAAAGATTGCCCCTCTTTTAATATAGGCTCATTAAAAATCAAAGTAAGAATGTTATTTTGGTAATAAATTGCACTTACATCGACTGTATGGGTAATATCTTTTAGTTCATCACGTAAAAAAAACGTAATTACTCCAGAATTATACCCTCTCGGTATGCACTTAAATTGGTAAGGCGCTGTTAAATTAAATATCCACATATATATATAACGAAAAAAAGTGTTTTTGTAACAAAAAAAGACTACCGAAGTAGTCTTTTAAATAGAAATAAACAGAAAATTATTAAGAAACTACCACATCGCTAACTAAAGCGTAAAGAGCGGTTTTAGTTGTAGCATCCAAAAATGGAGATAAGTTGCTTTCTTCCGATGCGATTGTAAGGGTATAACCACTTAAATCAGTACCAGCTCCTCCGCTTACTTTTGTGCAACTTGACATTGTGCCATTTGTTGCTCCAAGTAATACGATATTACCGTTATAATCCTCTACGAAAACGTAAGGTCGACCAGCACAAATCAATTGTACTTGGGCTTGTAAATCAGCCCCTAATTTTGGCAAAGTAACGGCTAATGATTGAGCGTTTAAAAACGTTCCATTATCCTCTGAACTTGTGCCAGTTTCTGTTAAAGCGTTTGTGGTCGCTTTTACTTCATATTTGAAAACCTCTGCTAAAGTTCCCAAAGAAGTTACTGCGTGAGATGCAATAACAAAAGCGTAATCGCTAAAATTTGCAAAATACAAATTTTTAACGCCACCTCTTTGGTCTTTACATCCAAGCAATTTTCCTTTGCTAATTAAACAAGCCATATATTTTATATTTTTTAAAACCGCTCAAATTAATGAGCGGTTATTTGGTTAGTATTATACTGCGTAAGTTAAGTAAACAATTTCAGATGGGTTGTAATATCCTACTCCTACGTTGTAAACAACTTTACCTCTTACCTTACCAGTAAGCAATCCGATTTCGTCTTCGTCAACCAATGCAACTTGGTTATGGTCAGCAGTTAATCCAGTTGCGAATACTAGATTTTTCTTCTCGTAAATTACAACTGTATTTTCTGGAAGTCCGTTTAAGATTGTTAATGTATGTCTTCCGAATGCTAAAGCGAAATCGCTGTTTCCATTACCGTAAACAATTCCTTGAGTTGAAAGATAGAATCCGTAAGCTTGAGCAACATCTGGAGATACTGCAAAAACTAAATCTTTATTTCTCAATGCAATTGGTAAATCATTTAAAGCTGGTTTTAAATAGTCAGATAAAACGTTAGCCTCTGAAACTACTGCATCAGCAGTTGGTTTATTTACATCAGCATCAGCATCAAACAATGTAATGAATCCATCAAAATTTGAACTTGAAGTCCAAATGTCAGCCTCTAATTTTTCCCCGATAGCACCTAAAACCTCCGCTTGGATTGCATCCATTACATCACTTGGAGCGTTTGAATTTGAAGCACCACCTCCCATAATTCCATCAGACCAAGTTGCTCTGAAATCCTCTTTGCAAACATCAAAATCATTTTTGAATTTGAAAGGCTCGATTACGTTTTCATTTAAAACAATTGCACCAGCTGGAGCAAATCCGCAAGTGTATGCAGTTGTACCATCTGTGTAAGCGATTTTTCTTAACGATAGTTTATGATTCACATTTTCAGCGATTGTTACCGCTCCCTTTTCGATTGTGTCAATTGTTTTGAACGCTTGACCGATTATCATACCAGCATCTTTACCAGCATAGTTTGAACTTACAGTTGTAGTTGTAGCCATTTTTTTTAATTTAAGTTTTTAAGATTGTTTAATATTTTTTGGTTTCGTGTTAATTTCACGTTTTTGTTTGAAGTTTCAGCAACTTCTGGTTTTGCTTTTGTTGATGCTTTAACTTCAATTTGATTAGTTTTAACCTCTGCGATTTGAGCCGACAATTCAGTCTTAACGTTTTCGATTTGTTTTGCAACTTCTACACTCATAGAAGTAACAATTGATTTAACTAAAGCCGAGAATTGGTCTTCTTTTGACATTTCCGCCTCAACGTTAACCTCAACCTCTGGAGCAACCTCCTCAACCATTGCTTCTTTAATTTCAGCAATTACACCCTCTTCGGTAATTACTAAAAGTCTTCCGTCTTCAAGTTCGTGATCTCCAATTGGAGCGGGTTCTCTGTTACCATTTTCTGCTAAAATAAAAACTGGTTTACCAGCTTCAAAAATTTCAGCTTCTAAAATGGTTACACCATCTTTTAATTTCATCGTTTCCAAAGCGACTTGCACTTCTTCAACGGTTGCAACTTCTTGAGATAGTTTTACCGAAGCAAACCCCTCTTTAATTGCGTTAACAATTGTTTCTAAATTCATATTATAATCACTTTTTAAATTTACTTTTTCCATATCAAAAACTCCATCAATTGAGAAGCCTTTAACCTTTCCAGTCTTAACGTAATCGTTCCAAATTTGGTCGTTGTTTACTTTCATTAAACCAAACATAGTTCCAACTTGTTCGCTAAAACCATAAAGCACCGATTTATCGTGTACCTCATCCTCTTTTATCCACGTTTCAATAAATGTAACATCCTCTATTTGTTTTCCAGAATGCTCAATAGTTGAATTATTTTGGTAGCCTTGAGTCACAAAATTTCTATGAACTTGTTTAATAGTTTCAGAAGTGAATTTTATATTAAATTCGTGTCCATCTTGATTTCTATAAATAAGTTGCTCTGGTATTAATATAGGACCAACTAAAATACGTTGCTCTTCATTTACGGTTGCTAATTTCAATTCCCTTTGTTTTGCTAAAGCCAAAAACTGAACTCCGATAGCTGGGTCAGAAACCAAAGAAATCGCATAAACCCCCTCGTTTTCCTCTTCGTTGAAAATAACATTGTACGTTTCCATAACTATATAACTATTTTTTATTTTTTTGTTATAAACTTTTTTTTATTTTTTATCCAATAGAAGCATTTGAAATAATATTTCTATCTAAACTTTGAGCAGTTGTAACTGAACTTGCAACTACATACGTTTGAATAGGTGCTTGGTTTTGGTTTGCCAATGTTTGAGCGATTTGATTCGTTCCTGCATTACCTACTACATTGAATTGAGGGGCTGATGCACCGCCTCCAGATATACCAGCAACACTTGGAGCGGAAACCCCTCCGCCTCCTCCGCTATTTGGAACTTTTACAGAAAGTATGTCTTTAACCGCTTTGAAACCAGTTCCAGCAATTATAGCAACATTGGCAATTTTTAAACCTATTTCAAAAGGAGTTACGGTTTTTGTTGCAAGTTCAGCAGTTATACCTTGATAAGTATTTATTAAAGCGGCTGCGGCTGCCATTGCTTTCCCCGATGCGGTATTTTTACCTAATAAATCAGCACCTCTCGAAAGTACATCTTTTGTTTTACTTAAAAGTGCCTCTCTCGCTTGAGCCTCTAATTCTATTATTTTTATTTTAGCCTCGCTTATTGCTTTCTCGTCTTGATATTGTTTTTGTTGAGCCGTTAAATTTATTTCATTTAATCTATTTAAGTGGTCAACTTCTAATTCCTCAATATCTAATCCAGCTTTTACCGCATTGTCATATTTTATTTGGTAAGCCTCGTTTTCATTTTGTATTGCTAACTCTTGCTCGGTTAGTAATCGGTCAGCATTAGCCTTACGAGATGCCTCAATGTCATCCATTGCCTTATATCCATCCTCGATTTGCTTATCCCTTGCTTGTTTATCCCATTCTTCTTGTTGTTTTATTTTGTCCTCTTGAGCCTTTTTTAATGCTTCGGCTTCTTGTTTAATTTTTTCGGCTTGTAATTCCTTTGATTTATTATTTGATTCTTGTTGTTTTTTTCTTAACTCCTCATTATGATTTGTTTCGGCTTGTTTAATTTCAACTTGATGGCGTAATTGTATAGCTTTTTTCTCATCAAAAGACGATTGAACAGCTTGATTTTGTTTATTATAAGCATCTATGCTTTTATTTACAGTTTCTTGTTGCTTATTAATTACTTCCTCATCGGCATCGGCTAATTTTAAAGTAGCTAAATAGTTTTTATTTTTTTCGTATGTATTAAATGCCGTTGCTCTTGCTGATTTTTCAAATGCAATTTTCTCATCTATTAACTTCAATTCTAATTCTCTAATGGAATCGGCACTTTTACCCGATGCCTTTGCCATTTCTATTTGGTGTTTTTGCCTTTTATCAAACTCCTTACCGCTTCGATCCATCGCTTTGGTTTCGTTGTTGAGTGCGTTTGCGTTTGCGTTTACGGCTTTTGTATTATTTTCAGTTTCCTCTGAACTTGTTTTAAAATAATTTATTAAAGTAGCACCAACGGCAATCAATGAAGTAATAGCTAAAATCAAAACCCCTATTGGAGAAGCGTTCATCGCAGTATTCCAAATCTTTTGAGCAATAGCTGAAGCATTTTGAAATATGGTTGTAGCTTTTAAACTCGCTCCCAATGCCTTAACGCTTTTAACACCTCTGTCAATAGTTTCAATACCTTGACTAATTGCCATTGCGGATTGAACTTTTAAAATAGTTCTTTCTACATCTTCGGACTGCTCTCCAAATAATCCTATCGACCCTTGTAATATTGCGAAACCACCAGCGACAGCACTCAATGAGCCGGATAATTTTATCCCTAATGTTTCAGCGGAAGCATCAACAATTAAATCGGTTTGTTGTTGGACTCTTTTATATTCAGCAACTGATTTTAATAAGTTTTTATATTCTTGTGAACTTTGCTTTCCAGCTTTTGCTAATTCGTATAGCCTATCCTCTTGCTCTCCCATTCGAGCAGTTAATGGTTTTAAATCGCCATATATTTCCTCGAAAGTCGCATCTAAATTTGTGGCTTCTTTATCAGCATACCCAAAAGCTTTACCTAAATTATTAACATCCTTTTCAGAGTTTCCTAAATTTACTTTTATATCAATAACTTTTTCTATTGCCATCTTAATGCTTTTTTAAATAATTCAATAATACTTTTTGGGTAGTGATACCGACCTTTGGCGATTGATATAATTTCATTGTCTTGGTAATCCT
>Ga0208795_1001533_pt1 | contig 10321 bp, 20 predicted proteins | sample CB_VirMetaG_6_FD_184541 | JGI IMG/M metagenome (GOLD analysis project Ga0208795, IMG submission 184541) | Freshwater to marine saline gradient viral communities from Chesapeake Bay - CB_1508_2 Viral MetaG (SPAdes) (version 4) | ecosystem: Environmental > Aquatic > Marine > Coastal | place: USA... | reverse complement strand
CACGTCATCGAACGACTCCGTACCGATTGCTACATCAATAAAGAACCGCTCAGGGATATCGTCCAGGTTATAAGAGACTAACGCGCTCATATCACCAAGTTTACGATCTGCGCAAGAGGTTTACAAGGTGGGGTTAATCGCCGGTAGGATTGAGATTCCAGTGTGGCTGGTTGCTTGTGGGGTTGTAGCTAACACAGCTAGTTGCCGGTAAGAACGTACTTCTTAAAACCGATTTTTTACAAATCATGTGAGAGGCATGGGTAAGTGGGGGGCAGGGGGTGCCGGTGGCCTGGGTCCGGTGGGGTCTGTGACAAACCGCCTAGGGTGAAGGGCAAGCCGTAAGAAGCCTAGTGAGGCGCGGCCCAACCTTCTAGCTGATCTTGCCTGATAGGATTCGGAACGCGCGGCCCAGGTTGCGGGCCAAACCGGGGTGCCGGTATGCGCGAACCGACAGGTTCCGGGGGTCAGTGAAGCCTGTAGCCGGTCCGATTCGGCACAGGTTCCCTAGATGGAGGCAACTGGTAAGCCTCGCGCACCGACCACCCGACGGGCTTTGGCCTTATGGGTAACGAATTGAATCACCGTAGCAGAACACTTGGGAAAGAAAGTGACGCCGCTAGCGGTTAGCCTGCTCAGGATACCCGCGACGCACAAAGCCCTACCTTATAAACGCGGGCCGCTCTAGGTAGTCCGCTAGCACGCGAAGCGTTCCGACCTTAGCTAGTACGCTACGGTATGGGAAACGCCAAACCGACCTATAGGAAACGATACCTGCGCCCCTAGAAACATAGGGGCGCAGGTGTGGCCGTATGCAATAGCATGTGCCTTGATTGTCAAGGCACAGGTGATTGTGTATGGAGAAAGCCATGAAAACAACTGAAATCACAGACAAAAACTTTGGCACGAAGCTCGGAGATTGGAAACGCTCAGCCGGTTCGATGCGCCAAGGGTTGCAAGACATGGTAGTTTTCGCCCTCAGTGTGTACCGTGACGTCGGCGACGCGGGGTACTTGTCGCGCCTCGTGGTGGCGGCGAACGAAACCAAGGGCGTCAACGGCAAGCTGTTCCTTGACTTTGTGCGGGGGCACGCCAACGTCACGTGGCAGCACGAAAAAGGGTCATTCCGCAAGTCAGGCGGCAAGGGGGAGCCCGCTAGCGTCACCATGCCGTCGACCAATTGGTGGGAGTTCGACAAGCCGAGGAACGAGAGCGACAAGGGCAAAACGATTGACGTCAACAAGCGGCTTGCTAGCCTGCTGGACGCTATCGAAAAGGCGGATGATATCGCCGTCGACCACAAGACGGCGCGGGAGTTGCTGCACAAGATTGAACAAGCCATTAACCCCGTCAAAGCCGTCGCGGCATAGCACCCGCAAGCCCCTAGTTACCTAGGGGCTTTTCTATGCTGGTTTACCCAAGCCAGCATAGATGGTCAGTGTGTCCATAACACACTAATGAGGTAGGTCATGGTTACTTACACCAAGTCAAAAAGCGGCGTGTACGCGCCGCCAGCGTGGTGGGTAAAAGCCCACCCAGTGTACCGGGAGGTGCTGCACCATTCGAGCGTGGTGATATGGCGAGATGTGTACACCCGAGAGCAAATCCACGTTCGGCGTGTTTCTCAGTAGCTAGCTACTGACTTGTAAGGTCTAAAGAAACCTTCGACTTTGCACCTGCGCCCAAGATTTTCATGCCCTAAGATTTCTTTAGGGCTGTCTCAGTAAGCGCGTACCAGCTTGTAGAGCCCTAAGATTTCTTTAGACCCCCAGCCAGCGTAAAATTTTTTGCTGCCCCTAAGATTTCTTTAGGGCTCACCGATGTAAAAGACAAAAAGCTCGCGCAAACAACAAGTTACGAACAAATAGTTAAGACTTTTTTCGTGTAAAATTGTCTTAAACTTGCTAATTTTGTTTTTATAAAACAGTAAGTTAGATTAAAAACACGAAAGAAACGTGCAAACGGCGCGTCGGCGGCGCACTTCTGCACTATTGGGAATTTGCACCCTCAACTACTAGACAAAAATAAAGAATTTAAGTATTTGTCTAGTGTTTTGCCTAGATAAATGTCTTAACGCTGCACGTGCAATTCCCTCTTTTATATATATATTTATCTGTTATAAGAAATATACATAGGTAAATTTGTATATATACGCACGGAAAAAATAAAAAACAACTTTAATTCGGCTGCCTAACAAGCCCGTGCAACGCTACGAAAAAAATTTTTGCAGACCCTCATTGGTTTCGAAATTTTTGTCTGCGGGCACCACTTTTAATTCTCACACCCTTACTTTTCAATCACTTAGACAAAAAAGATTAAGACTTTTAACTAGACAAAATCGTTTACTTCTGTCTAGTAGTCCGATTTTTTTCCAAATTTCTTTCGTGTTTTCAATCTAACCCATTGAATTCGTGCTAAAAGACAAAATAAAATTTTTGTCTACTACGAAGATTCCTATCGACTAACTAACACTTGTAAAGAAACCTGCGTGGTGTTAGTTTGTGTTTTACTAGCTAACAAACCACCAGGAGCCGTCATGACCGTATTTTCCCGCGTGCTGGAAAAGTCACATATCACTGTCTCGCGCCTCGCCCGTGAGCTGCAGGGGCTCGTGAGTCACTCGTACATCCGCACATTCAAAAACACGGGCGAGTGCCCGGACAGCCGTAAGCTCATGCATATCGCCGACGCTATGGGCGTCGAGTATTTCACCCTGTTGGGCGATTATCTCGGCAAGCCCAGTGTGCGAAGCGGCCCGTCCGTCCTGCACGACGGCAATCTGGCCGACGTGCAAATTCGTATGACAGTGCCGAAGTCGGACGTCGAGAACATCCGGCGTCTTGTTGCAAGACTGTCCGCTCGTGCCATTACGAAACGCGGCTTGCCAGATCAACTGACCGGCCAGCCCAGCTCAACCTCAAACCACGAAGGGGGTACAAGCAGTGAACAGACAGTTGCCGCTGCACGTTCTCCATCGGGACGTGCCGAATGACTCTAGCACGCCGTATGTGCTCAACACAGCGGCGTTTGTAGCCTATATGGCTACCCTACCAGCCCGTCGCCACGCGGGCTTCTTACAGCGCCTTACAAGGCGCATTTCCAACCAACCCGCCCTGCGTGCCAACCAGGGCTACATTTACCAGAGGGGTATAACCACGTGATTATCACCACTAACAAAACCACGGCTGAAACCGTGCACCAGTTGCTGAAAGACCCGAATCCGGCTAACGACAGTTTCCGGCGTATCTACCAGTTTTTCAGCTTTTACTCGGGCTCGTACCCGAGTATTACTTTTGTCACTAACGACGGATTTCGCTCGTCTTACGACGAGGACAATCACTGCCAGGAAATCAATTTCCAGGTGTATGCGTTGGCATATGACAAGTACGACGAGGTCATTACCGACCCGGCCCACTACTGGAACCCACCCGACGGGTGCCAGCATCGCCCCATCCTCACTGGAGGATGGGTAAACCACGGCTCTTACGACGAGCCTGACTGGAGCAGCCACACATGAACGACATGGACTATGCGGTGTTGGTGGCTTTCCTGCAGCGCACGGGTTGGAAAATGTCCGTCACCGACGGCGTGTGGGACTTCCATAACGGGCTGTCGCTGGCCGAGGATAGCTGGCAGGAACCTATCGAGACGCTCTCTGGCACTGAGATCACCACCACCCACGGCTGGGTGGGCTACGCCGAGACATACGAGCGCGGCACGTATTGGGACCCCCCGATCACCGACGTGCAGGAGATATGCCGGAGTGCGCGGCTCACGGACGTGCTGACCGAGCTGGCGACGGTGGACCTGCGCAACGAGCTGGACAATATGTTTACGTATATCTACGAGGCTAACTACCTCGTAGATATGGACCCGACGGAGGAGTACGCATGATTAACAGCAAGTACAACCCTCTCATCAAGTGCAGCTGCAGGCTGTGTCGTGCGGGTTCCCGCACTGTGTTTGGCAGGCACTGTCACCACGCAGCTGCCAGCAAGCTGCGCCATGCCTGGACGTTGATCGCTAGGCGTATTATCACCGGCTCGGACCCCGACGAGCTGGACACCCTGCCGGTGGTTTCCATCGGCTACACCGACTAACCCATAACACAGGAGAGCACACATGAGTAAGTCCATACTCACGCAGGCTGCGAGCAACCTGCTGAAAGTCACGTTGTCCGGCACCGCAGGATGGTCGCCCAACCACAAAGTGTCTAATGGCGGCGCGGTGCTGGCTAACGAGTTCGGTGGCGACGCCAAGGCGTTCAAGGGCAGCGAGAACATCCTGCCGAGCCCGCACGACCAGGAATACAAGGCGCTGGTGAAGGCGTACAACGCCGTGCGGACGCACTTCTACGAGAGCACGATGCCGTTCGGCAACACGACGGACGCTAAAGGCGGCACCAAGGCCAGCGGCGAGCGTGCCATCACGGTCAAGGCACTGGCCGATGGGAGTTTTCTCACGAAGAACGCGACGTTGCTGGCTGACCTGGATAATGCACGCACCGACTTCGCCAGCACCATAACCCAGAGAGTGTCCGAGGTGCAGTATAGCGGTGTGCTGGGCTCGCGTTTTGACGCGGGCAATTACCCGGACCCGGCGGACATCCACAACATGTGGCGTTACGAGCCTCTCGTGCCGGAGCCCATCACCGACGGGAGCAAGCTCAGCGGCATGAACCTGCCGAGGGATATGGTCGAGTCCATCGAGCGTAACTTGAACGACCAGATCACTCAGCAGGTGAAATTCGGGCAGCAGCAGCTGGTCGACGACACGGTGAAGACCGTATCGGCTATGGTGGACAACCTCAGTAAGCTCTCAGGGTGGTTCACTGACCAGAAAGGCAAGCGTCCGTCCGTGTACGACAGCTTGGTGACCAACGTGCAGGACTCGATCAACAAGATGCGTGATTACGCACTGCCCGAGACCAACCAGGGCGTGCGGCTGCTGGACCTCGCCGACGAAGTGGAGAAGCGGCTTAACCTGACCAACATCAACTCCAGCCAGTTTAAGAGCAACCACTCCCAGACGGCACAGACTGTCGAAGCGGCGACGGAGGTACGTGACTTGCTGGAAGGCTGGGACTTCGAGACCGACGACCATCCTGAGCAGGCGGCACAAACCGAACAGACCAGTGCACCTATGCCTGAAACCGAAGCGCAGCGCACGACTTCCGCCCTGCCTGACCAGATGGACGAGCTGGACGCCCTGCTGGCTGGTGGTTGGTAAGCACTCACTCACAATCTAAAAGGCACATAACAATGACTACGAGCGTACTGGATATCGTTAACAACGCACCGATGTTGTTCCGCACCATGCAGAACGGGCGGCCTATGCCGGTGTATATGTCTGGCCCTCCCGGCTGCGGCAAGTCAGCGCTGGTCGAGACGGTGCTGCCTAACGTGCTCGAAGGGCACTTTTTTCACGACGTGGAACCCGTCAAGCGGGAAGCCAAGCCCAATGTGCGGTGGTCGGCTGGCGGGACGGTCGCCGTGGTGACGGAGATTCTCTCCACGATGGAGTACGTGGATATTCGCGGTGTGCAGTATCCGATCAAGGATAAGGACACCGGACGGCATGAGCAGGTGTGGCTGGTGCCTAACCTCGTACGTACCGAGCAGTGGTGCTACGACCAGGGGGCGAAGATCGTTGTGCTGTTCTTCGACGAGCTGCCGCAGGCTAACGCCGACGTGCAGAAAGCCGTGACCGACGTGAAGCTTAACGGACGTATCGGCTCGCACGGACTGCGCCGCACGACGTGGTGCTGGTCGGCGGGTAACAGGACGAAGGACCAAGCCGGAGCCAACCGGCTGTTGAGTATTCTTAGGAACCGGGTGATTAACTACGAAGTCAGTATGCCCGTGGCACCTTATGTTGCCTGGGCGAAAGATAACGGCATGGTGCCTGTTGTCAGTTCGTTCGTGGAGTTTAGGTCCGACCTGCTGGCCGACGTGCAGCCGACAAAAGAAGGACCGTTTCTCACTAACCGCTCGCTGTTCCAGGCGAGTCAGGCGATCAACGAATTCCGCAAGGCCGAGAAGATCACTGACCCGATGGTGCTGCCGGGCAGTGCGTTTGCTCGTGACACGGTGTCCGGGATCATCGGTGAACCTGCGATGGTCGAGCTATATGCGTTCGCTGACACGGCAGCTGATCTGCCTAAGATCGCTGACATCGCACGTGACCCGATGGGTGCGAAGCTGCCGAGCAGCGAGAAGATGGCGGCGCAGTACGCAGTGGCGGGGCTGATAACTAGCGGGGCCACGCTGAGCAACTTTAGCCAGATGTGGAAGTACGCTGAGCGGTTGATGCGGGATATGCAGGTGAAGATTGCTAACGATCTGTTAGCTAGCCCGGAGTTCGGCGGCGCACTGTATAACGCGCCGGAGTTCAGTAAGTGGCTGGCGACTAATCGGTCGCTGGTTCGTGCGACGTTCACTGTTTAGGAGGTGAGCATGGCTGAGTATGACGAGGAGCTGGTGCGGGTGTTGGCGCGGCATCGGCTGAGTGAGTGCACCATCGTCGACTTGATGGTGTTCGCTGAGAGAGCGATGGAGGCTGTTATCAAACAGACGATGTCCGCTGAATCTGTAGCTGAAGAATTGAAAGACAACGACGTCGACGTAAGCGGGCACCTTCAAGTAATGCACGCTGAGCACGGAGGACACCAGTGAACACGAATCTGACTGACGAGGAGCTGGTGCGGACGGTGCGTAACACAGGCTGCGGGCCGTTGGCTGAGCGGTTGGCTGAGCGGTTGGAGGATGCCATTGACCGGGAGCAGGAGACACGCGCTGCTCTCGACGCACTGTATAAACGGCTTGTCGCACTGAGCGAGGACGTGAGCTACATAGGAGGGTGACGTGATCTGTCTGCGTACGTACGCCACCATAAGTCCGTACGGCGACGGCTACGGCAACGGCTACGGCTACGGCAACGGCAACGGCAACGGCGACGGCGACGGCGACGGCTACGGCAACGGCTACGGCTACGGCTACGGCAACGGCTACGGCTACGGCTACGGCAACGGCGACGGCTACGGCAACGGCTACGGCAACGGCTACGGCAACGGCGACGGCGACGGCGACGGCTACGGTATCGGTGCCGGTGATATTACTAACAAACGGAGACGAATATGAGAGCAGTTATTGTTGTTGACAGAGGGTGGATATTTGCGGGCGACGTGGAAGAAACGGAGGACCGCATCAAGCTCACTAACGCGGTATGGGTGTTTGCGTGGAAGTCCATCGGTTTTTCTGGGGTTATCGACCAGCCGAGTGAAGCGGACATCCGACCGATACAGGACGTAGACATCCCGAAAGGTAGCGAAATCTTCCGTGTCCCGGTGCCTGACGGTTGGGGCCAGCCGTGATCTGTCTGCGTACGTACGCCACCATAAGTCCGTACGGCGACGGCGACGGCGACGGCGACGGCGACGGCTACGGCTACGGCGACGGCAACGGCAACGGCAACGGCGACGGCTACGGCTACGGCTACGGCTACGGCTACGGCGACGGCGACGGCAACGGCGACGGCGGCGGCTACGGCAACGGCTACGGCTACGGCAACGGCTACGGCTACGGCAACGGCTACGGCTACGGCAACGGCTACGGCTACGGCAACGGCTACGGCGACGGCGACGGCAACGGCGACGGCTACGGCGACGGCGACGGCTACGGCGACGGCGACGGCTACGGCGAACTTATTCACGAACGGAGACAAATATGCAACACCCAGAGAAGGTAACGGAAGCTATCAGCGCAGTGTTGGCTAGCCCAAAGACGGCATTCTTTGCTGTGTATCTCATGCAGCGTATGCAGATTAAGTATGACCCAGCGGTTAAGACAGCACGCACTAACGGACGCGACATCGTGGTTGGTGACTGGTTCTGCGGGCTGAACACTAAGCAGGCCGTGTTCGTGCTGGCTCACGAGATACTGCACGGAGTGCTGGACCATATGCCACGCGCTGAGCTGTACCGACAGCGGGGGTTCGGCATCGACCTCAAGCCGTTCTCCGACCAGCGTGCCAACAAGGCGATGGATGCTGTTATTAACGCAGCATTAGTTGAGGCACGTATCGGTGAGATGCCGGAGGGCGGGATATTCCGCAGCCGAGACGACGCGGATAAAACCTGGGACGCCATCTACCCAGAGTTCGAGGAGGACGAAGAAGACGAAGGGTTCGACGAGCACGAACCAGCACCCGACGGTGCCGAAGAAGGTGACGCTGACCATAAGCAAGCGCTGCAGCAAGCGGTGAACGCAGCCAAGGCGCAGGGCACACTGCCCGGTGCCATCGGTAGGATGGTGGAGGAAGTGCTTAACCCGACGCAGCCGTGGGTAGATGTGCTGCGTGACTTTGTCACTAACTGCACAGGGAGAGACGAGACCAGCTACCGTAGGCTGAACCGTCGCAGGCTGGTGACGCCCCCTAACTTGGCGTTGCCGGGGTACGACGGGCACCATCTGGACACTATGGTGGTTGCTATAGATACGTCAGGGTCCATCTCCGACAGAGAGATGAGTGCCTTTACCGGGGAACTGGCAGGCATCATCGAGGACGTCAGCCCCCGTGAGCTGCACGTGATCTGGTGGGACACTGAGGCTGTCGCTGAGCTTATCGAAGACGGGACGGTGGACGATTTGGATCAACTCGAAGCTTACGGTGGCGGCGGCACGAGCTACGACTGCGTGCCTAAGAAGATCGACGAACTGGGCATCGACCCGGACGTGGTGGTTTGCTTTACAGATGGGTATGTTAGCTGGCCCGGTGCCGACACTATCCAATGGCCACACATAACAGTGTCAACATCTACTAACGGCGCACCCTTCGGTGCCAACATACAGGTAGAGGTAAGCAATGGATAAACCCAAGTCATACGCTGGTTTATTGGCTGGTGTCGGTCGGTACTGGGGCCGATGCACTATCGCCGACCGCACAGGCATATCTAAGACGGACCAATACATGCTGCTGAGCGGCCAGATGAAAGAACCGCGCACCAGCGGGCAGCGTGTAGCAGTGCACCGGGCGTGGAAAGAACTCTACTGGGATGAATAATATGCGCTACACGATTGATGTAAAAGTGACGGGGTATGCGAGCGTCGAGGTCGACGCTGTCAGTTTGGAAGTCGCAGAGGAGGCGGCAGCTAATGACGTGTTGGCTAACTACTCAGTGTCAGAACTGCGGTGGAAAGAGCTGACTACTACGACGCTGACGTCTAACGAGATTTCAGGAGGGTGATATGAGACGGCAAGTTATCGACGGCGCTGCCGCTGAAATCAACGATAAATTGGAGCGTGGGCATGACTACTAACAGGCGCAACGAAGTGTGTAAAGAGATCAGGCACCTGCTGAGCCAAGCAGCGGACTTGAGCGCTAAGATGTGGACGGACGATGACTCGTACGACTTGGTCATGGCGCGTAACTTTCTGCTGGCACTTAACAGCCGACACAAGAAAGAGGCGAGCGATGACGCATCTTGAGTACATAAAAAACCTAATACCTTACGCAGACCTGTGGATGCAGGAGCAGATAGCCGCAGAACTGGAGGTGCGGGATGAAAAAATCACAGCGTTACGACTCGCTGTGCGGGAGCTACGCGAGCGAGTGGCAGAGCTGTCCGCTGAGGGCGCAGCCAATGAGGGTCCATAACACAATTACGGAAAACTGGGATTGGGCAGACGATATATTCGACCGCTTTCTGGCGGACACAAAACGTGTCGGCTTGAGGTTCACAGGCGTAGAGCGCCAAGAGAACCCGGACGGTACGACGCGGCTGCTTGTACACGGTTGGGTTAACGTGCCAAACCTGTTGAAAAAGATGCCTGCGGTTGTCGCTCCGCTATCCGTGATTCACCATTTTCTGTCAGTGGGTGGGGAGATATACGCGGACTTTTTTCCTCACTACAACGGAAGCGGGGTACGCCTGTCCGTAGAACACACTAACTACGCAGGGTTGGTCGATGCATCGGTGCCAATAATAGCTGCAAGCCTGGACGACTGGTGCGACGAGCTGCGGGATGACATCGACACGCTCGCGGTCAAGCTGCGGGACATCATAAACGGATACGTAGGCAAACTCGCTGACTCACTGGACGATGAGCTTGCGTACCTGGAGGCTAACGAGGTGCAAAATGCAGACAGTCGTGGTTGACTACGAGACGTACTGGTCGCAGACATACAGCCTCAGTAAACTCACACCGATAGAGTACGTGTTCGGCGATGAGTTCGAAGTGCAGACCTGCGCTACGAAGATTGGCACTGAACAGACGATTTTCACTATCGGCTACCAAGAAACCAAGGCGCTGTTCAACACTATAG
>Ga0208795_1001532_pt1 | contig 10322 bp, 31 predicted proteins | sample CB_VirMetaG_6_FD_184541 | JGI IMG/M metagenome (GOLD analysis project Ga0208795, IMG submission 184541) | Freshwater to marine saline gradient viral communities from Chesapeake Bay - CB_1508_2 Viral MetaG (SPAdes) (version 4) | ecosystem: Environmental > Aquatic > Marine > Coastal | place: USA... | reverse complement strand
GCGACGCAAACCACGCGCCACGGATCAAGGAGCGAGGCGCGGAAATCGGTTTGCATTTTTGGCCAAAAGACGCACGCGGCGAAATGATGGGAGGCGCGAAGGCGCGCAGGAGATAGGCGCGCGCTTGCGATACGAAAAATCACGATAGGCAAAACCAATCTTTGCCTGGCTACCGATAGCAAAAAACGATAAAAGAAAACAAGAAGAATGCGCACATTGTACTTGCAGACGTGGCGCGAAGTCGCTATCGTCGCGAGTGTGGAATTGGCCACGCATACAGATAGAAAGGATAGACACAATGAACAACGCACTCATTCAGGCAATCTTTGACCAAACCGGCGCAGATGATGGCGCGGAGTTTTTGGAAATCCTGCGCGACGTTTCTAGTCATGGCGCAGATCAAGGCGTTTCTGGCTTTATCTATTACAGCGAAACATCCGAATTTTTCGCCGCTCATCGCGCGCTCATTCTGGAGCAATTGCGCAACGACGCGGACGACATGGGCGCGGATTCTGTTATCGGATTCGTTGCCTCGTTCGGATGCGCAAAAGATTTGAGCGAGGACGAAATTGGGCGCGCTCTGTATAGCAACGACGCGGACGAGATGGTGGCTAATTGCCTCGCATGGTATGCGCTGGAGGCGTGCGCGTGGTTTTCGGATTCGCTCTGCGGCGACGAGAGCATTCTCGTTGGCATCGCGGCATAAGGAGGCGCACGCATGAAATGGCATCTAGTAGAGCGCAACAATCCAAACGCCTTGCATGGCATTTTTGACACGCAGGCACGCGCAGAAAGGCATCTGCGCGAGGTTTTGCCTGAATACGTCGCGCGTGGGTTTTTCATGGATAAGACCTTGCGCGTGGAAGATTTCACGATTATCCAAAAGGAGGCGCACGCATGACCTTCGCGCTCGTTTACTTGGCATCCGTTGCCAGCATCGGCGCGCTCGTTCTCGCTTGCTACTGGCTTGCGGGAATGTGCGCAGACTATTTCGACATTTCACAAGGAGATTGACACGATGACACGCGACCAATTCGCCGCGCTTTGCGCACGTTTCGGGATTCATCCCGCAGTAGCACTAGAAAACGAGGAGATCGTGCAAGCATTGCGCGAGCGCAACGACGCACAAATTGAACGAATCCTTGCAAACGATTTTTGACAAACGAGGCAAACAATGGAAAACCTACGCAATCAAACCATCATCTGCGGAACAATGGATCCGCAAGCAATCACGCGCGCTTTCATGGCAACGCTAGAAAGTATCGACGCGAAGGCGCACGCCTTCATGCGCGACGAGATGCCTAGCGACATAGAGAGCGAAGAAGGCGCGTTTTTCATCAATGACCTGTTTTCTGTTTTGGATTCATTCGCGCCTAGCGGATGCTACTTTGGCGCGCATCCGGACGATGGCGCAGATTTTGGGTTTTGGAGCAATGAGGAGGCGCAAGCATGAAAACCAAAACAATCAGCATCTACACAATCAACGAATTGGACGAGCGCGCGCAGGAAAAGGCGCACCATGACTACCTTTCGTCCGGTTTCGACTACGCGTGGCTAGATGAAGGCATGGATTCAATCAAGGCCTTTTGCGCGGATTTCCGCGTAAGTTTGGTGGATTGGAGCATTAGCACATATCGTCGCGGCGATTCCTATATCAAAACAGACGCGACGCAGGAAACATTCCGAAACGTGAGGCCTTCGGACATTCGCCGATTGGACGTGCTAGGTGCAAATTGGCCAACAGGGTATTGCCTTGACGCAACGCTCTATCAGGCATTCCACGATTACGCGTCCAAGCATGGCGACGTAAAAGGCGCATTTGATGACGCAATCGACGAAGGCCTACGCGAATTGCTCAACGACATGGAGTATCAGGAAAGCATGGAATACTTCATTGAATTGGCAGAAATCAATGAATGGGAATACCTAGCGGACGGATCACAAGCATGGAGGTGCGCGGCATGAGCGAGCGATTACACGATGCAATAAAGGCGTTGCTGGATTCTGTTTATATGGATCCATGCGACGAAATGTATTACCCAACGATAGACTTCAACGACGCGTATGCGTTTCTCGAAGAAGTATTTGACGAGGAGATGAACAAATGAATCAGCAACAAATGGATTACCAGCAACGCACATTGACAGACTTTATAAAAGCCTTTCGCGGCAAAAAGATTGCAGACGTGCGATATATGACAGACGAGGAGCGCGACGCATACGGATGGGCGCATAGGCCTATGGTGATCTTTTTCGACGATGGATCCTATCTGTTCCCGATGTCTGACGACGAAGGCAACGAGGCAGGAGCATTGTGTACTTCGCATGACAATCTGCAAACGATTGCAGTAATATAGCCATTCCACATACAGGAGAAAGCAGAATGGGAAACAGAGCATTGATTGTCTTTACTGACAATAAAGAAGAACAGTTTTCGCCGACAGTCTATCTGCATTGGCATGGCGCGCACGCTATCGAATGGCTACGCGAATTGCAGGATTTGATGTCCGACAGACTAGGCGACATTGACTATGCTTGTGCGCGTTTCATTGGCATCTGCCATCAAAACATCGAAGGCAATTTGTCGCTAGGCGTTTGGACGACACCATTCGACGCGCCAGCATGGGACGCGGAGGATTGGGCAGAGTATTCGCATGGCGACGAAGGCGTGTTCCTAGTCAACACGACGGACTTCAGCATTCGCAATGTCAATTTAGGCGACAAAGAATGGCGCACCAGCACGCGGGAGGTTTTTGTATGAACAGAGAACAAATGATTGACTGGTTGATCGACAACGACTTAAACGACTGGAATGGCAACGAGGCAGGTAAGAGTGAGTACCTTGCCTTCATCCTGCATGAAGGATTTGTTGGCTATCGTAATCAAACGGACAACGAACTGCGCGCAGAAATACTGGAGCGTGATCCTGACGAAGTATTGGGAGAGTAAAAATGAAAGCACGACACACAACGATTGTTATAGAGCAAACCCTATATGCAGGGACACAGGCAACGATTGAATTGCCGGATGGCTTGGCATGGGAGGATATTACCGATTGGCATATTAGATGGGACACGTTGCATTACACGACAGGCGATAACGAATGGCATGAAATCGTGCTGGATTCTTCGCAAGAGGATGTGATTGATTGGAAGCGACCACAAGCCACCTACGTCTATACCGAGGATTACTCGGAGGAATTGGATCGTTATGAATGACCGCAGCAGCAAAAAGTATCCAATGATCGTGGCCAATCCTGCGACTGCGCATCTTGGCTATTTGGATTGTGATTACTGCGTGATATGGCAGGATTTCACGAGCGATTGGCAGCCTTACGCATGGTGCGTAGCGCAAGTAAACGAGCATTTCAGTAGAAAGGAGAAAGCAGCATGAAAGTAGCAGACCTGATTAAACATCTTCAAACCGAATACCAGCCGGACGACGTTATCGTCGCGGCATGGTGGGATCAGTCATTCTTCGACGAGAACAACGACCTTAACGCCGAAGGATGGGCAGACGTTGCCGAACACATGGAGGATCACGACTGGTGGCGCACCAACGAGATTCTGAACGACCTTTATACCGACTATGTGGAGAGATAAGCATGAACGACTTAGCAAACGCGGTAGAAACCGCAGTAAACAAAATGTCGCTGGACGACCTGCGCCAGCAGGTCTTTGAGGATTTGTATGAGGCATACAGTCGCCACGCGACAGAAACCGAGATTCAAGAATTTATTGAGGAGCAGCAGAAATGCAAGAATTAAAACAGGAAGGCCACGACGCTTTTATTAAAGTAGGTGGTTTGTTCGTTCATGTCTTCCGCGTCGAGGACGGCGTGCGAGCAGAAATCTGGCCGACAGACGATGACGAATACATTTTAGACAACGACCCCATCCGGTCTACGTGGGCAGACTTTAGTGAAGCAATGGAGGAGCAGCAGAAATGAAACTGATTCATATGGACGAAGATTACGCGGATGTGGTTGTCGGCGGCCCGGTTGGATACAACGACTTTGTGGTGCAAATCATGCGAACAGACGAAGGCGTTGTGGTAGATGTCTATGAACAAGGTGGCGAGGATGCCGAGCCAGTAGCAGGCACATGGGCGCATTTTAGTGAAACAACGGAGGAGGCAGCGTAATGTGGGAGGCAATCTTTACAGGCATCTTCGTTGTGATCGGCACAAAACTGCTGGGGGGATAATATGCACATATTGGAGCCCCTAGAAATCCTCCATTGGAGGCAACGCCTCGCATTGACCAAGGAGCAGATGGCGAAGTATCTCGGGACAAGCCCGAACACTTACGCCAAATGGGAGAACGGCACGCGGTATCCATCGCGCTCGGCAGCGTACTTGTTTCGCGTTTTGCAGCAGGCTGAATCTGCCTGTCCCGCATTGCACAAACAATTACTGCCAAAAGGAGCGAACGATGCCGCCACGCCGAAGAAAAGGATGGGATTGCAAACGATGTAAGCAGCCCCAAGTGCCTCCGTTCATCCCGCCAGACCTGAGCAAGCGGAGGCAAAAAGAATTGCGTGCGGCCCTGCCGCGTATCCTGTCGTTTCTACTGTTCTCGTTTATGAGGCATTAGTACGTTTCAAGCGCATGGCGCAGGATATGCCATTGGACTAAGCGCGTAGGCCAACGAGCAAGCGGCTCGGCTTCAATGCCGAGCCGTGCTATTTCCTCGGCTTGACTGCCTGCGTAGAGCAGGATCTCGGGGATCTTTCCAGGAACGCCAGGTTTGTACTCCACCAAGACAAACGTAGGCACGCCAATGTCGGCGTGCTTGAGGTGGAAAGCGATCTGGTGCGGACTAATTCGGATCTTCTTCCCGCTCTTGACGACCTTCAATTCCATCATCACGAAAATCCGGCTCTTCGCCAATGCTATCAGGCAGTCCGGGATACCGAGGTTCACGCGGCTTTCGATCCGGGTGATATGGCAGTCCGGCAGGTTCTCCTTCAGCCGCTTGTACAGTAGGGTTTCTGGGTTCGTCGCCATCTAGCGCGTCCTCTGGATGAAATTCAGGGTCGCTTTCTACTGTATCAATCACTTCTTCCGCCGTTGCGTCCAAAATCCGCTTCGGAGGCGGCCCGCCATAGAGCTTTTGCAGCTCGGCGAGCTTCTCCCGCACTTCGTCCTTGCTCATGGAATCAATCGTCCCGACGCGGATCTCCTTGCGATCGACGTAGATCGTCCCTAGAGCCTGCCCACGACGGTATTCGGCCTGAACCGCAGCACCAAACGCTCCCGCTTCCAGCGCAGCGTCGCGGATCTTCTGCAAGTCGCGCATGTGCCTGTCGAAATTCGTGCCGTACTTTTCCGCCAATTCAGCCCTGTATTCCTGAATCGCCGCGACAACGTGCGGGCAATGGTCAGGATTGGTCAGGCGGCTGGCGGTACTGCTTGCGCTTTTCGGGGAGAAACCCGCACGGATGGCGGCCTCCTTCATGGTAATCATGCCATCGCCGCTGACATACTCCTTCACGAACGCCCATTCGCGCGCACTCAGGACTTTCTTCTGCTGCATCAACGGCGCGACCTTTTTGGTCAGCCGCTTCTTCAGCTTGTCCGGCATTACCGGAGGTACGTTCCAAACGTCTTTTCTGCCCATCAGCCGCTTAACCTCCGGCAAACGTAGGTGTCGCAATACTTACTCAGCTTCCGCACAGTAAACAAGGCCCACGGAGCCTCGTCCTCTTTGTAGTGCTGGATCGCCGAGCGCACTCGCGGCACATGGTCAGGATCGTCAATGAAGAAGAAGTCATTGCGCCCCATCTCCGCCAGCGGGAAAACCTCCCGATACCATGCCATCCCGCTCCGGTACTCATACGAGAACTGGACAGGAGGATGTTGCACCAAATCCAGCGGCTTGTCGTAAACGGCGGCCATTACAGAACTCTCCGGCAGTACCACTCGCTGCCATGCTCGTCCAGACGGACGGTGAACCGCCGGGTCGGGTTCCGCTTCATGAACGCTGCGACCGCTGACCGCACCCGGTTGGCATCCCCTGCGGTTTCCATCCGAAAGAAGTCGCCTTTAATCATAGCGGCAAAGGGGTATCTGGACGTTTTTCCACGCGAGCGGACGAAATGCTCCTTCGGCGTGATCCCAGGCAGACGTGCCTCCATGTCATGAACTCTACTTCCCATTTCAGACTCCTTATTAACCTTTTACTAACCTTAATCCCACCGTCCCTAGGAGTCAAGCGATGCACGTTTCAGGGGTATCTTATTACTAACGTCTACTTTTTTTAGCCATTTGCCGTAATGAACAAACCGCGCGCGTACCCCGTAATTTCCCTGTACATTACGTCAACAGACGTAATGTTGTTTTTCACCGTAATGTTTCTAATCCCTTGTTCTACATGCACTTTAACCACTTATCCACAACCTCATTACGTTAAGTACTAACTTTTGACCATTTATTTGATTTCGTTAAAAAACTTAGACGTTAGTACTAAAGACCCATTTCAGCATTACGTCTATTTGCCCAAAATTTAGGCAACCTGACCCTTGATCCGTGGTCCATGACCAATCAAACCTCCTCCTTCCATCGCTCTCCCCTATCCTTCCTCCGCTCCCCCTCCTCCCCGCACCACGGCTCACGGGTGACCTGATCCGCATGGCCGCCCTCGATCAGGTCATCTTGACCTGATTCCCGCCACTTCTCTCGATCAGGTCATCTTGAGATAAGTCGTGTTTTTTAGCCCCAGACAGGTACGTTCTCTTGCCAATTCGGTACGTTCTCTTGCCACATTGACAACCTAACGCGCCCCCATTGACAACCTTCAGGCAAAAAAAGACCGCCCGAAGGCGGTCAAGTCCTCACCACTGCTCCCACAAAAACCTAGTCGTTCCAGATCTTCCTGATTTCGCGAAGGATGTTTTCTCTCCTGTACATCAGGCGGACGTATTCCTCGGACGTGAAATCGTACGTAAACGCCTCTCCCTCGACGTTAGAGCGTCTTTTGGCGATCAGCAGGGCACGACTACACGTCGCAGCCAACTCCTTCCTGAGAGCCGCCAGATCGGGCCTGTGCATAAAGTGCGCGGGACGGTACTTCATGCCGCACCCGACTTTGGCCCACCGGACCGCGGCGCGATTTCCCCACGCAGAAATTGAATCGTGTACTTCAGGCATTCCTGTTCCTCCTCCCATTCCTTTCGTCTTGTCTTCACCGCCATCTGCGCAACGTACGTCCGGCGCATCTTGGCCTTGCGCATCAGATCCTCTGCGATGGGATGCGCGTATACCGAATCCGCTCTAGCCATGACAACCTCCTGCCGCGTAGTCCTTGTCAGCGCCTGCCATGGGCAGCCATCCGGGACAGTTTTCTGCTGAAACTCTCTGGTTCGGATTTTTCCGAGGGAAGATCGTCCAGCTTTGGTGTTCACGGGCCAGGGTCCCGGATTTGCGGGAGCGTTTGCACTTGTGCGCGCAGTCACATTCCCCGTCGTAATAGCACATGGTCAAGTCGCTCATTGGCCCTCCTTTGACGTTGAGCGGTGATTAGGTCAGCCAGTCCACCAACTTGAGGCCGAGTACGACGCTCAAGCCGATGAACATGGCCTCGAGTAGCTTCTCTGGTGTCACAGGAACCCTGCTTCGTGGGCAAATGCGACGACAATCCCGACCAATGACGCGACTGCCAGCATCCAGATCCAGTTGGTGTCCTTGTCGGGGGTCACCAGCGGGGGTTCGGATTTTTCCGGGCGCGCGGTCAGGGCTTCGATTTCCGCGTTGGAAATTATCGGCTCGATTGCACCGGGAACTGCACTTTCTCCGGTTCCGCCCAGCGGATTGGTCACCTTCGGCAGATTTTCTTGCTTAGGCTTCAGCTTTGGGGTGGATTTTTTCGTAGCCTTCGGCTTCTTGCTGGCGATTTTCTTCACCGGCGTCGATAAAGCCTTGGCAGCGGTCCATCCAGCCTTCTTTCTCTGGTGAACGATATAGTCAGGCAAACCTGCTTCACGCGCAGCCTTGCTGATATTGCCGATTTTGTCCCAGCCGAGTGAATCGGCGGACGTCTTTTTGGTTTTAGCCATTTACTTTCTCCGTTATGGCGCATATCAATGCGAAAATTGCTGACTTGCGATTCCGGTGGCCAGCGTCACCGCACGTTTTTCTGCGCCCCCCGGAGTTCTCGGATCAGAGGGGACACAACCCGCGAATCGCTCGCGGGGAGGGGATCAGAGTTTGGATTCTCCGGTAGCGCCGACGCCCTTGAGCACGCGGATCGCTACGTGGCGCTGAATATCATCAGCGGTGGTATCGGTGCTGGGGTCATTGACGTCTGCGTCTGCGGCGTCGTCGTCATCATATTCAACGTCGGTCTTGGCGTTCTTTACGACCACTTCCACCTCCGGGAGGATAATCTTGGAGCCGTCATCACGGGTCCCGGCGACGGTGGATTCTTGAACAATCTTTGGCATTAGGATTCCCCTCTTGCGTATAAAGTGCCATCAAGCGTGCGCAATGTTTCTTTGCCGCGCTCTAGTGTTTCTAGCGTCTTGGCCCGTGAGCCGTGGTCCAAGATTTCTAGGTGTTGCGTATCCAGCAACACATACTGTGCGTCTTGAACCATCAAGTCTATTTCATGCGCGCAGGCAATGTCATTCTTTTTCGAGAGATTCACAATCTTTTTTGCAAGAGCTCGAGCCTTCATCAGTATTTGCTCAGGTGTATGGGTCATGGGCGGTCCTCCTCGTTGATTTCGTACCGATACATTGGATTGTCGCGGCTGATTACGTCGTCGGGTTTCTTGATCCCGTGGGCTTCCTCAATCGCGCGGCAAATATTCAAGATCGTCTTATCTTCTAAGCCTTCATACAGATCCCGAAGTTCTGGGAGTGTAAGCGGCTCTTGGTGCAGATACACCTCGCGCAATGCGTCTGTCAGCATTTTGACATTTTTCTCGTTCGCAGCCGGGTATCCGACGTGCGGCGAGAGCCAGTATTTATGATCCCGTCGGGCAGCCATCAGTGCAGTAATTGGTCTTCATGTTCAAGAATTGCGGACATCATCTCCTCGTCAGAGAGATTCTGGGCCATATACAAGAACTTCATCAGAAAGCTCTTGGGCCATGGGTCTTGACGCACGACCTCGGCGAGCATCATCAACGCCGAGATCGCCCCGTCATATCCTTCGGCATACCCGGTGCGGTAGGCGTCTTCCAATTCAGTCACGGTGGTCATGTGTTCTTTCTCCATTCATCTACTACCATGCGCACGGCGATGCCGACCGCCATCCCACCCAAGAAATACAACGCCACTTCTGTCCAGTTAATCATCCTTCATACTCCGTAATAAGCAGATCAATCCGTTCTGCCCCGAAACGTGTGCGCAGCTTTTGCATTCCAGTTGAGGGAATACGTTTCCGTGTTTCCCAGATCGAAATCGTTTGTCTGGAAACATTCAGTTGCTTTGCAAGTTCGGAATTGTTCTTCAGTCCAAGTTGAAAAACCAAGAACTCAAGAAATGAGGGCTTGTCCGTGTAGTCAAAGTGCGCAGGCGCAAGCATGCTGGGCAACCCCATACCGGTCATCACCCCACGCAACCGTTCGACGGCAAGTGGGAACAAGGCAGCGTCGTTGTTTTCCATCGCATAGATGGCCAACGACGCCGCTTGTTTTACCCGATCCTTATACGGCCCGGAAGTCACCGACAGTCCCGTATTTTTCTTGCGGAAGGTTGAAAAACTTCGCCATCTCCGGCTTACACAAGTCCTTGCGAGGGACGCCGTAGACGCTCTCGATATGCACGAAATGGTTTTTTGATATGTAGCCACGCTTGCAGCACTTGCCTACGTACTGTGCGGAAACGCCTAGTTCTTCAGCCAACGCAGCTTGACTACCCGCTCGGCGAACTGCTTCGGCGATCCCAGTCGTATGGTCATATTGGTAGATAGGCCTTTTCGATACGGGCTTTGGCTTCGGTTTGGGTTTCGGCTTCTCGATATAAACCTTGACCAGTTCATCCGGCTCGTTGACGGAAAACAGGTCTACCAGTTCGGGTGGGATGATCTCCTGCTTGCCCCCGATTTCAATTAAATAACCTAAGAAAAAGTGCTTGGCCATCATTCCGCTCCTCTGGATAACAGCGCTTGGCACAAAGCGTCGCTGAATTCCTGTATCGCTACTGCCGTTGCAGCGGACGTAAAGTCCTTGTTTGCGGTGTGCATGAACGCCCCGATCAGTTCAGGGTGAGCTTTCGCATAGCCCTCTCCAAGGTGGCTATCAATCGACTCGATTGCACGTGTTAAATAAACGTCCGCAGTAGACGCGGCTTGATCCATTAAGGTGTCATAAGTTGCTTCA
>Ga0208795_1001531_pt1 | contig 10324 bp, 22 predicted proteins | sample CB_VirMetaG_6_FD_184541 | JGI IMG/M metagenome (GOLD analysis project Ga0208795, IMG submission 184541) | Freshwater to marine saline gradient viral communities from Chesapeake Bay - CB_1508_2 Viral MetaG (SPAdes) (version 4) | ecosystem: Environmental > Aquatic > Marine > Coastal | place: USA... | reverse complement strand
TTCCTTCGGCTCGCCATTGACGAAATACTGTTGAATAACCGTCAAATATTTTTGTTGATCTAAAACTACCCATTATAAAAATTGATTACGTCTTGTTCTGATTTGGCTCCTACAAAACGAGCAACTTCTTGTTCGTTTTCTACTAGAATAACTGTAGGGACACTTTTAACTCCAAACTTAGTAATTACATCGGGTTCGTAATCTACGTTAATCTTTTTTACATTGATACCTTTTTCAGATATGCGATCCATTACCGGACCAAACATTTTGCACGGACCACACCAAGGTGCCGAAAAATACCATAATTGTTTCATAATTCTGATTCTTTAATTAATTCTGTTCCTTTTTCTTTTAATAGATAGGATGTGTTCTCTATAAATAGTGGTTTGGCTTCGCTCCAATTAGAAGAATATTGAGGATAACCACCTCTTAATCCTACAAATACACCCCCATCTTGATTGACTACAATGTATCTTTCAAGGAATGGGGGTGTTTTTTTATAGGTTCTTTTTATCATACTAGTTCTTCAGCAACTCCAACAATTTCAGCCAAGATAAGTAAAGTCACTGCAATATCCAAGCTCCACCAAAAAGCTCCAAATCCTAAGATTCGAATTGCTGATTTAGCAAAACTTACTATTCTATGCTTATACTGGTCAGGCATATAACTTTCGTTAGTTTTAGGGACATTTACTTTTGTATCGTTGTAAGTCCAAGTATTTCTTTTTTCCATATTATTTTCTAATGTTTCGTATTTATTGCTTTTCCAATAAGTGCCTCTACGTGCTTCAGTTATTCCATCACTCATGACTAGCAAGTACTGTGTTAACGTGAGCAACTACTTTATCCCAAGATGCAATACCATCTTCATCTTCATAAATTACAGGATCAGGACGACCTAAAGCAATAAATGCTTCTACTCGTTCAACACTTGAAGCTGATTTATAATCTGAATTACCTGATGGATAGGGTTTGTAACTTGTATTAGTGCGCTTATAAACTTCATCAAATTCGATTTCTAGGTATTCACATAACCATTCCCCATCTTGAAGAATAGTAAATTTATCACCGTCTAAATAAGGAGTGTAAATGTGAACTCGCTCAGAACCCCAGTTACCTGATTTAAATGCTTCAAAATCCAAATCACGGAATTCTTGGCGGCAATCAGGATAGATTGCATGGTCACCAGCATGAATTCCCATCGCAATACACGTGTTTTCTTCCGTCTTATCTGCGATTGAAAGTGCTACTGCCTGAGTGATCGAAGCAAAGATTTTATTGCGGTTAGGAACAACAGTTGCTTTCATGTTTTCCTCAGCATAGTGTCCTTCAGGTACGTCATCACCACCTTGAACCAAAGCTGAGTTAAGAAGATCTGTTAGACCATCTAATTTGATTACTCGGTAACGAACATCGTAACCACTAGCTTTTAAATAATCAACTAATGATTGAGCTCGCTCTAATTCAACTCGGTGTTTTTGTCCGTAATCAAAAGACAAAGCCGTTACTGTATCAAATTCTTTGATACATTTGAGCAACAATGTGCTCGAATCCATACCACCGGAAAGTGATACTACTGCGTGTTTCGCATTCATTTTACCTAATTGTTCTTCAGTAAATAACATAATTTATATAATTTAAATTTGCCAGGTATTTTAAGCGTATAGGCAAACGCTATTTATTAAAAAGGTAGATCATCAGTTTGATCACCATTAAAATATTGATCTAAAAAATATTTAGGATACATCATAATAGATCCTTTGTATTTGGGGTTTGAAACTTCTTTGGTTTCAAATCCAACTTTTGCTTTAGCAGCGGCCTCAGCTACTTGTTTACCTAGTTCACCACCTGCGGCACGTCCTAGAAAGTCATAAAGACTCATCATTTCATTTTCCATTTTACAAATCGTTTATATATCTAAATTTAGTTAAGTTGTCAGTTAAGATTTCCCAATTTACTTGGTCACTTAACATATAAAAATAATCATTCATATTTGCTTTAGGTTTAGCAGATAATCCTGATAGTGTATATCTGGTGTCTTCTAGAGCAGCCATTACTGGGTTTGAAGTGTCGATTGATTCAATACAATCATATCCTGTATACCAACCAAATTCTTGGGGAACAGCACATCCTAAAAGGTGAATTCTATCGTTTTGGTTGATAACTCCGATTTTAAATAAACTTGAAATTACATAGAGTCTTCCAAGCGCCTTACCCAAATCGCGATTAGGATGAGGACAGACATCATTATAATAGCTCGCACCATAAGAAAAAGCAATTTTTTGGTATCCTAAATCTCTATAAGTTTGATAACATGTAGCTGCTTCGTGAATAGTTCCAGCTTGAACTACTGCTACTTTTTCTACTCCTTTAGGAAGTTTGACTTGAGTCCATTTACGAGCATTTACTACTGAAGCATCTCTATTTTCCCAAACATCCGGAACTATAAATTCATTAGGACGTAATTCATTAATCCAATACATAAGACGTTCTGTATCATATGCTGTTCCTAACTCATGTAATGAGTTATCCATAATAATGTAACGTCCTTCTTCCTTAGCTTCGCGGAAATATTCCTCATAGCCTGCTTCCTCATCTAATAAATGAGGTAAACAATAGTCATAATCATTAAAATTTTTACTATCGTTTAGAATACATAACGGAGTTTCGTGTGATACTTTAATCATAATTAATAAGAACTTTTTTTCCAAAAACCTAATCCACCCAAATGAGTAGGATCATTATTGATAAGAAGATGATAATCATTACTAGTTTGACAAATAAATTCTGATTTAACCCCTTCGTTTAGGTCTTGCCAAAATCTATAAGCTTCACCCCCCGCAGCCTCTTCTTCTCCACGAAGACGATGATTTGGATCTATGTCATGAAATACCATTACTCCTCTATCTGATAATACTTGTTTATAGAGGTGGAAATCTCGAGATACACCTTCATAGGTATGATCTCCATCAATAAATATAAAATCAAAACTAGGACATATTGCCTTAACTCTATTTAATGTTTCTTCTGTTTGAGAATCACCTAAAATAAAATGAGTATTTTCAGGATCATTAATAGCAGAAAGATGAACATTTGCCTCAAATTGGGCACCAATATCAACTCCTACTTTTTTACCTGTTGATAGCTGAGAAAATAGGGAGAATGTGCCTCCTTTACAACCTACTTCTAACATATTATTAGGTTCAAATCCTTTTAAGAAATAAGCTAAATGTAAAATCTCATCATATACTTGTTGAGTAAAACAAGAATTTACCATGACAGGAGCCATGATATGTTCAACTAATACTTTAGGATCTTTTATGTCCATATTCTTTTACTTTATATTTAATATAATAAAAAGCAGGAGATAATCCAAGCCCACTCATTAAAAGAGTAAAAAGATTAGGATGCCAATGTTCACCACAAACCCCTAAACTATGTTTAATTATTCCTACCATTCTTTTCAATTGTAGAATTAATAGCATACAATGCAATAGTAATCATTGCTAACCAAAAATTTGTCCAAATCATAATTTAATATCTAGGTGGGAATAATCCCTTTACACAAATAATATATTTAGTTCCTTCAGGAGAGGAAAGAGTAGGTAAGGTAAATTCTTCATAAACATGATCCCAACTATTTCCTAAAACAGCAGCTAAAGCCTGATGGTCTTTTACTTTTAAAGTTCTACCATCGCAAAACATATAACCTTCGGGTTCCCAATCAATTGCAGATAGTTTAATTACTCCTAAATACTCTTCCATAACTTATAATTTAAATGCTTTAATTGTTTTTTCAAATGGATTGCCTTCAATATTTTTTACTTGATCAAGCATTTCTTGAGCTAGTTTTTGAACTTCCTTTTGGGCATGTTCACTATTACGCAATTGCTGGAAGTGATAAAATGAGCGCCAGTTAAACATAACATCCATTGTAATCTGGGAGTTGAAGGTTTTAAAGAATCGAGCTGATTCCTTAGCACGTTTACGTCCTAGAATTGGAGTAAAATACTCTAGACACTCGTGGTATAATTTATTACCTTCTTCAGCATAATCACGAAGTTTAGTTACCCATCTATTGCTCCAATCATAAGGAATATACATTTTATCCTCCTTAAGTTCCTTATAACGTGCACTTTCACCGTTTATACTAACGCCAATTCGGTGTTTGAGCAAGTGTATGTGGGTTGCTTGATCTACCGTTACCAAAAAGTGTAGACCGGATTTTTCAAATGGAGTATGGTGGCCCTCACTTGCTAGCATTGTAAGTAGTTTATCTACTCGCCCTAGTTTTTCCTCAGTTAAATCTCGTGAGGTTGAAGTCCAAGCTGATTGAGCATGAACCAAATCGCTACCATAATATCCAAGTAGCTCTACTTTATTATCTTCGTGTATTGGAAACAGACTGTTTTTCAAGGTCATAAATTGTTAATCTATTTAAAGCTCTTTCCATTGCGGGTTTATTCCCCTGATGGACATTTTTAATATAAGACATCCATTCTAAAAATCCAAGCTTATTGTTCATAATTTAAATTAAAAAAGTTATAATTTTTATTTACAATACCTATACCTTCAGCAGCAATAGCTTCATCTTCATCTGTATAGATAGCATCAACTGGGCAAGATAAACACATTCCACAGTCAATACATTCTGCTGGGTTAATGAGCATCATTTCATCTGTTTCTGTAATACATTCTACAGGGCAAACTTCGATGCAAATACCATCTTTAACTCCTATACATTTATTGCCTATAATATAACTCATTTTTATTTATTTTTACTACCCTTAGGTCTTCCTCTTCGACCTTTTCTATTTTCGGCGGGTGTTTTATATAAAAATTCTTCAGCATATTCATAAAAATCAAGAATAGTGCCATTGAAATTGAGGAATTTTTCCTCCAATTCATCTTTGGTAATTTTATATGCTGTTGTAAAAGCATCATACAGAGCTTCCATACGAGCAGGTTCTTCCTTTTCGTAATCTTCCATCAAACGCTTGTGGCGAGCTAAATCAACCTGTAATTTTTCCATTTGCATTTGATGGTCGTCTTTACTCAAATCAATTTTATCTAGGGCAGTATACAATGATAATTGGGCTTGCCAAAAATAAGATGATGGATTAAAATCACCATTCAAGATACGATCTTTGAGTGGAGCACGTTTGCCTAGTGGTTTGACATTATCAGTATGAGTGCGCCACCACATAAACTGATTGTAATTAAGTGGTTGTAATTTAGAAATATGTTCCATAACAGCCTCTCGACTATGTTTGAGAGAACTTTCTTTAATAAATCTCCAAGCCATAGTTACAATCTACGATCTTCTTCAGGAATTCCCAACTCATTTTCAGCTTGTTTTAAAGCTTCTTCTAAAGTTTTCTTTACTGAGGGTGATATTTCATCACTACTCCACTTTAAAATACCTGAGATTACTCCTCGTAAACGACCTGACACTGAGGCATACGCTAATGCTGTTTCTTCTAAGCTCATATTATCCAAAAATTGAAAGATTATTTAATGCTTCTGTAGTACCTTCAAACCCGGGGATGTCTTTAGGCACATCTAATGTATTACCTAATTCAACATCTACCCACTTAATTTTAGCAGTAAATTTATTACCTAAAATATCAAATGAATACAACATCAATCCTTGCTTTGTAACTGAACTGACATTCATACTTTGACCAAACAAACTTAATTCACGAACTGAACCCGGACCATAGTTTTTATCGTCTGAAGGGAAAAATTCAAATACTTTTTTACCTCTCCATCCACCTAGATTAACGGTGAATTCAAATGCTTCTGTTGCTGATTCGAAATGTTTTTTCATAACCTTAATTTTTCAATACCTAAATATACGAAGGCCCTTTCGGGCCTCCAAATTTTTTCTTAAAAAACGTTGATTATTTCATCATCATTTTCTCGTAAACGTTTTATTTCAGATAGTTTTTTATTTAGTTGACCTTGTTTACTTTGAAAATCCGCGGGGCTTGATTGGATTTGTTCTATTTCTTCTAGGAGTTGATCAATTTGTTTTAAATTTTGTTCTTTTTTACTTAAAACACCATCACCATCTAGATCAAATTCATCATCACTCCATTCTTCATCTTCTAAACCATCATTTATAGTTACATCCCAATCTTTCAATTCATCTTCAGTATAGATGTCTGTTCCCTCATCATCAGGCACAATTACTTTTTCACCATAAATGTTTTCCCTTGTTTTAGGACGTAATTGTTCAAAAGCATAGTTAGCAGCAATTACTAAAGAAATAGCTAACGGATCAAATACAAAAATAATAGTTAAAAGTAAAATATTAATAATTTTATCCATTGGAGCGCCGGTTAAACCTGAAAGATATTTAAGAGGGCCTAATTCACCAGCTATATCATTGCCTGTTTTAATTTCTACAATTTCAGTTTCGTAATCAAATATTTGAGTATTTAACCCATCTACTTTACTATTTAACTCATTTTGACGTTCAACAGCTTGGTCTAATTGTTTTTCTAATGCTCTACGAGTTGAACTTGAGGTTGTTGTAATTAATTGACCTTCAGCGTTTGTATACTGTATAATGTTGTTTGATAAGCCTTTTCTTAAATCGGCAACGGCTTTATCAATACTTTCTTTTTCAGCATTATATACCGCTAATTGACCTTGTATGTTATCTCTTTTAGTCTCAACTAAAGCAATTTGAGCATCAATATTACCTGCTTTATTAGCTGTCTCTTGATAAGCAGCTGATAGGAAGCCATAGATACCCATTGAAGTAATTAAGACTAGTACTACAGCAGCTGAAGTTAAGTAAATCTTAAGTAAACGAGGGAGTGTTTTACGATATTGGTATAGTAAAGAAGCAATTACTAATTTAGCTACTTCAAGTGAACCAGCCATAATAATTACTTCCAAAGATGCCCCAGCAAAGAGTTTGCTAAGGCCGCTAACTGAATAGAAAGCGGCCGAAGCAGACACCGACAGGGCGGAGAGTGCGATTATAAAAGGGAATATCCTTTCTTGTATTTTTTTAATAAATAAAGAATTCATAGGCTAATATAGTATAAATAATTCCTTTTAAAAATCCAAGCCAAGAAGATAGAACTGGGTTCTTACGAACCCAATTATATTTAGTGTTTATATATTTTTTTAAAAGCATTATTTTATTTTCTGTTGCCCTTGTGATTATCTATGCGGTCCAATAATTTGTTTAATTCTTCCATTTTTATAAAACCAGACATAGATGCATTCTTAAGAGCGCTAATTAGTTGTAATATAATAAACGGTACGATAATAGTTTCACTAAGCCAAGCTGTTCCAGTAAATCCTTTTTCTACCATTAATATTACTGTTAAAAAACCTACCCAAACAATAGCACGTTGAAGTACTCTAACAGCTTTTCTAGTTTGGAATCCTTCTCTTTTAATACCTGCAGTAATACCGAAAAATCCATCGATAAAGACTACAGCTACTAAAGCTAAATATTGCTCAATATTACCCATATAGAGCTCAAGGAAATAAGAGCAAATAAATGACATAGTTGTGGTGGTTGCGGTAATTGCTAAAAAGGAAGTGTTTTTCATTTTTATAGGCTGGTTAACATGTCCATAAGTTCTTGTTGTGGGAACATATCGACTTTATCTTTTCTAGTATTTGTATGAGTCCATAAACCTTTTACTTTACCGTAGTAAGCATTTTCATTAAACTCAAAGGCATCAGCCCCCTTTTCTTTAATCAAAGCAGGCAAACCAGCTCTCACATCAATACCATCTCTTTCAGCAATCCACAAAATCCAATCTTTTAATACTTGGATTTGTTTATCTGAGTAACGATGCCAATCTGTGTGACCACGGAATGGTTTTGCTAATTTAACTATTTGTGAATCAACTACAGAGGCACCTGCATATGTTTTTCCGTTTACAACATATCCAAAATTACAAACTTCGATACCAACTGAGTTTTTGTGCATTGTTTGAGAACCATTTTTACCTAAATGATAACCCCAGTTACCTTTAGGAAATGCTTGAACTAATACTCCATCGTATTGATCATCATTACCTTTACAAGAAGGGCCTCCTAATACGAATTCAGTAGCAATTTTACCAATTTTATCAGCATCCCAAGCTTTAATAGTATTAAATGGATTGTGCCAACCTGCTGTGTGGTGTAAGAATAGCCATTCAGGTTTAACAGGACCAGCTAAATACTCATCTTTAGGCATAAAGTATTCAATTACTTTTAATCCATTAGATGTAGTATAAGGTTTTTTAGTATAAAGGCCTGATGCCTTTTCGGGGGTTGCTTCTGTTAATGAAGCATCAGTATCTAATAATCCCATCTTACCTAAAGTACCTCTACCTACTAAACCGTCAGCTGTTAAACCATTTGCTGCTTGCCATTTTTTTACAGCAGCTTCAGTTGCAGGGCCAAAATTCCCATCTGCAGGTACCCCTACAATTTCTTGAACATCTTTTACGAGTTCACCTTTTGATCCTACTTTAATTAACATATTTTATTCTTCTGATTTTTTACCCCAAATTTTATCAATAGATGCTAATCCTAAAGCACCAAATGCTAAAGCGGCAACAGCATTAACTAAAGATTCTGCGGGGGCAATATGTTCTTCGGTAAATTGATTTGCAAAAAGTGTTATACAAAGTGAAACACCGGCTAAAATACCAACAAATCTTTTAGAGGATGGGGTACCTTTTTCGTCTTTTAAAAGACCTGAGATCCAATCAATTATTTTTTTCATCTTTTTGGTTTAATTATAAATATTAAGAACCTTTTTCAGATGCATATTTAACCCCCATAATAGTACCAACTATTGAAAACGCATTAGTTAACAAAATACCAAACATGTTACTCCACGTAGATCCAATGATTTGTGTATCTTGTCCTGAGGTAAGGGCTATTGCATACATGATACTAGTAATAATTCCTACCCCACAAATGACAATAAGAGCAATTCTTACAATCATCCCAATTAATTCAAATTGAGATCTTTTTTGCATTAATTCTAGATCTTCTAATGCTTGTTCTTTACCTTTTTCTGCTTCTACACGTAATTTTTCAGCTTCCCAAGTAGCATTTTTTGCTTCTTCTAGGGCAACTTGTAAATCCACCATTAAAGCATCATTTTCTTCTTGTTTAGCAACTAAGTCTCTATTTTGTTGTTGGACTTGTTTAGTAACATCTAATCGTTTTCTACGAGCAGCAGTATCTTTTTCTTTACATATAATAAGATATTCCTCAAACTCTTTGTCCCCTTCGGGGGCTTTAAGAAGTTTAAGGAAATTACCTTCTACATAGATTTTCTTTTTTTTAGCAACCTCTAGTAGAACATTTCTAGTATGTTCTGTTACTTCAATCATTATCTGTATACTTTAAATGGGTTTGTTTTATTAACATACCCATTATAATCTTTCATAAACTCTTCTAAACGAGGTTCGATATCATCTGATTTAATAATCCAAAATTGGGCACCAACAGCTTTAGCTTTATTAATTTCATCTTGGTCTTCTGAGGATGAAATAATTCCAATAACACATCCATTACCATATTCGGAGTTGATTTTTCTAATCATTTCAATTCCATCCATAGAGGATCCAATAATGTTTAAATCTACAAACACACATTCAGGACGTTCGTGATCTGGGTCATCTGGGAACCATTCTTTAAATTTAGCATCAGCTTCATCAGAGCTATCTAAAGCTTCAATAGATAAAGCCATGTCTAAAAGTGAACATGCATCTTCAAATACTAGATGAAATAAGTTTTCATCGTCTATTAACATTAATGTGTTAATCATTAGTTTATTTTAATTTTTATTTTAGTACCTTCTTTAATTCTTCCTATAACTATTTCAAAGCCATGTTCCTTAAGAATTTCAATACAGATATTAAGTCCTAATCCTGTACCTGATTCTTTTTGGTTTTCTTTTCTTGCATAAGGTTTAGAAAACTCCCAAAATTCTTTTGGAGTTAACCCACGTCCGTTGTCTTGTATACATATAAAATCTCCTTCAGAATATATTTTAACCCATTTAGTAGGAGCATCATTGTATTTAAGACCATTACGTATTAAATTATCAATAGCTGTACAAAATAGTGCTTCATTTACTTTTAAATCTTTAGATAAATTCTTATCTAAAATAACTTGGTTTTTATAAGCTGTAAGGCGTAAATAATCCTCAAGAATGTTTTTTATATTACACTCAGTTACAGACATTTGGGCATTGTTTTTTACTAAATTAGTAAATTCATAAACTCCAGAATATACTTTTTGGGTGTGACTTAATCCATCCTCTATTAATTGTAGTGGAGATTGGA
>Ga0208795_1001530_pt1 | contig 10330 bp, 25 predicted proteins | sample CB_VirMetaG_6_FD_184541 | JGI IMG/M metagenome (GOLD analysis project Ga0208795, IMG submission 184541) | Freshwater to marine saline gradient viral communities from Chesapeake Bay - CB_1508_2 Viral MetaG (SPAdes) (version 4) | ecosystem: Environmental > Aquatic > Marine > Coastal | place: USA... | reverse complement strand
AACTTCGCCACCCTTGTCGCTGTCTCACACCTAACCCCACAGTAGCGACTTATCCCCAAACCCTGCCGTCTATTAACCCGACAGTTTGGCGGTTGCAAAAACAAAACCATTTAGGTTCTGTTCCCTAGCACGCCATAAGATTGTAGCCCTATGGTAAGAAACAGACCTAAATGGTCTATGTCGCTCGTGCTAGCAACATAATCAGTATAACCTAATTAATAAAAAAACAACATATTAGGGTATGTCCTAATAAAAATAATTAAAAAATACTGTTTACAGGCTTAATGTTTGATGTATACTGTTTACATGGTCAAGCAACTCCCGACCAGAGAAAAACGGAGATCAACATGAGCGAAATAGAAAGAAAGTTTAACGAATTGTACGGTGAATTTAACCTCACCCCAAAAGACCCTGCGTACCGAATTTTTAAATCGGGCTGGGAATCAGCAAGTCATTTTAAAAAACTTGATGACGCTGAAATTGACACGTTACTACGCAGAATAACAATTCAAGCAAACCCAGAAATGCTGTATGTCACAGAGTCAGGCATGAAAATCTTTGCGCGACAAATTGAGCAATTATTAAAGGACAAGTCATGAGCCGATACCTTGTGCGAGCTACGCGGGTGCAGACTGTTGAGGTAATGGTTTGTGGTTGGGATGAGGACGATGCTTTTGATAACGCTATGTCGTCCATTGACTGGGATGTAATTGACACAAGCGAGCCTGACGATGTTTTTGTGACGGATGTCACAAATAATTCAGATTATCAGGAGGAATAAATGACACAAGCAGAATTTCACCAGTTACAGCTAGAAGAGCAGGAACAACTTGAAAATCAATTTATTGGAGACATGATGAGCAAAACAGCAAAAGTGTTAGCCCACCTTAAAAAAGGTAAGACAATTACCAGCTGGCAAGCAATACAGAGTTTTCGCGCTACTCGTTTAGCAGATATTGTGTTTAGGCTGCGTGGAAATGGTTTTAACATTGCCACTGAAATGATCGAAGATGGCAAAATGCGCTACGCACGTTATAGGATGATGAAATGATGGATGCACACACACAAGAACGAAAAGCCTGGTTAAAGACCTTGCAGCCTAAAAACATTGGCTGGGACGTACTAGCTACGGCATTGGGTGCGACAGCAATTTTATTATCACTATTTATTTGAGATCACTATGAATAACTTTGAAAAACTAGCAAAAATTGATGTAAGCAAATATGTAGAAAAGAAACAAAACTTGTCTTACTTGTCATGGGCTTGGGCAGTTGACCAGCTTATGCGTGCTGATCCTGATGCTAATTGGACTTTTCATAGACCTGAAATGTACGGTGAGTCAATGATGGTTAGCTGTACAGTTACTGCGTTTGGAAAACCGTTGACTATGCACTTACCAGTTATGGATCATCGTAACCAGGCTATTAAGCAGCCAGATGCGTTTCAGGTCAACAAGAATATGATGCGCTGCCTAGTAAAGGCTATTGCGTGCCATGGGCTTGGTCTTTATATCTATGCTGGTGAAGATGTGCCAGTTGAACCAGAACCGCAACCAAGAACGCATGAAGAGCTGGTAAATATTGTGTCGCTAGCAAAAACTTCTGATGAACTTAAACAAATATGGTCAACATTAACAAAACCAGAACGTGACTCTATTAAACCAATTGTTGCGCAGCTTGGCGAAAACTTAAAGGGCAAAGAATGAGAGAGGAAAACAAATTACAGGGAACTGGTGCGTGGTTCAGTGCCAGAACAGGAAAGCTTACAGCGAGCAGGATGGCTGCAGCTATGTCATACCTCAAAAATGGTAACGAAGCAGCTGCAAGAAAAGACCTCAAGGTTGAAATTCTTGCTGAAAGGTTGACTGATAACATCTTACAGAAGTACGTTACTGCTGAAATGCAGTGGGGCGTTGACAAAGAGCCTATGGCAAAAGAAGCATTTGAAGCTCAAACAGGTTTGAAAGTTACGGATGTCGGGTTTGTAGATCATCCTGCGATTGAGCACTTTGGCGCCAGCCCAGATGGGTTAGTGTCTGATGGGCGCTGTGTGGAATTTAAATGCCCAAAAAGCACCACACACTTAAGCTGGATATTGGATGATTGCGTACCAGAGCAGCATAAGGCGCAAATGACGGTGCAGGCTGCTTGTACTGGCAGGGCGGTGTGGTTTGTGTCGTTTGACCCACGTATGCCAAAATCTAGGCAGCTATTTATTAAATTGTTTGAGCCTACTGAGTCTGATATTAGCCAAGTTGAAAGCCAAGCAATGCAGTTTTTATGGGAAGTAGATGAAATGTTTGACAAAATTACAACGGAGGAAGTATGAAATTTATCGGACTAGCACGTATTGGTAACGATCCAGAATTGAGATACACATCTAGCAATTTGGCGACTTTACAGCTGTCACTTGCGTACAGCTTTGGAAAAGCAAAGTCTACGCAATGGGTAAGAGCTACCATGTTTGGCAAGCGTGCGGAAGCTGTTGCGCCTCATTTGGTTAAGGGACAATTGATTTATGTAGAAATTACTGAAGTAAACATTAACAAATTTACTGCTAAAGATGGAAGTGAAGCGGTAAGTTTGCAGGGTGTGCTGCAAGAAATGGAGTTTACTGGTAAAGCAGAGGAGCAAAAAGCTGAAAAGCCAAGCTATGAAAAGCCCAAGCCAGTTGAGTTGGAAGCTATTTCAGATGATATTCCGTTTTGATCATGGAGCATACATCTGATGTTATGAGAACATGGCGCCAGCACGGGTTCATTCCACCGTCTGAAACTTTATCGTATTTGCAAAAGTGGGATTTTTACAAATATGTGCAGAAAAAAAACCCCACCGAAGTGGGGCAATGGGTGGTAAGACCCAAGGAGATAAATAAAACAAAGACAAATACACAATAATGGAAAATTGCGCATTTTGCAAATTAAATGTTAGTACATACAACAATAAGTGCGCTGGATGTAGGTCAAGGTTAATCCACAGCACGCGACCAAGCCAATTGCAAGCTCAAAATATGTTGGGTTATCTTCAAAGAGCTTGCAGGCTTGATCGCAAATACTTGGTCGCAGAATACAAAAGCTGGTTACAAACACAAGGAGAAAGTAATGAACAAAATGATAATCAATGATGCTGAGAAATTTAAAACAAAGTGCTTTAGTCTAAATGGTATACTGTATGTTAAGCATTCTAAATATGAAGCGTATGTTTACCCTGGCTTTAACTTGTTATCAGCTCCATTAAATGACTACCAGTTAATTAAAGCTGGTGCTACGGAGGTATTCGAAATGCTTTATAGAACCACTAACAAGGCTACAAGATGACTGAAGATGAAGAGTGGGCTGCTGCTGAACTTCAATTGCAAAACTGCAGGCTGGTTGCTGCAAGAATGAAGGCAGTCGAGGCAGCAGAAAGGCTATGCAAAGAATATAGTGACTCATTGCATATTTTTACAATCCGCAAAGCATTTGAACTTGGGTATATGGAGGCACATAAAAATGGATGATTTCACATTATTTTGGGGAAATTACCCGAACAAGCGTGCAAAAGGTGATGCGCGTAAAGCATGGGAACAAACTGCTTCAATTCGTCCAGACATGAAAACCATCATTGAAGCGATACAAAACCAGTGCAAAACAGACCAGTGGCGAAAAGATGAGGGTAAGTTTATACCGTACCCTGCTACATGGCTGCGGCAAGAACGTTGGGATGATGAAGTAGAGGTGCAGCTGCCTGGTGTTGTTGCTGGTCGTGCATGGCATGAGACAGCACAAGGGATTGAAGCTAAAGGCAAAGAGGTTGGGATCAATATTGAGGATTACGCGCATTTTCCTGCGTTTAAGGAAGCGGTTATAAAAGCTGCGATGGTGACATGAGCGAATCAAAATTGCCAGAACAAAGGCTAGTTATAAACAGACCGCTAAAAATGGATTTGGCTATGCAGGAAGCTGCTAAGCGTGCGCAGTGTCAGCCAAAGATTGTAAGCATTACTACAAAACCAAAAGGCAAACCGAAGTGAATAACAAATTGACAGCTAGGCAGCGCAAACATCTTGCGACCATAAAACAAATGGATTGTGCTGTTTGTGGTCAATCGGGGCCATCAGATGCGCATCACATAGAGCAGCATAAGCAATATCTTTGTATTCCCCTATGTAAAGATTGCCACCAAGGTAGCCATAACGGTATCCATGGTCAAAAAAGAATATGGAATGTCATGAAAATGACGGAACTTGATGCGCTGAACGAAACAATAGAAAAGCTATTTTAATTAAAAAAGACAAGGAGAAAGCTAAATGAAATCTATATTTGTAAATATACGCATGACACCAGAACTGAAAGCTGTTTTACAAGCAATGGCAGATGCTGAGTGCCATAGTTTGTCAGCGCAAATTACTTTTATGCTTGAACAGATGCTCAAAAAATGATTCATTACCACGGGTTGCCCATTACCCCAGCAACGGCTGCAATGACAGCTGTCAATGCTGGTCATGCGTTTGTAAGTTATAGGCACAAAGACCAACTAAGCATAGTTGTGGAATGTTGCCAAAGTTTTGCAATTGATAATGGTGCATTTAGTGCTTGGAAATCTGGCAACCCAGTCTTAGATTGGTCTGAGTTTTATGTTTGGGCATTAGATTGTTTGCGTATTCCATCTTGTGATTTTGCAGTAATACCAGATGTTATAGACGGTAATGAAACAGACAATGACAAGTTATTAGATAACTGCCCATTGCCGATATGGTTTGGCGCACCAGTTTGGCATATGCACGAATCAATTGATAGGTTGGTAAGGTTAGCAATCAAATACCCACGGGTATGCTTGGGTAGTTCAGGTGAATTTTCAACTGTTAACAACCAAGGTTGGTGGAACAGAATGGCGCAAGCAATGAAAGAAATTTGTGATAAAGATGGCAGACCACTTTGCAAATTGCACGGTTTGCGCATGTTAAACCCAGATGTCTTTACAAAATTACCATTGGCAAGTGCTGACAGTACAAATATTGGTAGAAACATTGGAATTGATTACAACTGGCGTTCAGGAAATTACCCGCCACCCACAAAAGAAATGAGAGCTAAAGTGATGCGGTCTAGAATAGAGGCACACAATGCTCCACCCACATGGAACTTTCAAACACATTTAATTCAGGGAGTTTTAATATGATTATTGCAATTTTTATTTATGCTATTGCTATGGTTTTAGCCAATCTGTCTGTTGCTCATTTTGGTGCTTGGGTTTCGCCTATAAACTCGTTCTTTTTTATTGGTCTGGATTTGACTTTGCGTGATTGGTTGCAAGTAAAAATTAAGCCTTTAAGTATGTTATTCCTTATTGTGTGTACAGGTGCAATTACTTACCTATTAAACCCAACTGCAAGCCACATCGCTATTGCATCATCAATTGCATTTACTGCGTCAGCATTAGTTGATTGGGCTGCCTTTACAAAGTTAAAAGGTTCTTGGATAAGTCGTGCTAATAAATCTAACGTGTTTGGCGCAGCAGTAGATTCTGTATTGTTTCCAACAATTGCATTTGGCGTTTTGATGCCACACATTATTTTTTTTCAGTTTTTAGCTAAAGTTGCTGGCGGTGCTTGTTGGTCTTTATTGATAACTAAATTTATTATTACCAAAGGTACTAAATGACCCCTAGCCAAAGAACGGTTGCACATCTACGTAAACTTGGTTATCAAACAGCTAATGTCGAGCATTACAATAGCTTTACGAAACGCAAGCATGACCTGTTTGGTTGTATTGACATATTAGCAGTTGGCAACAATGAAACACTAGCAGTTCAAGTTACGAGTAAAAGCAATATGTCTAGCAGAATTAAAAAGATTGAAGCAAGTGAGGCATTGCCAGAAATGCTGCGCTCTGGATGGCGTGTAATTGTTCATGGATGGTCAAAAAACAAATCCAATAGATATGAACTTAAACAATTTGAATTTTAGGGGTAAACTGTATGGGTGCTACACACGAAATATTAGACGCAATTAAGCATGGAAACAATGTAACAGCGGTAGATATAGCAGCAAAAACACAATTGCCAGTAAGAATGATACAAGGCGTGCTGTGGCGGCTATCAACCAAAGGGCGAGTAGTAAGGCAAAAGATGGATAGTCATGCGTCAAAGGGGCCACGGAGTGTTTATGCATACACTATTGGAGAAAAAGAATGCCAAGTAAATCCCCAGCACAAGCAAGAATGATGGCGGCAGCAGCTCACAGCCCAAAGTTTGCAAAGAAGGTTGGTGTACCGCAATCTGTTGCCAAGGAATACAATAAGTCTGATACTGGCAGCAAGTTGCTTAGTCGTGCGACTAAGATGTTATCGCGTAAACGAAACCCTGGCACAGAGAAAATAAAATAATGGCTGAGACTAATGCATTGTCAGAAAAACAGGAAAAAGAATTCCAGACATGGATTAAAAACACTGGCTGGTACAAAGAATATGTAACTCAGTATAAAGAAGAGCCAGACCTAAATATTGCCGAGTATGATTATCGTGCGGCGTGGAAAGCAGGTGTAAAGCCAGAAAGGTATGAGTACGACAATAATCGTTACCATTGGCCTAGCGTAGATCCAAAATCAGGGGAACCATTAAAGTCAAGTGACCATCCTACAGCATGGAAAGAAGATTATATGCAACGTACAGGCAAAAACCCAGATGAAGTCGGCGCAACAAAACAAGATTATGAAAAAATGACTGGATCAAAAATGCTTATGCGTACACCAAACCCTGGCGCCAACAAGATAAAAGGAAATTAATGTGGACACATTAGAATCACTGACTGCAGCCGAACAGAAAGAGTTTGCAAAGTGGATGAAATTCCATGGCGTATACAAATCACTTAAAGAACACATGGAAGGTGAAGACGAAGATTATCAGGAAGAGGGTAAGCCTGGCATGAACGGATCAAAAATGCTTATGGGTGGCAGATAATGGCTCGTGTCGGCAGGCCTAACAAGTGGGAAGACTGTATAGATCCTGCATGGGATTATGTTAATGGTGGCTTTCAGCAAGAGAATGACGTAGTGCCAACCATAGCAGGGTTAGCTGTATGCTTGCACGTTGCACGCGAAACTATTCATGCATGGGCGCGTGAGAACGAGGAATTTTCTCACATTGTTAAAGCTTTAATGGGCAGACAAGAGAAGATGCTAGCAAATGGCGGCATTTTAGGCGAATATAACGCCAGTATTACGAAGTTATTGTTGTCTAAACACGGTTACTCTGACAAGGTAGAGACTGCGCACACGGGGCCAGATGGTGGGCCAGTACAGATACAAGAGGTTAAAAGAACAATTGTCGATCCTGGACATTAAGACACCACGGTGGTCATTGCCACTACTAAAGCCAGCACGATACAAGGGTGCGTGGGGTGGACGTGGCTCTGGAAAATCGCATTTCTTTGCAGAGATGTTGCTAGAAGAACACATTATTAACCCTAATCAAGCATCAGTCTGCGTGCGAGAAGTACAGAAGTCATTAAACCAGTCAGTCAAACGGCTGCTTGAAATGAAGATAGATGAGCTAAACGTTGGCTCTTACTTTGAAGTACTGGATTCGCAGATTAAAACCAGACAAGGTGAAGGCATTATTATTTTTCAGGGTATGCAGAACCATACAAATGACAGCATTAAATCATTGGAAGGATACGACAGAGCGTGGGTAGAAGAAGCTCAAAGCTTGTCGCAAGGAAGTTTAGACAAATTGCGTCCAACTATTCGCAAGCCAAACAGTGAGTTATGGTTTAGCTGGAATCCACAGTTGGATACTGATCCAGTAGATAAATTGTTGCGCGGTGACAGCCCACCAGAAAGCGCAGTGGTAATAAAGGTCAATTGGTCTGATAACCCATGGTTTCCAGATGTGCTGCGCGAAGAGATGGAATACGACAGGAAACGCGACCCAGATAAGTATCTACATATATGGCAGGGTGAGTATCAGCGCAACAGTGAGTCACGGGTATTTAGGAATTGGCGTATAGAAGAGTTTACCGCGCAAGCAGATGATGTATTGCGGTTTGGTGCTGACTGGGGTTTTGCTAGTGATCCAACGGTGTTAGTGCGCTGCTTCATACGTGGCAGGAAATTGTACATAGATTACGAAGCGTATCAGGTTGGATGCGAAATACTTAACATTCCAGAGCTATTTATGACGGTTCCTGAGTCTGAAAGGTATCCTATTATTGCTGACAGTGCGCGACCAGAAACTATATCTCATGTAAAGAAACATGGGTTTTCACGCATCATGCCTGCGGTCAAGGGGCCTAAAAGTATAGAGGATGGCATAGAGTGGCTAAAGTCATTTGATATAGTTGTTCACCCAAGATGTAGGCATACAATAGATGAATTGTCGCTTTATTCCTATAAAGTGGATAAAATGACGGGACAAGTGTTACCAGTATTGGAAGATAAGCAGAATCATGTTATAGATGCCCTACGTTATGCGTGCGAAGCAGTGCGTAGAGCAAACAGGCGAGTTATGAATAGAACTCAAGTAGCGAAGTCTGAATACGCAATTTTTGAATAGAGGCGATTATGTCACCAAGTATGCCATCACCACCACCACCTCCACCACCACCAGCTCCACCACCATCAATTAATGAGGCGCAAGATACTATGCGTAAACGTGATGAGATGCAGCGCAGGCGTGGTCGTGCAGCAACAGTATTAACAGAATCTCAAGTGCAACCAGAGACCGCAGCCAAAAAGCTGCTCGGAGGCTAATATGTCAGGAATAGTAGGAGGCGGCAGCCCTAAAGCTCCACCACCACCACCGCCACCACCAGCAGCTCCGCGTCCAGCGAGAACTGAGGATGGTGTAGGATTGCGTGCCAGAACAGATGAAATGGCTAGGCGAAGCGGTGCTGGTGCACAAGTATTGGCAGGCGAAACAACAGGTCAGCCAATGACTGGATCAAAACGTCTATTGGGGCAGTAATATGGATAGTCGGGCAGAAGAGGCGATACGCGAACAAGAACAAATGTCTGGAGACAGGGGTGTTTGGGAAGAGCATTGGCGTGAAATTGCTGAACGTGTTTTGCCTAGAGAGGATTGGTTTCAGGCAAGCAATAAAACTCCAGGCGAGAAGCGTACAGAAAAGGTGTTTGATGCAACAGCTGGTCTTGCGCTAGAGCGTTTTGCTGCAGCCATGGAATCTATGCTTACGCCTCGCACTATGAAATGGCATAAGTTGACCGTGCAAGATGCTGACCTTATGCAAAATCAGTCTGTGCAAGCATATTTGGATGAAGTTACAAACATCTTGTTTCAGGTTAGATACAGTCCTCGGTCTAACTTTGCCAGTCAGGTGCATGAAAACTACATGAGTCTGGGTGCGTTTGGCACGGGTGCATTGTTTGTTGATGACATCGTTGGCTTTGGTTTGCGTTATAAATCTGTGCATTTATCAGAGATATTCTTTAGCGAGAACCATGTAGGGATGGTTGACAAGGTTCATCGTAAGTTTGAATTGACAGCACGACAAGCAGCTGAGCGCTGGGGCGTTGATAAGCTTGCTGATAAGATTAAAACAGCTTTAGAAAAGTCACCAGAACAAAAGTTTGAATACCTGCATTGCGTCAAACCAAACGAAGACCGTGAAAGTAAGCGTAAAGACTATCGCGGCATGAAGTACATCAGCTATTACATCTGCTTAACTAGCAGAATGATCATGTCAGAAGGTGGCTATAACACATTCCCTTATGCTGTATCGCGGTATGTGACTGCACCAAAAGAGATATATGGTCGCTCACCAGCCATGACAGTGTTGCCTGACATCAAAATGATTAACGAGATGTCAAAAACAGTCATTCGTGCTGCGCATAAAATCGTTGATCCTCCATTGTTGCTGCAAGAAGATGGTGTGTTACAGGCATTTAATACGAGGCCAGGCGCATTAAACTACGGTGGTGTAGATGATCAAGGGCGCCAAGTCGTACAAGCATTGCAGTCAAATGCTCGAGTAGACATTGGCATGGACATGATGGAGCAGCGCAGAAAGGTCATTAATGATGCGTTCCTGATTACATTATTCCAAATATTAGTAGATGCACCTAGCATGACAGCTACGGAAGCTATGTTGCGTGCACAGGAAAAAGGTGCGTTACTTGCTCCAACTATGGGCAGGCAGCAATCTGAAATGCTTGGGCCGTTAATTGAGCGTGAATTAGATATTTTGGCTAGGTCTGGCATATTGCCTCCGATGCCAGAAGCGTTAGCTGAGCGTGGTGGTGATGTAGAAATACAGTATGTAAGCCCATTAAACCGTTCACAACGAGCTGAAGAGGGTGTGGCTATATTGCGTACATTGGAAGCTATTGCACCAATTGC
>Ga0208795_1001527_pt1 | contig 10337 bp, 13 predicted proteins | sample CB_VirMetaG_6_FD_184541 | JGI IMG/M metagenome (GOLD analysis project Ga0208795, IMG submission 184541) | Freshwater to marine saline gradient viral communities from Chesapeake Bay - CB_1508_2 Viral MetaG (SPAdes) (version 4) | ecosystem: Environmental > Aquatic > Marine > Coastal | place: USA... | reverse complement strand
CAAATTCTACAGTAAGGATGTTCTTTCCAACTCATTCTAGTCTTTCTAGTAGTTACTGTTTTCCTTTCTCCACACATATTACAATACTTTCCTGGATTCAAACTATATGTAGCCTCTCAGCACAATTATAATGATAATAAAAAATATATGAATTACCCTTTTTACAACTTAATTTAGTTACTATTTTATCTCCCAATTCCAAGTTTTTTTCACATTGTCTACAAACACCTTTTCCATTCTTTTCAGTTTGACCTTTTAGTATTTCTCCAAACATTGTTATTTTAGTTCTAGGCAATCCTTTTCACATCCTTTCTAAGGTATCTACCGTTTGAATAATGTGAACCTACCCTACATCTTCTATTACACTCAGGACAGAATGTAGGTTTTCCTATTCTCCATTCCTCACACTTGGTACACCAATTATGAGTAAGGTAAGGAGATTCCCCTTTCTTAGCTCCTAACATCATTAACTTTATAACCTTTAAACCAATATTTAAACGTATGCGTATCATGCACCTTTTCAGCATGGCAGGCGTAGCCGAAATGATGTGCAAGCATGGTGCAGGAGACAAGGTATTACAGTTAAAACAGTTTGATCCTTTTGGCTTCCATGAGTTTTACGGTGTAACTGAATTATTTGATGATGTAAACAAAATAGTAACTAGGGCTATGCAGTTACAGGAAGATTATGATAAGATAGTAATACATGACTTTAGTGAGTTTAGAGAGCATTTCCCAAAAGACAAAGTGATATTCATTTTTCATGGAACTAAACTGAGACAGATGGATGAGGTTGAGAAATCTGCGGTTTCAACCTATCCATGTTTTGTAACTACAACTGATCTCATTCCCTTATTGCCAAATGCAATCTATCTTCCAAACATGGTAGACTTGGAACATTTCAAAAACAACGACATTACTCCAGGCTCTACTGAGAGTTGGGTTTGTATCAACAGAAGTTATCAGGGAGACATTATAAAGAAAAACATAAAGGAGAAATATCCTGAAACCGTTTACTATGAAAGGACAAGTGATAATCTAATCAACTATGCTGATATGCCTGATTGGTTAGAACAGTTTGACAACTATGTAGATATGAAATATACTTATGACAAACCAGAACCAAAGATTCTGCCTGATCTAAGTTGCACAGGATTACAGGCTTTGGCAGTAGGTTGCAAGGTGTGGAACGCTAACGGAAAGATTACAGATTACAAAACACTTGCTTTACATGATGCTAGGAACGTTACATTGAGGTTTTTGAAGGAAATTGACTCGAACTAGAGGACCAGAACTCTCAAAGGAGTTCAGGGATTATATCTATAACGAATGGACATTCAAACAGAGAAACGCATACCAGATAGCAGAGCAGATAAACGGAGACACATCACTAATGTCAAAGTTTGGAAAGACAACACCAAGAGGAGTAAAGTATCATATTGATATTATCAGGAGAGAGTTTGAGGACACCATATCTGAAACTGCATTGGATACCTATGTAGGAGAGTTTATCAGAATGAGACAAGGACTTGAACAGGACATAGCAGCGTATGACAATCTTATAGAACTTTCAAAACAGAAAGAGGATTTGGATCTTGAACTTAAAATCAGAAGGGCAAGACATGAGGTTAAAATGGATAACTTTAGAATGTTACAGGATGCAGAACTACCTTTGCAGATTAAGAAACTTAAAAAGGAAAGGGATAGACTAGCACCAAAACAAGGAGTGGTAAAGAAACTTGAAGGGGATAGCGAGCAAGGAAACGAGACAACTGATCAGTAATGCGACTTCAAGAGATACACCTGTTGTACCAGATTGCTTTTGGTGTAAGAACTCTCTGTCAGAAGATGAAGATTGCTGTTGGTGGCATTATGTGTTTTATCCTAACGGTGGACCTGAGAGGGATGGAATATTTCATCCATGTTACAAATACGAAACCGACATACTTGACAAGATGGAAATGGAGAAACTTGATTCGGAAAGAACAAACCCCTGCAAGTCGTTCTGTGTCTACAAAGCTACAGGACTTGGACTTACAGAATTTGTCCTGCTCTGGATATTATGGAAGTGCTACACCGACCCATACTTTCAGGATAAGGAAGCTATGGTCATTACAGGACCTAACGTAGATTTAGCACAAGACCTCATCAGAAGGGCGAAAGCCTTTTTAATTAAGAAAGCACTCGGTTATGTAGATCATGGAGCATACGAACTCGAAGTCAATGGAGGAAGAATTAAATGTTATCCGTCAAATAACATCCATTCAGCTAGAGGTAAACCAAAAGTTAGTGTCTTTTTTGGAGATGAAGCCGCTTTCTTCAAACTTAGAGATGATAGCATTGTTAGAACAGTCGGAGAGAGATATATTGGCAAGTCAGATTCTTGGGTTATTTGGGTATCTACAGCAGGGGAGGAACCAAGTGGCTTTTTTTACGACATTATGCAAGAACCTTCCACAGGAGCAGAGAAAACCATATATGAAAGATTCCATTTCTATACTGAATCAGGTCTTAAAAAAGATCCGCAAACTGGAAGCTCAATCTTCTCGAAAGAGTTTATAGACAAGGCAAGGGAGGCTAGAAGTTTTGAAAGAGAATACATGGGAGTTTGGGGAAAGAATGTTGGAGATATCTTTAGCCCTGAAGGACTTGATGAGTGCTGTAGCCAAGAGTACGAATGGAAAGACGGAGACGACAGTAATGATAGGGTTATCGGAATTGATCCTGGATTTGGTTCGTCAGAGTTCGGGATTTGCATTACCCAAAAGCGTAAAGGTAAAATCTCTGTTATATTTGCAGAGAGTTTTGAACGAGCTAGCTATATCGATATCATCCGACAAATAGAATTACTCTCAGCACGATTCAAGACAAAGAGACTGTTTGTAGACGGTTCATGGGCAGAGGGAATAAGAGACTTGAGGGATAAATACCACATGAACGTGCAACCTGTCAATTTCTCACAGTACGGAGAGAAGATGTTAAACTTTGCAGCAAACGCAGTAGACTTTCAGAAGGTAGAGATACACCCAAAGTTCAGAAAATTAAAATCCCAACTAATGACTATCAAGTATAACAAAAAGGGAGGAACAAACAAGACAACACAAAATACATTTGACTTGGGAGATGCTTTCTTACTGGCACTTTACTATTACAAGATGGGAATAGGAACTGTAGCAGGAGTTAGTTAGACTTTTTATAGGAATTTGGTATCTTCCTGGTATTCTTTTTATCTTCTTTCTTTTTTGCAAACGAGGCTATGAATGACTTGAACTGTCCTACCGTTACAATCGGTGTAACACCCTTCATCATGGCTATATAGAGAATTATGTTAGGATCTGTATTTCTACGAAGTTGATTCATACATTGTTCATCAGATAAGTGCATTGGGAATCTCAGTATCTCATGGCACTCATCTTTACGCATATTTTCAATTATACTGTTAATCATAACGCCTTTCATACGCCATTTCTTAGGACTATCATCCCAAACCCATTCTATATCTGGACTAGGAGTATGAACTGCTAACATACTTCTATTAATACTTTGCTTTAGTATATAAAGCATGGTTTTATATCTGAAATTGGACCAGAAAACTTGGGGTCAGTCGGACTTTACGGATAGTGCGACTTATGACTTGAGCGGCACAGTCTATGATGAAAACACTTTCACTAATGCAAGGGATATTTCTGGATTCACAGGAACATTCAGATTGATAAACCAAGAAGGGGAAACAATATTTTCCTCAACACAGAATCTAACATTAAACAATGATGGAACATTTCTAATGAAGTTTGCACAAGGAGCAACACCTATGGCACATGGAAATCATAAAGTAAGACTGAGATTAGAGGTATCTGGTAGCAGAATTACAGCAGTTGGTGTCAATGGTTCAGATGAACTCTTTTTAGAATATGATTAATACTTCCTTTTCATTCAATTAACATTAAAAAACCATGAAAAGTCCTATAATTAGGTCAAATGGAGACGTTATTTACCCAAAAGGAGCAGTTTTACCCAAAATTACCGCAAAAAAAGAGGTTTATGAGGGTTCTGTTAAGGTAATTGAGACATTTAATCAAAAAAGCGAGGTAAATCAGTCAGATTGGCAACAAGAACTCGCTCCAGATAGACCTTTTGTAGAAACTTTGGATGCAATTAACCAAGATCCTAGATTAAACTTAGCAATAGAGACTTATATTCAAATGGTAATAGGAAAAGGGCTTAAAGTAACCACAAAGAACAAAAAAACACAAAAAGCAGTAGATGAGTGGTTTGATACTATCGGTATGCAGGAAATAATTGAAGATGGACTGTATTCTTACATTGGAACAGGTAATTTGATTTATGAGAAAGATCCAACAGGAGCAGAATTTGTAGAAGTACCAATAACAACTATGGAATCAATAGTAAGAGACGATAAGGGCAGAATAAAGCACTATGTTCAAAAGGTTAATGATAAAGAGATATACTTAAAGCCAAAAGAGATAGTTCATTTCAAACTAACTAACGTTGCAAGAGAACCATTTGCTAGAGGACTATTCCATTCCATACTAACTGACTATACTGATCCAAGAACAGGCATTATTTATGATTCTCCACTTATTCAGATGAAAGAGGTAGAGGATAACATGGTTGAGATTATCAAAGGTCATGCAGATCCTACAGTAATGTTCTACTTTGAAGATGCAGGAGAACAGTTCATCAAGACTCAGGCAGATAACCTAAAGAAGATGAAGAAAGGATCAAAGATTGTAACAGATAAGAAATTTGAAACTAACATTGTAGAAGCATCAGGAAACTCCAAATTTGAAGGATGGATTGAACACCTACAAAGAGACTTGTTAGAACCAGGTAGCAAGTTCCCACTACAATTCTTTAACGCTGGATTTACTGCTAGAGCAGCATCAGAAAGCACAGATTCAGTTCTCATCAGAAAGGTAAAAAGAATCCAAGAGAGATTCGCTAACCAATTCAAAAGATTATGCCTAATGCCTTATCTAAAAAAGAGAGGTCTAAACATGGATGAACTCAGCGTATACTTTGAAACACCAATCAAGCAATCTGAAACCGTACAGGAAGTTATCACAGCATTTAGAGATAACATCATTAGACGTTCAGAGGCTAGAAAGTGGCTTATTGCAAATACAAATGTTATGATTGATCAAAGTGATATGGAAGATGAACCTCCAATCACAAGTGTTACCCCTACAGGACAGTTTAGGGATCAAAGAAGTGGACAGTTCGGTGGACCTGCTGACGGTAGTACGGATGATAATAAAATCTTTGATTCTGAAGAAGAAGCCTATAAAAGGGGTAAGAAAAAGAAATGACAAATCCAACTAACAGAGCGTTACAAAGACCTGTAAAAATAGTAGACAAGGGAAGTTACTCATCATTTAATTCAACATTTGGAGAAACAATTCAGAGTCCTAGATATTCAAGAATTGTAGAGGAATTTCAATACAATATAAACACATTAACTCTTACAGAAACAGAGACAAACAATGGAACAGTAACACAAGGAGATTCTATGGCAATACTAACATCATCAACTACATCAAACGGTAGTGCAAGATTAGAAAGCAAAAGGAAACTAAGATATAGACCTGGACACGAAGGTTATGCCTTTTTCACAGCACTATGGGCTAATGGTGGAGTAGCAAACGCTACACAATACGCAGGATTATTTGATTCTACTGACGGATTCTTTATTGGTTACAATGGAACTAACTTTGTAGTAGGCAGGAGAAAGGACTCATCAGATACAACTGTAACTCAGGCTAACTTTAACGGAGATCATTCCTTTAACAGTATAGTTACTTCCAATCTGAATATCTTTATGATTACTTATGGATGGCTAGGAACTGCACCTGTAAACTTTTGGTGGATGAATGAAAGAGGGGAATGGATCCTAATTCACAGAATGGAACTTCCAAACACATTAACAGGACCTAGCGTTACAAACCCTGTTTTACCTATGGCATTTGATATAACAAAAACATCAGGCTCAGAATCAATAGTAATGAAAACAGCATCATGGCACGCAGGTATTGTAGAACCACCACAAGTTAGAGCAGTTGGAGACAGATACTTTTCAGCAGATGCAGCAGGATCCACAATCTCAACAGAAACAGTATTGTTAAATGTTAGAAACCAAACAACATTTCAATCCAAAACAAATAAGGTTGAGATACTTATAGAGTTCTTTGAGGCAACATCAGAGGGAACAAAACCTGCAATCATTGAGATTTACAAGAATCTAGCAATAGGAGGAACACCTGTTTGGGGAGATGTAGATGCAACCAATAGTGTAGTACAAACAGATACAGCAGGTACAGTAACACCTGATACAACCAAACGTCTATTTTCAATTCACTTGGCTAAATCAGATTCTCATGCAATTCAAGGAATACCTAGTTTCTATCTTTTACCAGGAGAGACATTGACAGTAACAGCACAATCCCCAAACAATACAGATGTGAACTTTTATATGCTTTGGCGTGAGGAGTTTTAAATACTTCTCTATATTGCTTTTGAAGAAAAATATACATGGCAAATAGAATAGCAGGCATAGCCTTAATGCCTAGAGAATCCAGAAATGGTATTTATTATGATGTAGAAGAATTAAAGAAATTTGACGGTAAAGTTGTTCCATTAAGAGTAGAGCATGGAGGACCAACTACCAATATAGGACAGGTTACATTCACATTTGATGAGGAAAAATCCCAAGTCAAATATGAGGCAACTGTCAATGATCCTAAATGGCAACAGATTTTAGATAACGAACAATATCAGGTATCAATCGGTGCATCAGTTCTTGAGCAAAGAGAACTATGTGATGAGATGAAAAAGAAATGTCTCAACAGTCCTGTATTGGGAGAAATTATGGAATTATCAGTAGTAAGAACTCCTGGAATCCCTGAAAGTACAATGACAGTAGTAGAACACAATGTAGATGATGTTATGATATTAAACGAAGAAGAACAAGCCTCATCATTTGGAGGATTCTTCGATACACAAAGACTAACACAAGAACTCAAACAAAGCCTTTATGCAAAGAGTCCAGATATGGCTCCAGAAGATTTAGACAGAAAGGCTATGGAACTAATGAACGCATTGGAGAAATCATTTATGTCATTGATTCAACCTCCACAAGTAGTTCAACCAGAACCACAAGTAGCTCAACAACCACAAAACACTTCCGATATACAAACACCACAAAATCAAGTTAATATGGCAGAAACCAAAGACAATAAAAATGTCGAGGAAAAAGTCAAAGTAACTATCGAAACTGATGGCGAAATCGAAGTAGGCAAAGCAGAACAAAAACAAGAGGAAGCACCTGTTGAAGCTCCTGCAAAGGAAACAACAGTAGAAGCTCCAAAAGTTTCTGAATCTGACAAAGTTGCTGAAAGAATTGAAGCATCTAACGAGAAAACATTGAAAGCAGTCATTGAGACTGTTCAATCTGCATGGCAACCAAAATCCGAAGTTGCAGAGTCAAAAGAAAAAGGATTCGTTGAAGAAGCCTTTACTGACGAAGAAGCAACACAATTCATGGATAAACTCTTTGAATCTGGATATGGTAAACTTACCATTGATAAAGACGGATGGATTGCTGCACACACAATTACCCAAGAACACAACGGAACCGTTCAAGAAGCAATTTCAACTTCTGGTACAATTCCAGTAACTCAGGGTAGATCAGATGTTAATGTTCAGTTAGGAGCTAAAACTGCAATCCCAGTTAGACAATATGGTCAATTCCAAAGTCTACCAAAGGGATCTAATACTGCTAGATTCTACAGAATCACAGTACCAGATGCAGGAGCAATTACCGAATCTCCAACTACCGATATTACTGCAAGCACTCACACGCTCACTTCAATCAGCATTACTTGTGCTGTTAGAGGTTGGAGACAAGTCGTTGAGAAAGCAGAGTTAGAGGACTTTCCAGCAGGATTCCTTAACGCTCTTAGAGAAACTGCAAGACTAGAGGCAATCAGAGACGAACACCGTCTTATTGTTCAAGACTTGGCAGGAACCGATCACGACTTTGGTGGCGTTACCACAGCACCTTACCACATTGGAGGTTCTGACGGTGCAGCAACCACAGATACAACCACAGAAGATGCAGATGGCGAATTTGACGAGGATGGACTTAGCTTCGCTAAGAGATACCTTGAAGAATTAGGTCAAGATACCTCTCCAGGTAGATTGGTCGCCTTTATTTCACCAAGAGCATTTGAGAGTTTAATGACAGCAACCACTCTTTCAGAGTATACAATGATTGGTAACGCTAACGTTACTAGACTTGGACAACTCGAAAGACTCTATGGTATTGACATCATTGTTACAAATGAGTTATTGGTCCAAAACAACGCTTACAGAAACCTAGTTTGTGTAAAGGGTAAAGCTTGGGCTTTAGCATCACAACGTAACATGGAAATTGAGTTCCAGAAACAAATCGCAGGACAATACTGGGATATTGTATGGACCCATAGAATCGGTGTAGACATTCTCGATCCAAACACCTATGTAATCGTATCTAGTGTTCAAGCCTAGATAAATTACCTTCTTTTTTTATTTTACTTCTATATTAGCATGGATTATACACTTTATTATGGTCGAACTTGACGAGATTACAGTAGAGAGATTATTCGCAAAAATAGACAAAATGGCAGATAATATCTCAGATTTATGTAACAGAATGACCGTTATGGAGATTGATCACAGGAATCATATTGAGGATATAAAATTAGAGCAGGAAAAGAAACTACGTTCTAGGGATTTACTAATAGTAGTAGTAGGTCTAAGTCTTGGATTTATAGAAGTGATAAGGGCTTTAGGCGTGATTTAGAAGATAACTTTTATATATCAATCTTTTGAGGGTTTATCATGGTAGAATTAGGAAAACTACGATATTGGGGTCTAGGATTCTATGCAGGTCTTGTAGCACTATGGACAGGTTTAGATAAAATACCTCTTAATGAGAATACAGCAATCACGCTACTTGCTCCTATTGCAGCAGTTATAGCAGCAGATTACTGGAAGCATAAGAACGACAATTAGGTCTTTTTATACCTAATCGTTTATTTTTTTTATGATAAGAGACTCTACCACAGCACTAATAATATTTACTATTCTTTTGGTTACATTGGTTGTATTTTTGGCAGAGGCTCATGCTGATACAGTCTATTATGAAAAGATAAACGTAAAGGGTTACGAAATACATTTATTTGTGGTTGATGAAGAAGAAGATATGTTGTGTGGAAATGTAGGTTGTGCCATATTTGGTCATATTGACGGAGAACCTTTTAACGCTATTTATTTACAGGAAAAATACCTTCAAACAAGAGATACATTTGGATATAGTCCAATACACCATGAACTAAAACATATATACTGTCAATGTGATTGGCATGAGGGATTAAGATGGGTATAACATTTCACACATTAAATACGAACAAAAGATTCGTAAGAAGGGTAATAGAAACCACCTTACTTCATACCAAAGTACCTAATGTCGGAGCATGGTTAAAACTATGGGATATTCATATCTGGTCATTAGATGATACAAACCCACAGTTCTTTGATCATATCAAAACCACATCAGGACAGAAGATTAACCCAGATATGCCTAGCGGAGTATGTGGAAAATACAGAATAGACCTATTCCTACATGACTCTAAGAACGAGTTTAAACAAAGGGAAAACAGCGACAGAATCATGCACGAAGTATGCCATGCTCGTTTGTACGGAACTCCTGATTTTGTTTCAGGTGTCCATAATAACATTAACAACAGGTTTAATGCAGAGTTCTGGTATTGGAACACCTTTAAATACCAAAAGTTTGTGCTTTCAATTATTGAAATCCGACAATACTTATAAGATTGGTGTTGGAATCAACTATTATGACGATCTACATGGTCTAGCATATATGCTAATGGCAAAGCCTGGATTCTATGATCAGGTAGACAAGATATATCTTATTGATGGAAGATACAAAGGTAGGGAAGATTTACCACAGTATAATCCAGATGATGTTAAACAACTCATAAAAGATTACCCAAAGGTTCAATACTATAACATGAATGGATATAGTCAAATAGACAAAAGAAACACATATTGGGATTGTGCTGAGGCAGATGATTTGGACTTTATGATAGTATTGGATAGTGATGAATACCTACATATTACAGATAAAACGGTGTTACACCAATTAATAGACAGGGAAGCCAAATGTTTCCCGATAAAGCAACATCAGCAGGATATATGCTCAATGTCAAGACCTAGACTTTTCAAGAAACCATTTACATTCAGGCATAGAGAGAATA
>Ga0208795_1001525_pt1 | contig 10344 bp, 24 predicted proteins | sample CB_VirMetaG_6_FD_184541 | JGI IMG/M metagenome (GOLD analysis project Ga0208795, IMG submission 184541) | Freshwater to marine saline gradient viral communities from Chesapeake Bay - CB_1508_2 Viral MetaG (SPAdes) (version 4) | ecosystem: Environmental > Aquatic > Marine > Coastal | place: USA... | reverse complement strand
AATTTACTTTTTATCATTCTGCTTTCAAACTCTGCTTTCTCTTTTTCAAATGCTAAATACATTAAACACCTGTGAAGTGATAGGTTTGTAATTTCATCAAATCTTCTGACGTCTCCTTGAGCAAGTGTATATATTTCTTGATAGCTTCCCCATTTTCTGCCGAAATTGCTCCTGTCATCTGTTCTTTCTTCGCCTGTTTCTCCAAATAACTCGGGATAGCTTTCAGCAATGCGTTGGTTAAATTGTAAAAAAAAACCATAGCACCCATTACTATTCCAAGTGGCATTTGTTTCATTGCTTCACTATACTTGTGTGAACCTTCGTAGTCTTCTATTAAATACCTTGCACCTAACTTCTGTTTGATTGGTCTGTATAAAACTGCCATAGCTTTATGCATAGTTTGCCAATCATTTAAGTAAGCCGTAACGTCTTTATTTTCACCATAGGTTATATCGTCAAGGTTCGGCATAAAACCGAACTGTACACCCTTTAAATCAAATTTAAGAACGTGCTTCTGGTCTTGTTCAAATAGGCTTGTAATGTGATTAGCGTATTTGTCTACGTCAGCTGCTTTAATTTTACCTAACCCCTTTAAATCTAAACCAAGAAATACCTTTAGAATGTCTTCTTCTGTGGGTTCTTCTATCTTCAAAAACTCTTGGTATTGCCCAAGTGTAATGTCATTTAGATTCTCTGGTATGTTTACTTCTATTTTCATAAATGCTTACTTAACTTAAAAACAAAAAAAAGGGTCACTTGTATAAAGTAACCCCTTTCCTGTAAACATAAACAAACTAACTAACTTAACTTTTCGTAATATGCGTTATATAATTCTGTGATTTTAGCGTATAGCTTGGTATCTTGTTTGTAGATTTCTGTGCCTTGTCTTTTGTTTCCTTGATAGTCTATTTCTATTTTGCAGTTAGGTCTTTTGTGTCCATTGCTTCTTGCAACAGGAACAGGATATATTTTTATATCATTATCCCAACAGTACTGTATCTTATTCATCTTCTAATATCTGTTTAACATAACCATACAATATGGAAAAGCTGGTAGGCACTAACATAAACATTGCAGTTCCGTTGTGTCCATCTTCAAAAAAATTATAGGCTATAAATAATAACAAAAATGTTATAATCAAATTGTAATTAAAATCTTTCATAATATATATTTTAAGCGAATTTAGGAGGGCTGTTTTTACGCCTTGTCATATGGCAACCCTCCACTAATTCTGTTTTATAATTCTTTTAATTTTTTTTGAAAGTTTTCAGCAACTTTTATTAAAGCAGCTTCTTTTAGTTCTTTCTTTTGAATTTCTTCTCTTAGATTGTAAACTTGTTCTTTAAATTCTTTGTATTCCCAAGAAAGTTCTGACATTCCCCAAATATATTTTAAATTGCTTACATACATTTCGCAATTTGCGGATAAATAAATATTTTCTTTTTCACAAAAGTAATCTTGTATGTCAGATAAAAAATCAATTAAATTTAATGTGCTTTCTAATTGGTCAAGGTCTGTTGTTGAGTTTATCATTGAAAGGTCAAAAATGTTTTCATTGTCTAATACTCCGTTTCTTAATAGATTTGTTATATTTTTATTGAAGATATTGTGAGGCTCTTAACCCCTTTTATTTGTTTTTTGTCATTATTGACACTACAAACATACAACCGTTTTTTAGATATAAACAAGTTATTTACAATTTTAACAAAACTTTAACATTTCTTTAACAGTTTACCAGATATGGTATTCACCCTTGTTTGGGTCTGCTAATTGTGAAGTAAGTGCATAACGCATTGCATCTATCGCGTGGTTATAAGCGTCAATAGGTTTGTTCATCTTGTTACCTTCTTTGTCTGTTAGCCAAATGTAATTCCTTAGTTCATTAATAAGGTTTTTACTCCTGCTTGTAACATAGACTTCGTTTTGGTTGATGAGGTTTATTCCATATACAATAGAATCCCTACCTTTTGACACAGGCAATATCTGGTGACCATAAGATTGTAATTCAGCTATTGATTTTGGTTCTGCTGAATCTGCATATATAATAGTCTTTATATCGTGGCTATTTAATAGGTTGCTTATTTCACTATTTAATAAACCCTTTTGGTAAAACACCTCATCAAATACATAAGCATTGTTATACTTGTATAATAAAATTAAAGATGACGGGTCATTACTGTAGCCCCAATCCAATCCTGCGCACAGTAACCTTGCTTCTGTTGGTAATTGTATTTCACGCCAATCGGTAATACACACACCTTCTAAACTGCCTACCTGTCCAAGTCCATATACCTTCCACCAATTTTCCCAATAGGTTGAAGTCTTGGCTTTGTCTTTAGCTTTCTCTATTTCATCTACAATGGTTTGTGGTAACGCTTCATTGTCTTTATAAGTTAGCACTTCAAGTTCTGCATCTTCATCTACCAGCACTTGCTTATGCGCCCAAAACTCATTGGTTGGGTTGTAGTCAATCCAAATGTCACCGCTTGTTCTTATTGCTAATTGGTTGTAAGCATCAAAGGGAATATTGTTTGCCTCGTTTACATATAATACATTCCTTCTTGCACCCCTTAGCTTATCTGGTTGGTCTACACTAAAAAATTCAATATAACTACCATTTGTAAATGTGTACTTTAAAGTGGACTTATTAAACTGACTATCCCTATACCTATTTAGCATAATCATAATCTTTAAAAAATCTTTTAATGCACCCCTTCTTAAATGCGGTATTGATTCCGATACTACACTTATTTCAAGTTTTGGTTGTTTAATTGCTTGGTCAATTAACAAAGGTAATATACCAAAAGTCTTTCCTGCCGATGTCCCACCTTGTACCACTCGTTTTCGTGCGGTTAGACGAGACATTTTTTTAATTGCGGTAGTTAATACAAATTCAGATTCTAAATTCATTAAATGTCACTTAACGTGAAAATAGGTTGTTCGTTGTTTAATGTAATGTCTTTAGTTTCTTTTGGTTTACCAGCATAATAATTAAAATATAACTGAACAAATTTAAAATCGCCAGCTTCTACTCCTTTTTCTAATGCCTCATATGCTTTGTCTTCCATTGGACTTAGCTTCTCAATCATTGCTACTTCATCTGCTTTTGGTTTTCTACCAGCACCTTCTCTTGCTCCACCTCTTTTGTTTTCCATATTTGAAAAAATTTGATTATTCAATAATAAAAACAATTAAATTTAATTAATGTTAAATGCGCTTAATAAATCTACCTGCCCTATCGTGCAAAGTTATTTCTCCTTCATCACTAACCATATAGTTATTTATGTGTTGGTTTATAAGACTTTTAATTACCGCAGGGGGTATGTTGTATTTACCACCATCGCCACCGTGTTTAACATAGTACTTGTAGCATCTTTCTATTTCGTCCCTTGTCATAATTATTCACAACTATCGTAAAATTCTGCGTGTTCTCTACATTCAGAACATAAATCTGTTTCCCATAGTGGACTTGCTCCACAACAATCGCTTTCTAACATAACTTTATTTTTTTAATTACTGTATTGATTTTATCATTTTAATCATAGCTTCTAATCGCAAGTGAACCAAATCTAATTGTTCGTCTGTTAGTCCTTTAGTAAGTTCTTCTATCTTGCTTACTTTAATTGTGTTTGTTTCTTCTTTTTCTTCTAATAGTTGTTCGTACTTCTGTTTTATGTCTGTTAATTGCAGTCTTAGCTGTTCATTTATGTTTAATGCTTCTGTGTATGTTACCCTGTCTTCTTGTATTGGGAACTCTTTAAATGTGTCGTATATCTTTTTTAGTTCTTTTCTTTTTACTACTTCGTCAAAGTTCTTTAGGTTGTGTAATACTGAACAATGGTCTTTGTTTACTTGTCTTCCTATTTCACTTATTGGAAGGTTGGTTAGTTCTTTGGCTAACTTATAATAAACTGTTCTGGCAAATACATATTGATTTGTTTTTTTCTTTTTTCTTATGTCTATTTTTAATTCTGCATTTATAAAATCAATTATTTCTTTTGTCATCTTGTTCTTTGTATAAATTTAGTAATCTATTAAATCTGGCGAACTCTATTCCTAACTTAATACCAGCACAAGCTAAGTATTCTTGTTCTTGTTCGTAATGCTTTAAATGCGCCTGTAATGTTTCTAATGAAGGGTCGTCTGTAATTGTTGCTTCTACTGTAAAGAAGTAATAAAGTTCTTTGTCGTTCCACTCCTCCATTTAATAAGTTTTATCATCTTTAAATGTTGCTGTGTAATTTCGCTTTACATTATATTGTTTTCCTTGTGATTTATAAAATAACGCTGTTATCGTAAACAAAGATATTTTATCAAATAATAATATTTGTTTTGTTTTATCGTCTTCAATATGTTTTAACGCAAATGCTTGTTTTTCCTTGCGTGTTTTTAAATTATTAAATTCTTCTATTAGACGCATAACAAAGGTTTTTGTGGTTTAATTCCTTTGTGTCCTAACTCAAACCATTCATTCAATTGTTTACCTACATATACCATATGTGAGTTATTTAAATCAATTAATTGGTGCGCCATTTTTTCTTTTCCTGTTGGTGTTTTAAATGGTATTATAATAACATAAGGTTTTTTAACGTGTTTGTGATATTCAAATAAAAATGTTTTAATGGTTCTACCGTAATTATCTATTACATTATTTTTAGAAGCATATTCACGAGCTTGATTAAAAGATAATTTTTTACCTTTAAATTCATTTCCAATTGAAATTGTTTTTAATTCACCTATAATTGAAACCATATCATCTGCAAATACAAAATCTTGGTCACCAATATATAAATTTGTTTTTCCTTTAAAATATTCAGTTAATGTTCCATTAAAAAATAAATTCTGTTGTTTCATATTCCTAAAATTAAAATGTTTGGTAAATCATAAATTGAAACATCGCAAATATATTTTATTTTTTTTTGTAATGTTTCTTTAGTTTTTAAATTGTTTAATATAATTAAATCACCTACTTTGTAATTCCTATTATTTCTTCTAATTTCAAATGTTTTTATGCTTGATTTAACATCTTGAAAATATTTATCTTCTATTAATAAATTATGCTCCTGCATCGAATATAGATATTTGATTTTGAGCTACATCTTTCCAAGCATCAGCGTTAAACAAAATTAAATCTAAATCTGATTTTGTTATTTCATCGTATGAACCAATAAATTTAAATGATTTAGTTAATGACTCTCTAAATAACATATGAGAACCTTTTTCTATTAATTTAATGTTTTGTTTTTTAGCTTGCTCAGGTGTCATTTCAGAACATAACTCCCAATTCTTTTGTAAATAACCCCATAATGCTGGATTAGATGTTTTTATGTACATTGTTTTATTTGCAGCTTTATAAGCTTTTCCAAAATAATCTACTATTTTACCACCAATACCTAAACCTTGATAATCTGGCAATACAACTATTCTTGATATTCTAAACGAATCACGAACAGAACCTGAAACTAAAGGTAATATAGCTACAAAACCAACTGGATTATTACTCCAATTAATTATGAAATTGTGTGCTGATTTATTTAAATCTTCGGTCATATAATGAGTTGACTTGAATATATTCCAAGCTTCATATCTTGCACGAAAGATCTCAAGTTCAATTGTTTCCCGCCTTCGTGATGGCGCTATCTCAAGACGCCCGTTTTGTGGTGAATAAATCCAATCTGGTTGTAACCATTCTATTATGTCATAATGACAAGAAGCCAATACAACTGTTTTATCGTATTTTTTCAAATATTTTTGCATTGCGTTACTCATCGCCTTAGCAACGTTTCTGTCTACGACGCTTGTAAATTCATCAATTAAAACTATTTCACCCGACTTGGCTCGCCCTATAACGTAAGCTAACTGCGCTCTGTATTGTTCACCATTAGACAGTGTATGAAATGGTCTTAACCAAGTTGGAACAGATGCTAATCCCATAGACGATAATAAACGAGCTGCTTCAGCTGGTTCTAACCAATCAAAATTAGATATTAAAGATTTGTTTGAATCAAATTCAGCCTCAGCAATACCTATTTTAAAATAATTTTTTAAAATGGTCGTTTTACCAGTTCCACTACCACCATAAACAACTCCAATATTAAATTTAGTTGGTAAACTTTCTAATTTAGCTTCAATTACAACATTAGATTGAGATGTGTCTTGAATATCATAAGCATAAGATAAATAATCTGTATACTTGTCTTGTGTAACCGTATGATTTAAATTTATTTTCATTGTGTTCTTAATTTTAAAAGGTTATAACATTCAATGTACCTTTGTTTTGCTTTTCCTTTGTGTAGTTGTTTGAATAGGTTGTATATTTTTTTTGTGTATTGATATTGTGTTTTGCAGTCTGCTAAATACTTTTCTGCGTACTTTTTACCAAAGCCTTTGCAATAGTTTACATTGTCTGCCGTGTCTCCTATAATCATTTGTTCATAGAAGTTATAGATTGCTTCTTCTTCTGTTATGTCATAAACGCATTTGTGTTTTGCGTGGTAGTTGTACATTAAGCAGGGAAATTGTTTGTAGTCTTTATCTATACTTACAATCATTACATTGTCTCTGCCTATCTCATTAGATAATTCATACCAATATTTTGCAACTATGTCGTCTGTTTCTATTCCGTGACCATATATAGAATCGTAGTGTTCTTTTACCCAAGAGTGCATCTCATTCAATAAGGGCGGCTTAGGCGTATTTATTCTATTGGCTTTGTATTTTGGTGTTATTAGCTTTCTAAAATTCCCTATTGAACCGTTAAATACCTTTACTTCATCTATTGGATAAAGTTCTTCAAGGTCGTTTATTATATTCATAAACACTTCGTCAAACTTCCCTGTGATGTCGTCAAGGTTATCGTAATAAGGACTGTCTTCTGGGTTTTCTCTTTTCTTATAGCAGCTTGAAAAGATTAAACTGTCTGCGTCAAATAGTAATACCATTATCTGTAATATTCGTTTATTACCCTTTCTTGCAATTCTTTTATAACATAGTCATCTACAATGTCTGTGATGTCTTTGTCATCTAACAGTATTTCATATATTTCAAATGATTCAGCGTTTCCACTAAATTCGTACATATGTGGTTCTTCTTCTTCATAAGTTCCCCTTACTGTAAATTCTAAATCTAAATACTTAATTCCGTAGTCTTTCATTTCTGTTGGTTTAAATAGGTTAATACTTCTTCTAATTCTTTTACCGAATGTTCACGGTCATACAACTTGGCTATGAATATCTGGTTTTCTAACTTCAAAATAATTTCTTGCTTTTTCATTTTGTTTTCTAATCTTAAAATAGATTTTTCTATTGCGTTCATCTTGTTTGTTTTAACAAATATAAACAATATTTTAACACAAAAAGCATTTTAATAAAATTTTAACAAAAAAAAAGAGAAACTTAATTGTTTCCCTTTCTTAGTTCTTTTAAGTATTGAATTTCCCGTTCAATATAATCTTTGGCTTTGGTTAGTTCCTGTATTTCGTCATCCTTTTTGCCGCACCTTAGAACGTACTTAATCACATTGCCCCTGTTAAAATTCAGTTTGTAGTCTTGTATTATATCAATTACGTCATATTCACCTGTTGCCTCGTAGTGTATTTGTGTGCCTCGCATACCTTTGTTTTCTTTAATGTGTTCTTTATATTCGTCTATTGTCCAATCCCACTCCCTCATTACTCAATCTTTAAAAATTCAGCTGAAGCGTGTTCTTTAAACCAATCTTTATTTTCTTGGTATTTATCTATAACTGCTTCAATCATTACAAGTTCGTCAATAGAACTGCCTTTAATCTTATCTACTAATGATTCTATTCTGTTTAAAATATTTGTTACCATTGTTGGGTCTGTGTCATAAAGGTTGTTAAACTCTTCACGCACTACATCTTCAAGCATCAAGTCCAATTTGTTTATCTGATTCTTAATGTTTTGTTTGTACTGTGTGGTCAGTTTTAATTGTTCGTTTGATTCCAATAATAGCTGACTAAGCATTACCGTTTTTAAATAGTTTAATTGTGTGTCGTTCATAATAGTTTCTTTCCGTCTGTTGTTTTTAAATATGTTACTTCTTTTGCTATTCTTTTTGTGTTTGCAAATTGTGTGGTCGCAGGGTTTAAAAAATTAGTTTCCCAATCTTTTTTAATAAAATAAAGATTAAAAGAATAAATACCTTCTGGTGTTGAATTAATATAAACCGGTGTATCTAAATGCTTGTTGGCTTCTGTAAACATTGCATCATACTTTTTCTTTTCAAGCAGCAAGGTATCGTAATGCTTTTTGCGGCACTTTAATTCTATGCGGTGACCAGCACTTGGCGAATAACAATCCCACCTGCTCATTTGGTTCTTTGATTTTACAAGATCAATATAAACATTTTTTTTTAACCAATCAAATAAATCTGCTTCCTTCCAATTATTCATATATTTTATTTATGTCGTCAATCCATTTAATAATGGTTTTTGGGTTGCACGAACAGGGAACGTGGTAAGGGTGCTTGTAATACTTAGCGTGTAACTGTGCCACAAGTTTAACCTCTTCAACTGTTAGTTTGTCACTTGGGTTAGCTTGGAATATCTCCCAATCCTTTTTATCTATTGCTTCCATTTCTATTTATTGTTATGTTGTTCCAATCTTGTTGTCGTTTGTCGCATCCGCAATCAATGCCCAACCACTTGCTTACTGTTTTAACTACCCATTTAATGCCCGTGTAGTATGTTATGCGTTCTACTAAATCACCTAATTTTATCATAATCACCGTTTAAATAATCTTGCCAATCTTCTTGGAAGTTGTTTCTTAAATCTTGTTTAACATTTTTTAAAGTATGGAATATACTAACCCAACTAATGTTTGACAGTTTAGCCATTTTGCGCATACTTAGGTTGGTATCTCTGTACACTTGAAATATCTTAGCATCGTACCAATTAGATTCCTTTTCTTGTTCTAATAGGTAGTTGTCTATGAGACCACAAAACCTATCAAACGCTTGGTGTTCTTCTAAGTCTGAAGTGTCTTCTATTAAGTTGTCTTTAATTTCTTCTTTGTACACTAAACTTTGTTCGTTTTTTAGTGTGTATAAAATACTTTTTAAAGTAAAAAAGACATACCCTTTTTGGAGTATGCCCTCTTTAATAATTTTTTCAGCACTTGCGTACTTGTATAGTTTTATGTACATCTCTTGAACAATGTCTTCAGCGAAGTCACCGCCTCCTAATGCTTTGCAAGTCCGCACCCACTCTTTGTGGTGTTTTGCAACTTCCCTTAGAAAGTCTGTATTTTTTACTTTTGGGGTGTCTCCCATATCATTGTTATTGTTATAAAAAAGAAACAAAACTGTATTGTGTGTTCGTTTATTTCTTCTTCTGGATATTCGTCTTTATTATATAACCCACCAAACATAAAGCCTTTTACAAGGCTTACAATAAACGTAGCGTTCTTTGTAACCACATACGGAGTTATTAACAAAAATAAAACAAATAGTGTATAAATATAGTTCATAAGTTGTTAATTAAAATTAATTTTGTTGGTTAAAATTTCTTAAAGTCTTTTAATGGGTCATAAGCAGCACCTTCAACAACAGGAAAACCTAATGGGTTCACTTTAAAGCTGAAGTTGTCAAAACTAAATCCCCTGCTTCTTTTGCAACTAACTGTTACAAGGTCTTTATTAACTGTGTTTAATTCAAGTTGTATTTGTGTCTCCGCTTTTTTTTCAAGGAATGAACCTAAATGTCCTGTTGGTTTGTCTGAGCCAAAGTTGCTATGTATTACCGTTACAATATGACAGTTTAATTTTGCTGACCATTCCATTATTTTTTGGGTAGCTAAATTGCTTTCTTCAATATTATTAACGTCACTAACCAAATCCGCCATTCCGTCAATCACGACCATTCCTATATTTTTTCCTTCCATTTTGTCATATAGATAGTATTCTATAAAATCAATTCGTTCTTTGTAGCTTAAAGTTCTAAGCCCAAATGTATGGTAGCACTCCTTATTTAATCCTGTCATATCTAAAACCCTTTTAAATACTTTCTGAGCGTGAAATTTACCTTGTTCTGTGTCGAAGTGAATCAAGCATTTACCTTCCCTGTGTCCTTTTAAATCACCCCCAAAGCCGTCTAATATACCTTTTAAATAAACTGCGCTTAAAAGCGATATAAAGAAGGTTTTCTTGGACTTGGGTGGTGCTTGTACAAAGCTAAAGTTTCCATAAGTTCCAATAGGCACAGGATATGTTTTGTTTCCTTTCTTAGTTTGAATTGTTTGTTCTCCAAATGACAAAGCTAAAGGCGGGTACTCTAAGTCTTGTTCTGCATCAATATAACAATCACCCTCAAGTAATTGCATATGCA
>Ga0208795_1001523_pt1 | contig 10353 bp, 12 predicted proteins | sample CB_VirMetaG_6_FD_184541 | JGI IMG/M metagenome (GOLD analysis project Ga0208795, IMG submission 184541) | Freshwater to marine saline gradient viral communities from Chesapeake Bay - CB_1508_2 Viral MetaG (SPAdes) (version 4) | ecosystem: Environmental > Aquatic > Marine > Coastal | place: USA... | reverse complement strand
AAGACATTACAAGGAGTAAGCCTACTATGGATATATTTCACGAGATACTAAGACACCAATCAGAGATAGTTGTTGAAATATGCTAAATAGATTATTTTTTTTTACTGCTATATTCATCTTATTTACTAGCTGCGGGACTAGGAGAGTTACTACTACTAGCAAAGAAATACAAAAGAAGATTGATACGATTGTTATTGAGAAGAATAAAACGATTGTAGAGCGATTTACAGACACTTTAACCATTGAGAAGCCTTGTGATAGCTTAGGGAAATTAAAATCGTTTAAACAGTCTATTTTAGTGCCACAAGGTAAGATTGATATATTCTCTGTTAATGGAAATATCAAAGCAGAAATAGACTTGAAAGCATTTGAGAGTACCATTGAGAAGAAATGGCAAAAGATATACGAGAGCAAGATAAAAGAAGATAAAGAGGTTATTGTGAAGTACAAAACACCTCTTTGGTTAATCATCTACTCTTTACTTATTACTGTTATTTGCGTTCTTTTACTTAGAATAAAATAGGTTCAATTTTTTATTCCTTTTATACGGTAGTTGTAAAACATAGCCACTATACAGGGCATCGTTTACTATAACACTTTTCGCCATCAGTAGGTAATTTGCATACTTGACAGTAATTGTCTTGTGGCAACGATTTTACAACAATGGGTATAGTGCATTGCTCTTTGTAGGCTTTATTAAACACCTCGTATGCCCAATGTGCTGTTTGTGTTTTGTCATTATGTCCAAAATACTCACGCAAGTTTTTTACTTGCCAATCTTCTAATATAATTTTTACCATTTTAATAATATTTTTAGTTAATAATCCGCAACGCACTATACCCAAACCGTTGTGCATAATACTAAAATAGCTCCTCTAATGGTAATAGTATACCTTTAGAAGTATTATTATCTCCACCTTTTTTATCTCTATTTGAGTTTAAATATTTTCTACACCTTTCTTTTAGGGTGGAAGTTTCTATTAAATGGAATGTATCACCAAAACAAAAACAATAAAAATCTGCAATGCTTTTAGATATTCCACTTGGCTTTCCTCTGCTGAAATATTCGATATAAACATTGTTAGTCTTTAAGGCTTGTAAATCATATTTAACCTCTATTGTCTTTGAATTAAATATTTCACCTAATTCTTCTTCTTTTACTTGACCTAATTTTAAATCATATTTAAAATCGTTATTATATTTCACTCTATTTAGTTTTTGTGTTCTAACTTTAGACTATCCAAATCTACAAATAAATAATCAATAAAACAAACTTTTAACACAAAATATTTTTTTTAAGTTATATCTATAAATGATATTATATGACAAGTAGCTTTCAAATAACTATTCCAATTACACTTAGAGATATAAAACTAAGCCAATGGCAAAAGTACGTTAGCTTATACAATAAAAACAAAGATAACCCAGACCCAAAATTCTTGAACCTAAAAACGTTAGAGGTGTTTTGTGGCGTAGATTTAATGTCTGTTACCAAACTACCATTAAACACTTTTGATGAAGTTTTAGAACACGTTTCTAGCGTACTGAATCAAGACGTTAAAAGAGTTAATACATTTAAGCTGATTGGCACAGATGGCGTTGAAGTTGAGTTCGGATTAATACCGAACTTAGATAAAATGTCTTATGGTGAGTTTGAAGATTTAGAAAATTACATTTATGATGACAAAACACTTCATAAAGCAATGGCAGTATTATACAGACCAATAGCTTTTAAGAAGGGAGATAGATACGTCATTCACGAATATAGAGGTACTGCTGAAATGGCAGAAGTAATGAAGGACACACCATTAGATGTCGCTTTAGGTGCAAGGGTTTTTTTTTGGACTTTAGCGAGAAAGTTAGGGAACTATATTCTGGACTATACACTCAAGGAATTACTGACGAAAGAGGAAAACACCTCCGAGAATCGTTTGGCAGAAAATGGGGAAGATATCAAGCAATATATTCACTCGCTAATGGACAAGTTGAAAGAATTGGAGAAGTTACAAGACAAAATGTTCACGAGTGCCTAATGTTCTTAGAGTTCACTAAAGAAAAATCAGACCTTGAAAATAGGTTGCTAAAAATAAAATAATGAATAGTGTTTATAACATATTAGATAGAATAAAGACAGAGTTAAGAAGTATTAAAGGCTGCAATACTGTTACTTTTGGTGATATTAGCGATGTTGATTTAGATAAGACTACTATATTCCCATTAGCACACGTTATATTAGGTACTGCAATACCAAGAGGTAGTGTAATAGAATTTAATATTAAAATCTTAGCTGCTGACATTGTAGATGAAAATAAGGAAGCTGAAAACTTTGAGGACTTTTACGGAAACGACAACTTACAAGATGTTTTAAATACTCAATTTGAGGTATTAAATAGATTTATTGCAAGTGTTAAAAGAGGTGATTTATTTGAGGCAAATTACCAACTAACAACAGACCCACAGATGAATCCATTTATGGATAGATTTAGTAATTTGCTTGCAGGTTGGGAAACTGATATTACAATACAAATTCAGAATAATACATCTATCTGTTAATGAATGAAACAGAACTAAATAAAGCATTAAATTCAGTTGGTGATATATTAGTTGAAAGACTAAAGAAAAACTCTCGTAACGATGGATTTTATTCAACTGGAAAGCTGGATAATAGTTGGAGATATGATGTTGTTGAAAAGGAGTTAAAAATACACGCAGAGAGATACGCAGGTGCATTATCTAGCGGTATAAGCAATAAGGGTCGTATAGGTAAAGAGATGTACAGAAACTTAGGTGAGTGGGCAAGAAGAAAAGGAATGCAACCACTACTTAGGAAATATTCTAACGGCAGAAACACAGGTAGATTTAGAAAGGTAACCGAATCATCTTATACGGCTTTAGGGTTTGTTTTGTCAAGAAGTATATCAAAGAGGGGTATCTCTGAAAGGTTCGGATATAAAGGTAGCGGATTTATAAAATTAACCATAGAGCAAACTAAGAAACAAATAGAAAATATGTTATCAGAGGCATATTTAAAAGACATAACAAACGAATTAAATAACTTAGGAAAATGAGTTTAATATTAGCTAGAAGTCCATATTTTATAGAACGAGGAACTTACGACGAGGGTGCTATACTAACATTGAGTATTGGTAAGGGAAGAAGAGAGGCTACTGTGTTTCCAGACCCACCAGGATATGTTACTGTTATTGACATTTCAAAGACATATACATTGAATTATAGACAAAGAAATAGAATTGACATATCACCATTAATTAGAGATTATATTTCTTATAGCGGTGTTGATGAATATGTAGTTTATGTAAAAGTCACCAAAAGTGGAACTATAAGTGGTTCTCCGTCAAGTACTACAAGTTATTTTTATGCGACAGATGGATATGGCTACTACGAAGACGGATATAATCCAAACTTATCAAGCACGTTAATTGCAAAGAATTATTATGCTGGTTCAAACAATACTGTTTATAGATTCGATGGTGGGTCTATTAATATTCCGCTATTACACCCAAACCCGTCAATTTTAACAGGGTTAAGCAATGTATTAATCAGTTTTTATATAGCGGGTGAAGTGGTTGGTAGCGAAAGTATATTTTTCAATGTAGATACTGATACCAAAAACGCTTACAAATGGATTGGACTAATACCGATAGACCCGCAAGAAAGGATAGAAGCTGATGGTGGTATTTTTGAAGGTAGTTTGTGTTATGATAGATTTATTGTAAACACAAAGTTGGAATATTACGATACGATAGGTCTAAAAGTTTTTGACGGGATTAATTATACAGAAGAGTTTATAATAAACATAAAAGCAATTTCAGAATGTAAACACACGCCTTATGAGATTATATTTAAAAACAGATATGGTGTAGAGGAGAGTTTGTGGTTCTTTAAGCGTTCAGACCAATCAATATCAAGAGCAAGAGAATCTTACAGGGCTAATACAATAGATGCTTACGCTAATAATGACTTGCATCTACACACATATAAAGACTACAATGTAAACGCAAGAGAATCTCTCTCTTTAAATACAGGTTTTTTAGAAGAATCGTTTTCTGAAAACTTTAGACAACTTATGCTATCTGAATCTGTTTATGTAATGATAGACAATGTCAAGCTACCTATAAATATAAAGAACGACGAATTATCATACAAGAAGTCAGTCAACGAAAAGTTGATTAATTATAGTATTGAAATTGAATTTAGTTACGATAAATTAAATAACATTGTTTAATGAAATTAAACGTAGAACTTTATATTGACACAAGTGGAAGCCCATTAAACACACCTATATACGATAGGGTGGATTTCTTTGATTTTGAATCAATAGAACTCACATCATCACAACAAGATATAAGGGATATATCAAAGGTCTTTACCAATTACTCTCAAGAGTTTTCTGTACCAGCATCTAAGACAAATAATAAAATATTCAAGCATTACTACAATCCAAACATAACTAATGGATTTGATGCTAGAGTTAAGCAAAGAGGTCAAATATACTTAAATGGAATGTTGTTTAAAGAAGGGTATGTTAGATTGTCTGAATCTACATTAAATTTAGGTAAAGTGAGTTCTTATAAGCTAACTTTCTTTGGTTCAATGGTTGAGTTAAAAGATGTTGTTGGAGATGATGAACTATCTGTTTTAGAATGGTTAAACAATTACAGCCATAGTTATAATGCAACCACAGTTTATAATGGATTTTCTACAGGTTTGGGATTAATTGGTGGTGCAATGATTACATCTATAAATAGAGATGTTGTGTACCCATCTATATCGGCAAGTGATAGATGGTTTTATGATTCATCATCAGCATCAGAGCCAAGCACATATAAGCAAGGGTTACAAGTTAATTTATATGACCCAGCGGATAATGGTACTTACGGAATTAATTACACTCAATTAAAACCTGCAATTAAGGCTAAACATATCATTTCTGCCATTGAAGAAAAATATCCTTCAATATCTTTTAGTAATGACTTTTTTGAGAATATAGAGTTCGACCAATTATATATGTTATTGCACAACAATAAAGGCACTATAAGTGGTCGTATAGGTTCGTCAAAAACTTACAGAATAGGTACAGGCGATTCTGATTCTGATTTTACCTACGTTTACAATGTTTCATCAAGCCCGACAGACCTAAGACCAATGGTTACAAACACCATAGGAACGGAAGAAGACATACCTTATTATTACAACGCAGGTGCTACTTACTATATCATAACATTAGACATATCGGACTTAAATCCAACAACTGATGTTCTTTATACTGTTGAATTATTAGAGGGTGGAACTGCAATAAATACTTGGAAAGACAATTCTGCTGATGGAACTTTTACTTACGAATTAAGAAGTCAAGATGAAAAAACTTGGGATAACTTATCTTACAGAATAACCACAGATACAGTTTCTACGTTTGATGTTGATTTTACAATAGAAAGACAACAAGAAGTGCAAGGTGATGTATCAGAGGGATATAACCCACCAAACGATGTTAGTTATTCTGAATTTTTACAACTAAATGATGATTCTATTTTAAGTGAAGTTGTAATTACAGAAAGGCTACCAAAAATGAAAGTATTAGACTTTTTAAAGGGTATATTCAGTATGTTTAACTTAACATCGTATTACAATTCAGAGGGTGTGATAGTTGTTGAAACTTTAGATGAATTTTATAGTGCTGGTGTAGAAATAGACATAACAAATCAGATAAAAAAAGAATCACATTCAGTAAAAAGAATGAGTTTGTTTAATAATATTTCTTTTGAATATCAAGAGCCGAAAACTTTTGGTACTATAAACCAAAACGAGCAACAGGCTGATAATTTTGGAGATTTAGAATATCAATTAAGAAGTAATAGCTTGTTATTTGACGGAAATAAGTACACAATTAAAATACCATTTGAGAAGATGTTTTTTGATAGGCTTAGCGAAGAACAAGACCCTGGTGTATTAGTTCCATTTGGAAGTGGTTGGTTAGTTGATAAAGACCAAAACGAAGTAGTTGCAAATCCTGTGTTATTTTTTAATAGAAATACTAGCGTTAATAAAGTTGATTTTAAAATTGGTTTTTTAGGGGTTGGAAATATCGAAACATATAATAGACCTAGTAATTCATCAAACAACGAATTATCAACATTGAACTTCAATTCAGAGTTTGACGAATATAGTGGTAATACGATTAATAGAAGTTTGTTTGCTTTATACTATTCAAACTACATAGCTAATGTATATGCTAGGGCAACTAGATTATACAACTACAAAGCTATATTGAATTTAGGCACAATGCTTGACTATAATATGAATGATAAATTAGTTGTTGATGGAACTAGATTTATTATAAACAACATAAGAACAAATCTAACTAATGGAGAAACTGATTTAGAATTGATTACTCAATTTCCAATTTCAGAAGCAGAAGCTATTGTTGACATTACAGCACCAAGCGTACCTAGTGGATTAGCATTAGATAGTAAAACAGATACAACAATAACATTTTCTTGGACTGCTTCTACGGATGCTGGTACGGGTGTTCGTGGTTATGAGATATATGTTGATGCTGTATGGGTAGAGACTATTGGTGTTACAACTATGTATGAGGTTACAGGGCTTACCGCAAGCACTTCTTATGACTTAACTGTTAAGGCTTTTGATGGAAAGAGCAATACTTCGGCAGCTAGTACGGCTTTAACAACATCTACTAACGCATTAACTGACACTATCAAGCCAACCACACCTACATCGTTAGGTACAGATACAATATCTAAAACCACAATAGATATTTCTTGGACTGCGTCTACTGACAACGTAGCTGTTACGGGTTATGAAGTTGAAGTTGATAATGGTGGTGGTTATGTTCTTGATGGGACAACCGCAGGGACTACATACTCAATAACTGGATTAACAACGGAAACATCTTACTGGATAAGAGTAAGGGCTTATGATGCAGCAGGGAATAAATCAAACTATGCTTTTCACACTGAAACAACGATATAATGATTAGAGATATACTAAAGCTATTAGGTAGCAATGAATTTATGACAAATGATGAAGACATACAATTCGCAAAAGGTGCGTATGAATTTCCTTTGACATTTAAAGAGTTAAGATTAAAACAAAAACGAAGAAAATTGATTAAAAATGGCAGATAATAGTATTACATATAAAATATTCGTTGATGCCGATAGTGGTACTGCAACAATAAGAAATCTTAAGGGTGAACTTGTAGCTGGAGCAGTTCCATTAGAAAATCTAAGAAGGGAGTTTGGTAATTTTGCAAAAACTGTAAATTCGGCAGACTTCAATAAGTTTAAAAGTGGATTAGATTCTGCTACAAATGCTCAAAAAAACCTAAGAACAGCTAGTGGTGGGGCTACATCAGCAGTACTAGAACTTGGTAGGGTTGTTCAAGATGCACCTTATGGTATTCGTGGTATGGCGAATAACATTACGCAGTTGGCATCTCAAATGGCTTTCGCTACAAAAGATGCAGGTAGTTTCGGTGGTGCTTTGAAAGATATGGGTAAATCGATGATGGGTCCTTTAGGAATCGTATTTGCTATATCTATTGTTGTTTCGTTATTAGATGGTCTTTATGGCGCAAATAAAAAGGCAGAGGAATCTTCAAAAGATTTAACAAATGTTTTTGGTGAGGAAACCACTAAGTTAATGGTGTTAAAGAGTGCGCTTGATGATACAAACGTGTCTTTAGAATCTAAGACTGAATTAGTAAATAATGCAAACAAGGAATTTAAAGATTTAAATGTTTCGTTAGACGAGAATGGTAAGATAACAGAAGAATCTGCAAAAAGATTAGACCAATTATCTCTTTCTTTTATAAAGAACGCAAAAGCTAGAGCGATAGCTAAGCTCATTCAAGACGAGATGGCTAAACAAGCAGAGGTTGAGGCTAGGAAAACTGGTGAATCCTTGGCTTGGTATGAAACAACGTACTACGCTTTTAAGGCTAAAATATTTGGATTTCAGCAGGTTGTTAATCAAGCGATATCTAAAGATACAGAAAATCAAAAAGAAGAAATAAAAGATTCTGCTGATTTAGTTAAGAGGTATACTGATATGCTTACTGAAAATGATGCAGAATTAGCTAAGTTGTTTATTAATGGTGGGTCTGATAAGAAAACAAAAACAAATAAACTAATAGATGCTAAAGACTTTGAGGGTGAAATATTTTCAATAGAAAAGATATTAAGACAATATAGAGAGAAAGACTTATTAGATTCAGCTAAAACTGAATTAGAGAAAGTTAAAGCAAAACAAAAGATAGCAGAGGATTCTCTTAGGGACTCATTCAAGACTTCAAGAAAGAAAAATGAAGATGAGTACTTAGATTATTTGGTTTACATAGATAAGCAATTAGCTGATAAAAAAATAAAAGAAGAGTATGCTGAATCCTTGAGAGATGCTGCTGTAAAAAGCAAAGAAGCTGCTGATAAAATATCTTATGAAAACTATTTAAAAGCATTAAAGGTAATAGCAGATAAGTATAAGAAAGATATTGGCATTCTTCAAGGTGTTGAAGTAGATGAAGCCCTTATAAAAAGAGTAAAGAAATATCAAGAATATGCAAGATTAGCTAAAGAAGTACTATCATCAATAGCAGACTTTATTGATTCAGAATTTAAAAGGGAATTAACTCTTGAGCAAAACAAGACAAATGCTCTAAATAATGAGTTAAACCAAAGACTACTTAATGAAAACTTATCTAAATCTGAAAGAGCAAAGATACAAAACGAAATAGCTAAAAATGATGAGGCTTTAAGAAAGAAGCAAGAGATTATTGAAAAGAAAAGATTTAATACAAATAAGGCTTTTGCAGTAGCGTCTGCGTTAGTGGATACGGCTAGTTCAGCAGTAAAAGCATACGGCTCTCAATTAGTTGTTGGAGACCCATCTTCACTTTTTAGGGCGCAAATAGCTGCTGGTGTGGCTACTGCATTAGGTCTTGCTCAAGTAGCTATGATTGCAAGACAACAATTCCAGTCAAGTGCAGGTAGTGCTACCCCAATTAGAGGGTTAGATTCAAGTGGTGGAGGTGAAGGGGATAGGTCTTTTAACTACAATTTAGTAGGCAACAACCAAGCAAATCAGATTGCAGAAGCATTACAAGGTCAATTTTCAAATCCATTAAAGGCTTATGTAGTTTCAAGAGAGGTTACTACTCAACAAGAATTAGATATGAATATAAAGAGTGGTGCATCATTCTAAAACGTAACAAATAAAACAAATAAAGTTATATTAATATAATTAATATCATTATGAAAGAAATAGATTTAGTAGAATTATTCATTGATGAGAATGAATCTGATAATGGAATACAAGCTATATCATTTGTAGAATCACCTGCAATAGAAGAAAACTTCATAGCTTTAAGTAAACATAAGGTAGAGTTCAAATCAATAGATGAGGAAAAGAAAATTATTATAGGTCTTGCCTTAGTTCCAGATAAGCCTATTTACAGACGTAAAGATGACTATGAGTACAACATTATATTCTCTAAAGAAACTGTCCGTAAAGGCTCTGAATTGTACTTAAAAAACCTAAGAAACAACAATACAACATTAGAGCATCAACAATTAACAAGTGGTGTATCTATTATTGAATCTTGGATTGTAGAAGATACTGAAAAGGATAAGACTGCTCTATACAACTTAAACGCAGTAGTGGGTGCTTGGGCAGTAGTTATGAAGGTTGATAACGAATCTGTTTGGGAAGATGTTAAGAAGAAGAAATATTTAGGTTTAAGTATAGAAGGCGTTTTCTCTCAAGCTAAAGAGAATATGTCTAAAGATGAGGATGATATTTCGGCAGAAGAATTAGTAAATGAGCTAAAAGAGTTAATGAATAAAGGTAATGGCTAAACATTTACAAGTTTCTGTTTACAAGAAACCAACTGTAAGTAGAAAAGGTGTTCACGCTAAAAGCAAAACATCTGTATCAAAGTTAAGTAAAAACTATAACAAACCATATAAAGGTCAGGGAAGATGAGTACTTTAAACACTTCTTATAAAGTTAAATCAGATGTAAATACTGATGCTGAAAGATTAGCTTACAATATAGAGAATGGTGCTTATGTAACAACAGAAAGTGGTGTTTGGACTGTGCAAAATGGAAATTGGGTAAAGCTGTACCCATCAGGAGGAGATGGAAGTGGAATTGGATGGGCAAGATATGACGACACTCAATGGACTTCTTTAAATAAACTACCTTTATTAAATGATGTTTCGTTAGTGTTAAATAATAATGCTGGAAATATTGTTTTAAGCGATAATTCAGTTAATTATTATAACGGAAACACCTTTAAAGTTTTAGCTGATC
>Ga0208795_1001516_pt1 | contig 10376 bp, 4 predicted proteins | sample CB_VirMetaG_6_FD_184541 | JGI IMG/M metagenome (GOLD analysis project Ga0208795, IMG submission 184541) | Freshwater to marine saline gradient viral communities from Chesapeake Bay - CB_1508_2 Viral MetaG (SPAdes) (version 4) | ecosystem: Environmental > Aquatic > Marine > Coastal | place: USA... | reverse complement strand
GAGCTGTACGTAGAGCTAGAGTTAAGGCTGAAAGAGAAGATTATCGTCAAGGTGGTAGAGTTGGTTATGCTGTAGGTGATATGGTTTTTGACCCAAGAACAAAAAAAGCTATACCTAATCCAGCAAAAGTACCTACTCCAGAAAGAGTACCTACACCTACTCCAGCTCCAACACCAGCACCTAGACCAGTGGCTGCACCAACACCGGCACCAAAAGTAGTTGTGGCACCAACACCGGCTCCTAGACCAGCACCACAGGTTGCTAGTCCGGTAGCTAAACAAACAGCTCCTGCTCCAAAAGCAGTTGCTTCACCTGCTCCGGCACCAATACCTCAAGGACCTACACAGGCTGAGATAGATGCACAGAGAAGAGCTGAACAAGCTAGGTTAGAACAACAAAGAGCTGAAGAGGCTCGTAGGATAGCAGAAGCTACCAGACAAGAACAAGAAAGAGCTAGAGCTGCTGAAGAAGCAAGACTCGCAGCACAGCGTAAGGCTGAAGAAGCTGAAAGAGTACGAGTAGAAGCAGCAAGAGCAGCAGACCAACGAAGAGCTGCGGAGGCTGCTAGGGCTGCTGAAGCTGCTAGAGCTGAAGAAGCTCAAAGAGCTGAACAAGCTAGAATAGCTGCTGAAGCTTTACAAACACGACAAGCTGAAGAAGCTCAAAGAATTGCACAAGAAAGAGAAACTACTATGGCAGAAGAAAAACGAGCACAGATACAAACTCAACAGGTTCCGGGTGAGCCAGAGCCAAGAGCTGGACGAGTTCCTACAGATGATAATGGAAGAGGATTTACGTTTGTTCCTCCCGGCTGGACTCCTCCACAAACACCAGCACCAAGCCCTACGTCTACTACAGCTGGACCAGAAAGAACAGAACGTATAGGTAGAACAGCAGAGCAAGTTGAAGCTGCTGCTGCTGGACAAGTTCCTGAAGCCGGTGTAATACAACCTGCTATTCAAGTAGAGGGAGAGATACCACAACAAGTTACAGAAATGGCAGCACCTACAGCTGCACAAGCTTTCGAAGCTGCTCCAGTTGCACCTGAGAAAGTTACGACAGTTGGTGAAGTTGGTAGAGCACAAACACCAGAAGAGATACAAGCTGCACAAATGAGAGCAGCTACAGTTACTCCTGATGCTGAAGTAGATGTAGCAACCGGTAAAGTATCTGATGAAGCTATTGCAAGAGCTGCCGGTGTAGAAAGAGTTGCACCTATTGAAGCTGCTGAAGTTGAAATACCTGAAGGTGCTTTAACAGAAAGAATAGTAGGTACTTTAAGTCCTCAAGCCAAGTCACAAGCTGCTATAAATGCTGGTAGCACTTTATCAAGAATTACAAGGGCTAAAAAACAACTAAGCAATGCTGGATTAAATGATGCAGATATTACAGAACTTGGTAATGACCCTGAAGCTTTAGAAGCTAGACTGGCTGATTTTAGTGAAGAAGAAAGAGGTATTATTGAAGGTTTACCTGAAGAAGCATTAGTATCAAATCAATTAGATAGTTTATTATCAGGTATTGAAGAAGGAGAAGTACCTGCATGGGCTAGACCTGCGGTAGCTTCTGTAGAGCAGATGTTAGCTCAACGTGGTTTATCAGCTTCTACAGTCGGTAGAGATAGTTTATTAAATGCTATTATTCAATCTGCTATACCTTTGGCTCAGTCTAATGCTCAAGCTATTCAAGCTAGTGTTGCACAGCAAAGAAGTATTGAAGCTCAAGAAGCAGAAGCTAATGCAGCTAGAAGACAGCAAACAGCCTTACAAAATGCACAGAATGTTTTCCAAATGAATATGGCTCAGTTTAGTTCTGACCAACAAATAGCTTTATCTAACAGTAAGTTTTTACAGACTGTTGGTTTAACAGAAGCAAGTAACGAACAACAAGCTGTAATTCAAGATGCATCTATAATGGCTCAAATGAATTTAGCAGAGGCTGACCAAAATACTAAATTAGCTATTCAGAATGCTCAAGCATTTTTACAAATGGATATGACTAATCTTAATAATCAGCAACAAGCTAATGTATTAAAAGCTCAACAAAACCAACAAAGATTATTAAGTAATCAAGCTGCACAAAACGCTGCTGCTCAGTTTAATGCTACAAGTGAGAATCAAACTAATCAGTTTATGGCTGGGTTAGCTGCACAAACAAGTCAGTTTAACGCTTCACAGATGAATGCAATAAATCAATTTAATGCTACGCAATCAAACGCTGCTGCTGCTAGAGATGCACAGAGAACAGCAGACTTGAACAAGTTTAATGCTCAATTAATTACACAAGTTGACCAATTCAACAGTCAACAAGACTTTGCAAGGAATCAATGGAATGCACAGAATGCAGCAGCTATTGAAGCTTCTAATGTGCAGTGGAGAAGACAAGCTAATACAATTAACACAGCTGCACAAAATCAAATCAATATGCAGAACGCAATGAATGCTTTTAATTTAAGTTCGCAGTCAATGTCTTTCTTGTGGCAAGAACTACGAGACCAAGCTGACTTCGATTTCAGAGCTTATGAAAATGAAGAAAATAGAAAAGCTCAGATAGTTGCAACTGCTATTGCTAACGAAGGTAAGTCTGGTGAGTTATACGATGATTATCTTACAGGACTTGTCAGCAGTTTAAGTAATTCATTCAAATCAGGACTTTACGGTTAAGAGGAAATATAATGGGATTTTTAAGAAAAGTTGGAAAGAAAATTAAAAATGGTGTAAGTAAACTTTTAGGTGGAAAGTTTGGAAAAATACTTGGAGGTATTGGATTAGCCATGATGTTTTGGGGAGGAGCTAATGCTTTGTTTGGTAATCAAGGATGGTTTCAAGGTTTAAAAACAAATATAGGAAAAATGAATCCTTTCGGTAGTCAAAGCGTAACTCAAGCAAGTGAGGTAGCTATTAATTCTCTTCCAGAAACTACAACAGGAATTGATAAACTTGTTGGTGCAGGAACCGATGCAGCTGCACAAGCATCCGCAGTTTCAGTAGACCCTACTAAATTTGAAAAGTTTCTATCTGGTGATTTATCAAAAATAGAAGCACTAGATACAGCTAAATTTTCTGAATTAGATTTAGGAGGTAAAATTGCAAAGGTTGGTGTTGAAACAGGTAAAGGTTTTTACACAGCAGGAGAAAAGGTTGGTGGATATCTTAAAGGTATTCCAGAAGGAGATTTTATACCTGATGTTTTAACAGGAGCAGGAACAGCAATTGTAACTTCTTCGGTCTTAGGAGGTGATAAAGAAGATATAAGTGGTAGAGGAATAATGCCACAAGTAGGTGCCATGGAAGCACCACAGGCTTCTTATGTTTCAGAAGTACAAAGTCAAATACCACAAATGCAAGGTATGGATTTTAATCAATTAAATCAAAGTTTATTTTATGGAACATTATCTCCTCAATGGTTAATGTCTCAAGCACAATACGGATAAGGTAGAGTTATGGCAGTATCAAACAAAGCAATTAATTTTATACAGGGTAGCTTAGAAAGAGGTAGACCTATACCGGGTCAGTCTATGACTAATTCTCCAGACCAGCCTTATAGATGGGAACAACCTCCTGAATTTACAAATCCACGTGAAGCTATGCTAGGAGTTTTTGAAGCATTGACAGTTCCAGAAACTACTGGAAATATTTTAGTTTCTTTAATAAAGGGTGTTGGTGTTATTGATATAGCATCCATTACTTTATATTCAGGATTTTTAGAAGGAAAATGGAATCCTGATTTAATGGTAATGTTAATGGAGCCTACTATGTATATGATTATGGCTCTGGCTGAAAAAGCAGAAATTGAATATAATTTAGAATCAGGAGATAATGAATCAAGCATAGAAACTTCTTCAGATAAACAAATTGAAACTATACAAAAAGGCATTACAGATTTAGATTCTTTAAGACAAGAGGCTGCTAAAAGAGTAAGTCCTATGTCAGTACCACAAGAAATAAGAGAAATAATTGAACAAAAAGAATTACCACCAAGCTTATTGGAAAAAGTTGAAAAAGAAACAGGTAAAAGTCTATTAAGTAAAGAGGCATAAATATGGCAAATAATATTTTTAAAGGTTTATTAGATAAATCAAGTTCACCCGGAACTTCTTGGGGTGAGTTAGCCGGAATGTATTTTTCTAAAGGTTCAAAAAAAGATGTTCGTGCTAGAAATATCTTATTAACTACTTTGTTTTTTAATGCCAAAGAAGCTTCCATGCAATCAAATGTTTTAAAAAATTTAGAAGAATCTAAAAGAAATAAATTATTTGATGAAGCTGCGGTCACTGATAAATGGAATGCTTATAATACTTTAATGGATGACGATGCTTCTTATAAATCAGACCCTAACTATTTTAAATATAAAGCTGAAGAAAAATTTACAAAAGTAAATCCAAACTTTCCAACAGGACAAAATATGCTTCAAAGTCAAATAGACTTTAGAAGAAAAGAAATTGAAGATTATGCAACCGCACTAGAAAATAATCATTTAGAAAAAATTAAAACAGGAAACATTTCACAACGATTACGTAAAGAAGAATTCTTTAAACCTTTTGAAGATTTTTATGTTTCTGAAAATGAAAGAATAGCAGCTGCTAAAAATGTTAGCTTAGTTCATAAAGGTTGGGATTTTCTTACTGGTGGTAAAAAGAAAGATTTAACTGAAGCTCAAATAAAAGATACAAGAAACGCAGCAGTAAAAAATAATCTTGGCTATCTTTTAAATCCTGATAGTTTTACAGCTCAAGAAAATATTGAACTTTATAGAGACCCCACAGTTTCCACATTTACTGCTGATGAAGTTAAAAGAAATATTATTAGCACAGTAGATGATTCAAGTCTTGCTAAAAGTATTATTAATAATATGGACCCAAAACAAGCAACTTACACAAGAGCTCAATTAGATTCTTTAGTTATTGGTGCTACGGTTGATTTTGATGAATTAACCTTTAAGTTTGAACAAGCAGGTAAAGTATTTGATAAAAATTATAAGACTGAAACAGGAAAAGACGCACCTAAAAAAGGACAAAAAGATTATTTAGATTATAAATTAAGAAAAACTAATTTTGCTGAAGAAAGAGCAGGTATCGGAGATAGAGACACCATAGAACTTAGAAAGAAAATTTATCTTAGACAAGATTTAATAGCTCAAGGAACAAATGAAAACGATGCAATAATTAAATCATTAGATTCCTTTATTAAAAATTCTGGTATAGATAAATTTAAATTAACTATGATGAATACAGCACTTGCCTCTGCTGCTGACCCAGAAACAAAAGCAATATTAGATAAACAAGGAATTAGTATAACAGACTATGTAAAAGATTACATGTCTAATCTAGAATCTTTTTATAAAATATTTGACGAATCTTAAAAGTTATGGCAGACGATAATAAAAGAAGCCCTTTTCTTATGGGTCCTACTGGCACATATTATGGTTATCATCAAACTTTAACTGAAGAACAAAAAGATGACCGTAAAAGAACTGCTGCTGGAATCATCACCTCTCTTCCTAGAGAAGCTTTAGAACTTGCAAGAGCATTAACTGAGCCTAGTACTTTCCCTTCTCGTTTAGAATTAGAAAGACAAGAAAGAGGAGAGGGTATTGAGCTTTTATCTGCTGAAGAAAAAAAGAAACGAGAAAAAGCTAGATTAGAAAGAATTAAAAAACAAGAAGATGTTATTGAACAAGTTTATTCAAAGCTTGTTGGTGCTGATAATGTTGAAAGATTACAACGAGGTGACTATTCTGTTGCTGAAATAAAAAGACCTGTAAATGAAGCATTAGATATTTCTAGAAGTATTGCAGAAATTGGTGTTGGGTTGGCAGCAGGAACAAAAATATCCGCTGTGTCAAAAGCAAAAACCACCGCTGGTAAAATATTAAGACAATTAGGTGCTGGTGAAATAGGTGCTCAACTTTCTATTGACCCTTACAATGATATGAAATTATTTCCAAAAATGATTGGAAGTATGATTTCAGAACAGGATGGTAACTTGGGGGTAATTAAAGAGTATTTAGAAGCTGATGCTCAGAAAAAGTCACAATTAGAAAATAGAATTGATTTATTGGCAGATGGTTTATTATTTTCTACTGGGCTTTGGACTGGAGGAAAACTTTTAGAAGGTGGTAAATATACTTACAATAAAGTTGTTACAGAAGAATTTAGAAAGCAATTTAAAACTCATTTAAATAATATTGCTAAACAGGGCAAAGAAAATATTAATAGATATATTAGCAATATAAGAGATGAAAGAGATAAAGCATCAAAAGATTTATCTTTGTGGCATAGACAAGCAGATGTACAAAATGGTAAAGTTATTGGTGCAGGAGATGTAGCAGCATTAGAACCAAGTAAATTTACAAAATGGATATCTGACGTAAATTTACAATTTAGCACAAGTCCTTTATTAAGAAAATTTGAAAATTATAGATTAAAATTATTTTCTACACGAGGCGGTAAAACAAGACAGCTTAATGAAAAATTTTTGAGAGCAGAAAACGCTAAAGAACAATGGTCAGATAATATATTAAATACAGCCACTAATATTGAAAACGCTGTTGATGATATTGTTAGAACTGCCGGACCAAACAAAGAAGATGTTTTACGTAAAATAGATAGAATTTTATATACAGATTTTAGAACTCCAACTCTTATAACAGAAAGAAAAGGAATTAGTTTAGGTAGAAGACAAAAAGAAACTTTTGAAAGAGAATTAAAAAAATTACCGGAAGAATTACAAACGCCTGTAAGAAGAGCAAGAGAATTACAAGACAGATTAAGTAAACTAATGACAGAAACAGATTTGCTTACTGATACACAAAAACAAATTTATTTGGATAATTATGGTTTTTATGTAAGACGAAGCTATAAATTATTTGAAGACCCTAATTATGTTCCAACACCTAAAGCTTTAAAAGATGCAAGAGAATTTATAGGTGTTCAGTTTAGAAAGCAAGATTCAGAAGCAGGAAGAAAAATTTCAGTATTAGAAGAAAATAATTATAATAATGAAATTGACCAAAGAGTAGATGCTTTTATAACAAAAACTTTAGATAGAAAATCTACAAGCAATAAATTCTTTGCAGACCTTAACAAATTTGATACAATAAGAAAATCTATATTACAGGGGAAAAAAGATATACCTGCTCCAATAAGAAACTTATTTGGAGAAGTAGAAGAACCAGTAGAAAAATTAATACATTCAACAACAAAACTTAGTCGCATTGTAGAAGATTTAAAATTTTATGATGCTGCTTACAATGATGGTAAAGGATTATATTTTAAAGAAACACCAATAGGAATATTTACTGAAGAAGTGCCACAAGGTTATGGAAAACTTTCTGGACAATTTACTAGTCCTGAATTAGTACAATATTTTTCAAACTATAGAACTTTTGGTCAAAATATTTTAGAGGATAGTGGTATTACATCAACAATATATAGAACTTCTTTATTGTTAAAAGGAGCTGCTCAAGCTGCAAAAACTGTTTTTTCTCATGCTACACATGCTGTAAACATTATGGGTGGTGCATGGATGTCTTTAGCAAATGGAGTAAATATTTTTAATAAAAAGCAAGGACAGGAAATTATTAATGTTTTAAGAGCAAGAACAAAAAATGATATTGAACTACAAAAATTTCACGAAGAACTTTCAGGTAGAGGAATATTAAATAAAGGCGTAATTGCTAGAGACTTAATGGGTTTAGCAAATGATATACAAAAAATAAAAAGTGGTTTCGTAGTTGGAAAAGTAGACTGGATGTTTAAAAAAGTTCCGGTACCTTATTGGTCTGCAAAAAATAAAAAAATAGAATTTACAACACCAAGTAATGTAGCAGATAAAGTAAAAAATCTTTATGTAGCAGAAGATGACTTCTTTAAAATTAATATGTATCTTGAAGAAGAAAAACTTCTTACAAGATTTAATGATTCTTTATCAGATGGGCATAGATTAAAAAAGACTTCAGAAGGTATCAAAGATGAGGCAGCTTTAATGGTTAGAGATACTCTACCAAATTATGACCTTGTTCCAGAATGGCTTCAAAATTTAAGAAGAAATCCAGCATTTGGTAAATTCTTTTCCTTTATGTCAGAGTCTGTAAGAATAACAACTGGAACTATTAAAAGAGGAATAGATGAAGTAAAGCAGGGTAAAGCATTAATCCAAGAAGGAGAACAAGAAGCTGGTACAATATTAAGAAATAGAGGATTAAAAAGGTTGGCTGCTTTTACAGCTTTGGGAGCCGGAGGTTCAAAAGGAATTGAAGAAGCTTCAAAAGCTTTAGCAGGTTTTAACAAAGAAGATATTGATGCTGCAAAAGATTTTCAAGCTGATTACTTTCAAAATACAGATGTGTTTGTTAGTGTTGGACCAGACGGAACCCCAATGTTAGCTGATGTTGGAAGATTAGACCCTTATCAATTTCCAAAGCAGCCATTCCAAATTACTATTAATAAACTTTTAAATGATGATAGAATTTCTGATGAGGGAATATTAAGAGAAATATTTACTACAACTATGACAGAAATGGCTTCTCCTTTTCTTGGATTTTCAATGATACAAGAAGATATTGCTGGTTATCTTACAGGAGGAAGAAGAGTAGCAGACAATCGTTTAATGACTAATCCATTTGATAGAAAAGACCAATTTGATGATTCTGGAACATATCCTGAAAATATTTTAAATCCAGATAATATAAATATTTTATTATCAAATATAATGTATGATTTAGTTCCTTCTTCTTTTACAAGAACTACAGATTGGATAGATGAAATAGGAAAAGAAAGAACTGAATTTGACCAAGACATTTATCAAAATTTAAATTTTTTAAGATTCTTAACAGGCATTGGATTTGAACCTTTAAATAAAGAATATATACAAAAGATATATGAATTTAAAGCAACAGATTTTCTTAAACAAAAAGGATTTAGACGTAATAGATTATATAGAGCTATTGGTGATGAATTAAATATAGACGAGTTTACTAATGCTTATTTAAAAGAAAACCAATTATATTATAAAGCTTTTTCAAAGTTTCATAAAACAACTAAGTCAGCTGAAAGATTTAATTTAGATACAATTACTGCACAAAAAGAAGCAGGTGTTTCAAAGCAAGATAGAAATGTATTTAATTTTAGTAATGACTTTCAACCATTAGGTTTAACGCCAGGATTAAAAGAAAGTCTTTTAGAAAAAGCAAAAACATATGAAGACTATATTAATGTTTTAACAGATATATCTATGTTAGATACTACATTAAGTAATCTTCCAGTATTATTTAATAAAGACCATTACAAAATTCAAAAAGAAGAAGTACAAGAACTACAAGAATTTTTAAGAGAGCAGCGTGTTACTGGAGGTTTAATTGAAGGACCTAAAGTACCTTTTACAAAAGCAAACCCAGCAGATAGAATAGACCCATTTACAGGCAGACCTTATCAAAATGAAATAGAAAGATTGGGGTTAGCTGATGGTGGACCTATAAGTAGAATTATAAATTCTATTGGTGAAATGGTAGGAATAGGCTATAAAGAACAAAGACAAAATGAAAAAGAAGCTGCTGCTTTAATAAACAAAGCTGTTGCTGATAGATTAATTCCTGAAAGAGAAGGAATACAAGTAGATAAATATGGATTTGTTGCTGGTAATACAGGCGATGTTTTTAACGCAGTTAATCATGCATTATTAAGTTATAAATATGGAGATTCGTTTTTAATGAGAACTGGTCTTCAAGTAAAAGAAGGATTACAAGCGTTTAAAAAACCAAAAGATTCTGCATTAGATGCCTTAAATAATAGATTTGGAATGGAGCTTAGAAATAGAGTAAAAGACCAAGAAGAGGCAAATAAACAAATTATTGATGGAGTGCTTAATACTTATAGTACTTTAGAAGCAGGACAAAAATTACAACCCGGTAAAAATTTATATTTAAATTTTGAGGATATATAATGAACAGGGAACTCTGTAAAGCTGAAATCAAGAGACACGAAGGTGAAGTCTTAGCAGTCTATGAAGATAGTCTAGGCTATAAAACTCTTGGTGTTGGGCATCTCTGTCAGCCTAGCGACCCTGAATACACTTGGAAAGTTGGTACACCTGTTAGTCAAGAAGTTGTTGACATGTACTTTGATGAAGACTTTGACAAACATTACCATGAAGCTATCCATGTTATTGGTGGCGACCATGTGTTTCAAAACTTACCGGAAACTATCCAAAGAGTCGTAGTAAATATGTGTTTTAATCTAGGCGGTTCAAGGCTTTCAATGTTTCGCAAGATGATAGAAGCCTGTCAGAACCATGACTGGGAAGAAATGGCTAGGCAAATGGAAGACAGCAGGTGGTTTAAACAAGTGGGTAGACGTAGTAAAGAGCTACAAGCTATGG
>Ga0208795_1001512_pt1 | contig 10401 bp, 26 predicted proteins | sample CB_VirMetaG_6_FD_184541 | JGI IMG/M metagenome (GOLD analysis project Ga0208795, IMG submission 184541) | Freshwater to marine saline gradient viral communities from Chesapeake Bay - CB_1508_2 Viral MetaG (SPAdes) (version 4) | ecosystem: Environmental > Aquatic > Marine > Coastal | place: USA... | reverse complement strand
AATTATCTTGAATTTCAGCTTCTTCAGCATCACGCTCATCTTTCCAAGCAATTTCAGGAAGCAAACCAGCATTCTCAATGAGAGACCAAATACGTTCTTTCCACAAGTCCATTTTAACACCATCAACAACACAATCAAATCCTAGATGTTGGGTAATTTCTCCTAGTTTATCAACAAAAGCTAGTGAACGATTATCTAATTCACCCTCAATTGGAAAATTAGTACCATATTTGCTAGAGCCATTAGTATTGGATTCATACATAGCTTTAATCTCAAGCCACTCAGCTGTCAAAATTGATTTTTCTATTTTTTTCATAACTTTTATTTGTGTAAATATACGAATAATTTTTTAGGAAGCCAAATTTAGTTTAAAACGTTTTGACCATCTTTAGTAATAATAAAACCAATACTTTCAGGCCAACTTCGGTCATCATCTACTTCAAAATCACTAACACTAACACACTCAAATTTGTAACCATCAATATTGATTGGGAAACTATTTTTAAGTTCATCTAAACTGATGTTGAAATAATTATGTTGGGCTTTGAAGTAAAAACCTTCATCACCACTATAAAATCCACCACCAATGTATGGAACATTAGTATATTTAATTTCTTGGTGTTGCTTCCAATGCTCAAAATCACTTTCCATAGCAATACCAGCACCTTTAGTATTCAAAATACTAGCAAGGGCAATAAACAAATCTTGATTTTCTTTTACAAATTTATACATAACCTTAATTTTACTCTGTAAATATATGAATTATTCTTCGCTTTTCCAAACATTTTTGTGTTTTTCTTTGCGAAAATATTTCTTTTTGTTGCGATACGGAGCAGGCACTCGCATGGCGTCATTCCATTCGTGAATCGTCAGTTGTATTTTTTCTAACTTTTTCATCATGTGGTAAATATACGAAAGGGATCTGGCTTAGCCAAATCCCCTCGTCATTTGTAATAATTCTAAATTATTTTTCCTCTCCCCACTGAATACTAAATCCCCATTTACCCCAAATTACATCTACACAATAGAAACCAAATAGAGTTTTATCGTAAGTAAATTTAATACAAGGTAAAACAAAAAATTCGTATGCCTGTGTATAGCGTTCTATTTTCATTTTATTTTATGGTAATCTTCCCAATTACTAAACTTCAATCCCCACATTAAACTACACATAGCCATTTCACGTTCAGCCATTTTAGCATACATTCGAAGTTCCTTCATAAGGTATTTTTTACCCCATAATTTCCACTCCTCATTTTGTTCAACAGTCATAGTCCATTGAGCATACCAATCATCTGTTCTACCTTTAACATCATCATAGGTAACTTCATGACCCGCAATTTCAAACATTTTATTGATTATATCAACAACTGCTTTGTCCCACTTTTGCGCTCGTGATAATCGTTTAGCCATTGTTTTTAAGCCCCTCTTTTAAAGCATTGATAATACTTGCTACTTGTTCAACATAAGTAAATTCAAATCCCTGGTAATCAAATATTTCTACTTTCCAATTACCGTCCACTGCCTCATCATCGGCATGAGTAATCAAGCAAAAATCCTCTAAATCCCAAGTATAGTAATAAAATGCTTTATCACCACTTTCCTCAGCTGATACATCAATACGTTCGAAACCAAATTCGATTAGGTCTTTTTCTGTGATTAGATTTTCCATAATTCGTAATTGCTATTTTGTGTCTTGAATTTAATATAATCCTCTTGCTCCTCCAAAATTTCTGTAAGAGTAGTTGTTTGCCAAGTGAAGGACATTGTAAATGGAGACATAAGTAATGAACGACCAACAGCAGGTTTATCGTGTTTGGCTTTAAACCTACCTTCTTCATTAAATTCAATCCACAATACTTCTTTAGATTGTTTGGTTAGTCCGTCTCGTTCACGAACTAGTTTCCACTTGAATTCTTTTTCAATCAAACCCATCATTTCAGCTTGGTTTTCATCTAGTGTCATGTTGCCTTCATCATCGAAGCCGACTAGCAGTTTAGGTTGTACTCCTGTTATCATTTTCTAATTTTTCTAATTGTTTTTCAAAGCGTTCAATACTGCCCCAAATGATTGAAGCATCTGGGTCTATTGCTTTGATTTGTTCAACTAATTCATTTTGTCTACCTCTAGAATAAAATCCATGCTCAATATCATCCGCTAAATCTTGTAAATGTTTAGGTCCGTGAATTGAGATACGTAGATCGTAATCTGACCATTTAGTTTTCCAATCTACAAAGGCAATACCCTTAGTTAGTTTACGATGTAAGTTATGTAAAGTCCAATTACGTACTCTAACAATTGACTTATCGCTACCGAATACGTGAAGGAATCGTAGAAACCATCTTGGATATAATTTAGGTTTAGCTTCATAATCTAAAGCTAATACTAATGGATACAATGCTTTAAAATAAACACTATCTTCATTATACAAGTACGTACCTAAATAACCATATTTCTCAAATCCTTTAGGAAAGAATATATAACGAAAATCATCTAATTCAATATTACGAGTGGTAATATACTTTTTCTTACGACCTTTCCAAAATAGAATGGTATATTTCAAATCCTCCAATCGCTCTTTAAATGTTAGCTTTGGTGACTCGAAATAGAATTTACTGTTTTTAGATGTATTTTTCATAACTTTTATTTTAAATATGTTCATCTTCTTCCCACGGTTCAATGGGCTCATTCAAATGCGAAATATACACAACACATTCGTATTTTCCACCCCTAAATTGTTCTTCTTTTACAGCAGCTAATTGAGCTTCATTAGAATCTTCCCATATACCAACCACATAAGAATGATTGTCCATCTTACCCCAACGGTAAGCTTGAACATAATATAGGGGTTTACTCATCAGTTCGTTCTTTTAAATGAAAAAACTCAGGCATATCCTGATTATATTGATCTGGGTGTTGTTCACGGTGCCAAAAATCATACTCAACACTAAACTCACCAACTGCTTTTTGAAATGGCATTATCTCCTCATTACCCCAATGATTATATTGCCAACATTCAGCTTCCTTAACACCTTTACCAAACCATTCCCATGCTTGGAATTTCTCAGGATTATTTACTTGCCAATCCTTAACTGCTTCTATTGCTTGCTTATAATTCATATAAATTCAATTTCATTAGTAATAGGATCCCAATCAATAGTCATAGGTTTATTAGTATACTTGTAGCTATTATTCAATACTGAGGCATTAAAGAAGTGAGTATGACCATCAAATTTATACCCAGCTCCTGAATGAATATGACCACCTACAAATATTTTAGGGCGTAATTCATCGGTTCTTACACGTAATAACTCGCATCCAACGTTCAAATTACCAGTCACATCACAATGTCCAAAAGGCATTGTATGACACACCAAAATATCAGTATCGTTTGGAATTTGATTCCACACTCTCATTAAATCTTGGCCACATCTAGGTAAATTAAAAGCCCAATCATAAAACGCTGGCTGCCAAGGTGAACCATAAATTTTAACTCCATCTACCTCAAATGCTTTATCTTGTAAATAAACACAATCAGGAGCATAAGCTTCATTCAAATGCCCAGCAGTCTCAGGATCATCCTCATATAAACGATCATGATTACCAGCAATAAACACTTTATTAGTATAATTAGATAACCCATTATACCAATATAAAAACTCAGATGCTTCACTAGCATACCGACCTGAATTCATCAAGTCACCAGCATGAATAAGCAAATCACCACCTGGTAAATCCTGAGTGATTTGTTCGTGTTTAGTATGTGTATCTGATATAAAAGTTATTCTCATAAACTATCTTTGGGGGTTTCTACTTTTGGTGCAGAAACTTTCTCATAAACCTTAATTTTCACGGTATCTACCACGACTTTATGCACTTTTACTGTGTCTATATGTGTTTCTACCGGTTTATTAATGTGGGTTGAACGCGATTCATTAATTGAGTGGACGCCATAAATCACCATTGCTATAACAATAAGGAGAATAGGGAAAAGAACAATGGTTGTTCCCATCCACATTAAACTTTTAAACTTTTTCATTATGTAAGTTTTTGTAAATTGTAGAAAGAGAATGTTTTACATTAGAACGAATCTCGGATTCCATAAACTCTCTACGTTTTTCTACCTCATTATCAAAAATCCTAGCAACTCGATCATAAGCTTTAGTATCTAATGAAATATTATAACTATAAGCATGATTTACAATAGTAAGTTGATGAGATTCAATGATAATGAACAACTGATTATCATCACTCTTAATATAACGTTTACCTGAAATAGGTGAAATCAATAACACAGTATCTGGTTTTGAAATTAATCTTCTACAAATAGATGTTGCTTCAGAATCGTAATCACCTCTATGTTCATTGGACTTTGAAGGGTCCATCATTTTGATTACTCTAATACCTAACCTTTGGGTAAAACGTTTGAATGAATGTATCATTTTGATTTTGTATTTTTTGTAGTTATAGATGTTTTAACCAACACGTTTGCCAAAATCATCAAACCCAGTGCTTGCCAAAAGCCAATCACATTAATACCGTTTACTGCGGGAACTAAACAATGATTCCACAAAAACATAACGGGAAATGCTAACACAAAAATAACAACCAAACCCATTGCTACTACTCCCAAAAATGTACCTATTTTTTCCATAACTTTAATTTTTATACGGTAAATATATGAAGGGGCTTTCGCCCCTCCAAATTTAATTTATATTTTTGATAAAATTAATAATCCATTTTATCGCTAACGTAATTATTATAATCCTCAATAAAATCTTCTACGGTGTAATCAGCGTATTGTTTTTCACCATTTATGCGAATGTCATTTGCTAATGAATCTTTATAAGCACTAAGTAATTCTCCAGGTTCATCCTGAAGTTGGTAAAATGCTTGAGACATTACTTGAGACAAGGATGGTTTTTTCTGATATAAGCTTAAGTTATTTAATTGACCTAAAGTTCCTTCAAATCCGGGCATATCCATTCCTTCGTTGTTTAGGAATTTTTTCCATTTAGAAGAATAAGATTCATCAACATATTGATCAGGGGCGGCTGGTAGATCTTTAATATTTGGGCCAAATAATTCATAACCCATAGGCATTAACGCTTGCATAAGGGTTTCTGCTGCTTGATTAATACCATACATTTTAACATCAACCCACTCCATGTTTTCACTATCATAAATGTAAATATAATCAGCACCGAATGAATCAGCTTCTTTAGCAATTTCATACATAGCATCTTCAAAATTCATACCTGATAGGTTAACTCTAGAAGGTGCTTCTTTGTGTTTAGCATCAATTTCACCTGTTTCAGGATCTAAGTATGAAATATAACCTAAAGAAGCGATTTTCAATGCTTCATTTGGTTCTTCATAAAAGTTTGATAAACCCTTACCTAGGTTTTCTGGGTAACCATCATAGTGGTTGTATGTCGCGATCAGTTCTGGTTTATCAGTGATAAAACCAATAAGAGCTCTTGTTGCCATGTTTTTAATTCAAATTAAATTATATGTAATAAATATTATAGAGAATACTTAGATTTCCAATTTTCAATAAAACTTTCGCCTACTCCAATCTCTAATACTTCAGCCGCCGCCGGAATGCCAGGTAATGACTTAGCCGTAAGAATATAATCAATATTTTCATTAGCCCAAACTTTCATTTTAGTTTTAGCATTAGAACGATTTGATGTTTTGAATACCATTACAACAGGTTGTTTGTTGTATGCTTTACCTTTTTCAGGTTTAACATCATTGTGTTTATAATTTTTAGGGTAAGTAATTTCTGTTTTATAAGGACCACTAACACTTTTATTAATATCGTAATAAAATGTAGTTTTGGTACCTAATTCAGGTTTACTAGGCACTTCATAATACTCACGAGTCCATTTTTCGGGTTGAACAAGTGGTTGTTCTGTTGGGCGGCCTCTACGTTCTGTTTTTTCTGTCATAACTTATCTATATTTTTTATTTTTCCAATCTCCTTCTTCGTATGATTTTACCCCGTGACACATTTTACAAAGCAATTGATAATTACTTGGTTGTTCACCTTCTGGAGTACCTTTGATATCTGGGTTAATATGGTCAACATCCATTTGTGATAAAGTTACTTTTAAAGGTACATTTGGATATTTTTTAAGTATATCATCATTGCAATGTTCACAAACCACACTATTTGATACTACTTTTTCTACTTTATACATCAACCAGGGACGTACAGGAGCATTTTTAGCGTATTGCTTGTACTGGACATGAATGTGGCAATATGCTTTAGGAGCACCATTTAGATATTTTAGGGGTTCGTTAGTACACCATGTTACTTTACACATTTTTCTACTTCTTTAATATGTTTACAACGACGATCCTTTGCTCTCCAGCTACCACTACAAGTACAAGTCAAACGAGTACCGGTTTGACGAACAAAATAAAATGTACCTGGGGCACTTGATGATTCAAATTTCCAAGTATTTTTTTCAGGTTCAACCTTTTTAACTTCAGGTTTAATCCAGTTAATATCACTTAATTGGGTATCAGGGTGACATTTTTGCCAACCAGGTACAATATACTTTTGACCATCAGTAGGTGAAGTAAATATTGCAGGTGGATACATATGCTCATGATCGTATTTGAAACGATGAGCACCTTGGAACCAACCAAATCCCTTAGGATTATATGAGAATGGTTTATTATCAGGGTTGTAAATAATACGGCTTCTAACTGTGCCATATTTGTTTGTGTTGTAAAATTTCCAAAGTGCCATAACCTTTATTTCTATGGTGTAAATATACGAAATGGGTTTTGCTTCTCCAAATATTTTTACCCAGTAGGAAAAAAAACTGCTATAATTCTACAAACCATAGCACCCTCGGTGGCAATTATTCCCTCATATACCCCATTAACCTCTGTAGCGTCCCAATATGTGAAATCTGGGGTGAATTCACCCCCATTCCAGTAAAGGGATCCATCTTCGGTTGCTATTAAATATCGGGTTATAAATACTCCTCCGGCCATGTTGATAAATATTAGTTGTTTTGATCTTTTCTATATACTTTAGGATCAAAATATTCATGATAAACATTACCCCCACTAGAAGGATATGTATTAACCCACCAATGAGGTTTAGAACCAACCCAAGTTTCACACCCCATTCTATTATCTCGTTCTCTCATATCTGGGAGATTATTTAGGTAACGAGTTTTACCCCACCAGAAATTACCAGCGTAATAATTTTTATATGGAGGAGAAGCATCATTTCCTACATAAAGACAACCACACACATCATTGTGATCGTATTCTTCAAGTCTCTTAATACATTCTTCCCACAATTCAATATTAAAATACTCTAATATATGTCTCCAGGATTCAATATACTCATATTTTATAGAAGTATCATCTTTATGGTTTTCTATTGAAGTAATGCCTTTAGTATGGTAATATAAAGCATAGGCATCAGAATAATTTTTAATAATATTTTGTAGTAAAATCATGGTTTGTTTTTCACCATCATTTGCAGGGTGAATCACAATTTTAATTTTATTTTTAGTATCCCACCATTGCACTAAATTAATAAACTTATACAATTGAAACTCATCATGAGCATGAGCCCCATAATAAATTTCAGTAGAAGCATCATATAACCCACTATAAGTTAATTTAGACAATTGTTCTTCTACAATCTCAAACCAGTTATGGTCAATGTAATTATGTGCAAATACTAATATTGGTTTCATTCTGGAACTACTACACCTCGTTTACTTACTACTTTTGCTGCCTTTTCATTAGCAAATTTAATTGATGGTATTTCTTCAAGTGTTTCCCAATACTTAATGGCAAATGCTGCTACAAAAGTATCACCAGCACCTGATACATCAATAGTTTGTTGGGGGTTTTCTTGGGTAACTAATTCTCTACCCCAATAAGCTCCTTCAGCACCTAAAGTAATAATTAACCCAGGGTGTTTTAAATCAGGGTTGTTTTGGGATTCGGATTTATTAAGTTTTATAAAGTGAAACCTATCAATAACATCATTGGTTAGTTTACGTTTACTATCTAAAATGGAGAAACTAGCTTTACGTGCTATTTCTTTTAAATCACCATTAGATAAAAATCCCTTATCATAATCACTTACAATTACAATATCGGCTTCACCTAACATTACATCTACTAAAGGTGTCCATCTGAATTGGGAAATGTTTTCTTCTCCTTCATCTATCCTAATAAACATATGGTTAGACTTATCTTCAACATATCTTGTTTTAGTAATATCTCCTTCTTGTGTCAAATGCAAAACATTAGCATCCGGGGCTAATGCCTTAATATTAGCCACAGTATTTCCCGCCATACCAGCGTTTATAGTTGTTTTGATAGGATTTAATACAGGAACCGGTGCCTCAGGTGATAAACGTTTTACATCACAATATATAAACTTATCAACACACGTCTCCCCAATTACTAAAACTTTCATATTTACCTTCCTTTAAAAAATATAAATCAAGGGTTAGTGCAGTGCAGAGTCTTTCTAAAGATTCCCAATCATGAGTTGCTATTTCTACCAACAAATCATCGGGAATACTTAGAAAGAACTCTAAAGCACCTAAATTACTTTTATCACTCTTCGTCATTACCAAACCCTCTCATCCATTCAGGAACAATTGGTTTCTTTTTCTTGCGGAGGGATTTATACTTTCCTCGCCCCCATTGAATCCATTCCTGGCAAGCATCATAAGTTTGGCGTGCAGAATTTTTACTCATAACAAATTTAATTTAATAATTAATTTTCTTGTAATTTACGAAAGGCTTCTTCGTTAGCCAACATACGTTTTTGAAATTTCAATTGGCTTTTTCTACTTTTTGGTTTTTTACCTGTAATTCGTTTTTTTACTGAGCGTGCCATTATTTACCTTGTCCTCTATAAAGTTTTCTATAATTTTTGCTAGATTTTAACTTTGAGGTTTGGGTTTTAGCATGGACACCCGGTCTACTTACTTTAGGTTTTTCTTTAAATGAAATTGCGGTTTGTGCTTTTAATTTTGCCATTTAACTTGTTATTGATAGATTGTTGAATAAAACTCAACAATACATATCAAAACAATTCTCGCAAGTGCTCTCTTTCAATAACTTGTTTTAAAGCATTAATATAATTTCCATCTTCGGCATACGTGGCTCCTAGAGCAAGAAAATATTTATCTTCACTATTAATACTACCCATATAACGGCACTGGTAAAAAGCATAATCATAAACGCTTTCTTGCCAATTTTCATAGTAAGCATGATTTAGATTAGTACCTTTAGCTGTGTTAATTCGAATATTGGCTTGCTTCATTCCAAACAAGTTGTGATTCTCCTTAAATACTTTACTTTTCCAATGACCAGTTTCAAGAATAGATTGAGCCATTACAATATGGGGAAATTTTACATTCAAACGTTTTAGTTCATCGATAAATTTTTCTTGAGTAAATTTATTTCGTTCTTGTTGAAGATCTAGAATAAGTAATTCTTTCTCGTATTGTTCTAGTGCTTCAAATTTACCAAAACGTCCTCCAATAAATGAACCTACAATTAGAGTACCAATTACTCCCCAGAAGATTCTAGTTTTGCGTTTGTTTTTTTCCCACTTAAGAGTGTCGTTGTTAAATTTCCAGAATATCATAACTTTTATTTTTTAATTTAGGTAAATATATGAACAATTGTTCACAACCCCAAACTATTTTTTCAAAAATTCAATAGCTTTTACAATTTCCCCACAAGTTTCATATGCTTCGTTTGCTTCTTGAATTTTTAAGTTTTTTTCTAAACTTTCAAGCATATCATTTCTATCAATAGTGATATCGTATACGGTTTGTTCTTCTAACACATTAATTTCTAAAATATGAACGTGCTTTTTTCTACCTTTGATATTAGCTAAAATACTTTTAACAATAGCTGAACTAATTTCAAAATTGTTTTCTTGCATTAATGCTTCAAAGTCTTCTTGGGTCTGAACTGTGATTGAGTGCGCCATTATTAAAATAAATCTAAAAAGTCTGTGTTTATGTTTTTATCCCTCAATCTATCTAGTTTTTCTTGGTCTTCCAACATTTTGGTGGCCAATTTTTCAAGATGTTTTTGTTTGGTATTATCAAAATCTTTGGTTATAGCATCATGACGTTTTTTTTTTCTAAGTAGAGGGGCTTTTTTAGGTCTTTTCATCGTCTTGCTACTATATCGTATTCATCGTCAAAATCATCACCATCTAATCCTAGCTCTTTAAGGCGTTCCAAGTGATATTCGTCCACATCCCAATCCACTTGACCTTGATTAACGGGTTTATGATCTTCAATGCCCTCAATTTGTTTATTATTAAATATATCTCCTATAGATAAGAAATAACAATTATAACAATAGAATTCAATATTTTCT
>Ga0208795_1001506_pt1 | contig 10423 bp, 16 predicted proteins | sample CB_VirMetaG_6_FD_184541 | JGI IMG/M metagenome (GOLD analysis project Ga0208795, IMG submission 184541) | Freshwater to marine saline gradient viral communities from Chesapeake Bay - CB_1508_2 Viral MetaG (SPAdes) (version 4) | ecosystem: Environmental > Aquatic > Marine > Coastal | place: USA... | reverse complement strand
CCTCGACACGATCCATTACCATCACATGATTATGACCAGTCTCACTATGAGCAATCACATAGTGACCATTCTCAGCTTCAAACTCCTCGACATTGGCAGGAATGTCATCGATACGGATGATAATGAAATCACCCTGCGCTGCCATCTTAGTAAACGTCTTCATAGTATTTTCTCCAGTTGATTATAGTATATTATCTATTAGATAACTTGAAAAGTTAAGCATTTTTTTACTTCCGGGTGCCCACAACTTCAAAATCAGGATCGTTGTTTACAGCAATCCAACGATGGTCGCCAGTTGGACTGAACACCATCGCAAAGGGACCCAGTAAACCTCGATGCTTTGTGGTTTGGATCCTGTCACGAATCTCGCTGACCCAAAACTCAGTACCAAACTGCTGGATACGGTTCTTACCGTGTTTGCTCTTGCCCCTGAGCTGTATTTGATCGCCTACTTGCATTACACTCTCCCTTATCATGCTTATATAATAGCACAAATACGCATATAGTCAACCAAAATAGAGAAAAAAGAATGGGGACCCGGGTCCCCATTCTTCACTGATTGGCCCGTTTTTCAACGAGCAGCAACCGCGTCCACGGACTCATCAGCAACCCGAGACTTACGCGGCGCAGAAGACCGCTTGCCCTGGAATGCAGCCAGCGCAGCAGCGGCAACTTCGTTGCCCGCGGCAAAGTCCGACGCAACGAGGAACGCAACTGCATCCTCCTTGGTCATGGCGTTTGGAAGCTTAACGAGATTGATCTCCGTGTGCCCGGTCTTGACCAGCGTCTTGACCCGGGACATGTCGTTGGCAAAGCGAGCCTTGACAACACCGTTGCGAGAAGAAGTACCGGCAATATTAAAAGTCTTAGACATTAAATGTCTCCATATTTAAGGTGCAGCAATCTGCTGCACAAGTTTGTGTATGGGACCATCCCAAACACTATACCGTAATAATAGCACCATTATGCGTGTAGTCAACCAAAACAGGAAAAAAAATGGTAAAAAAAGTGTTGTATTTTAGCAACACCGCTAAGTCATTGATTTTACAGGGTTTTTCTACCCGCTAAGTCATTGATTTTAAAGGGTTTTTTAGCCTAGTTTTGGTTGACTATTATATGTACTGTGCTATTATACATTATAAGTTGAATTTGAGGAGCAGACAATGACTAACTTAACTGAAGATATGGTTGCTGGCGTAGAAACCCTGGTAGAGACTGCCAAGGCTGACTACCGTAACTGGATGGGCCGGCCGTCGGTGAACGCCGGCAATACCGATGTTCGTAAGAACATGATCGCTGAGTATGAAGGCTCCATCCGTTACCAGGCTGGTAGCAAGTACATCAAGGTCATCAAGCGGAACAGTGTCCACAGTTTTATCGTTAACACTGACAAGGACAAGAAGTTTCGCAAGGGCGACATCCTCAAGCCCGCCAGCTGGGCAGCGCCTGCTCGTAACTTTGCTCGTGGCAACGTACTTGATGGTGACTTTTCATGCATTCGTTGGACGAGTGCCTTGTAATGGACACGGATCTGAAACTCATGGCGATTATGTTTGTAGCAGGTTTTGTTATGTTTGTAGCAGGTTTTGCTACAGGATGTGTAGCCATGGTGCAACTGGGATTCTAAAATGGACACCTTGATTTTGCTTGCCAGAACGTTTGCCAGCCGGGCCCATCGTGGACAGGTTCGCAAATACACTGGCGAGCCTTACATCAACCACCCTGTAGAGGTCGCTGACATTGTTCGCAGGCACAATGGCAGTCCAGAGATGATTGCTGCTGCTTTACTGCACGATGTTGTTGAGGACACGGACGTCACTCTAGATGATATTCGCAGGGAATTTGGTGAAGCTGTGGCTAACCTGGTAGAAGATCTCACTGACGTTAGCCGGCCTGACGATGGCAATCGTGCTACTAGAAAAGCCATGGACAGGGAACATACTGCTCGAGCCAGTGCTGCTGCTATGGTTATCAAGGCTGCTGATTTGATCAGCAATACGAGCAGTATTGTAGAGCATGATCCTAATTTTGCCAAGGTTTACCTCAAAGAAAAGCGGGCTCTGCTGGATGTTATGTTTAAGATCAAGCACATGGACATCTGGAAAGAAGCAGATAATATGCTGCAAAACGGTTAACTATCTGCTGTTCCATGCTATTAATAAGCATGATAAAGGAGAGTGTAATGCAAGTAGGCGATCAAGTCGAGCGTCAAGTTGAGGAATATGATAATGCTTAATATTGGTGATAAGGTAAATGTCCTTTGTACGGATACTGACAAAGTTATATCGGGTACCGTTGGCCGTGTAGGCAAGGACTTAATTGCTGTGGATGTTAATCCTCGTGCACCATTGTTAGTTTTATACAAAACCAAATCTAACCAGTATGTTGGTACTATATACACAGGTTCTCACGCAGGATTGGAGTTTGTAGTCTGTGACAAGTAAACCAAACTATGTCGAACTAGGCAACGTTCAAAGCTTCGCCTGGAATATCTGCGACACATACAAAGGGCTTGCACTTGAAGATATCAAACAAGCGCAACATCAAGCAAGATTGCCCTATGCGGTATGTGCTCTTAATGTCTGCGGCGACCTAAATATTGGTGTTATGATGCGTAACAGCGTTATCATGGGAGCCGCAGAGTTTATTATTGTTGGCCGCCGGCAGTATGATCGGCGAAGTACCGTTGGCGCACAAAATTATATTCCAGTACATCGTGTTGATGGTATGCTAGATGATTCAACTGTTGATCCTGTGGTTGTTTTAAACGTTATCGAAGAACTAAACTACACACCAGTGTTCGTAGAACAAGGCGGCACAGATGTTAGGCACTATAACTTTGCCAAGCATCATAACAGACCCTTTTGTTTGGTGTTCGGTAACGAAGGCAATGGCATACCAAACAATCTTTTAATGCATGGTGATACCATTAGTGTTAGGCAGCGTGGTGTTTTACGTAGTCTTAACGTAAGCAGCACTAGTGCTATTGTGTTGGATCATGTTGTTGATTATTTTGAATCTGTAGGCTATAGCACATAAATAATTGCATGGATCAAATAAAACGACAGTTTGGTGGTGTTTCCATTCCTGGAAAACCCGCTTTAGAAAAAAACCCCAATCGTGTTGCTGGTGGAATTAGGGGCAGTGGCACTGACACGGTAATCTTTGTAGATGAGTCTGGGCAGGAACGTCATATTCCAACCAAGCGGTATATTGCTGCCTTAGAAGAACAAATTAAAACCCAACGCAGTCACATCACAAGTTTGGAAACCAAACTTAATAGATTAAGTCGAGACTTCCAAAGCCTTTCTTCATTAGCAAGTTCTAGATTAAGATAAAAAATTTACTATATTATTTGTTACAATAGATTATTTATTATCTGGTCGTTATAAAAAACTTTTTGGAGAATACAGGCGCCGTCTTGTGTGAGCTTTTCTGCATCCACTGACCGTAAATGTCGTCTACAGCAAAAATGCCGTTACGATAGCTTCGATATAGCTCTGGATAGTACTTCTGCCAGTTGTCTACAAGCTCACGATGCTTGCCAACCATGGAATCTCCGCTAAAATGTGATTTGGCTAATGGCATTCCGAGGCTGATTTCGGCAAACTCTGTGCGGTTCATACCGTCCAATGCCTTGTAATATAGCGAGTCGAAGTCGTATGGATTGTCTGGCGTCTGAAATAGTTCACGATTTAACTGTTCATCTGGTACATGCTTCAAATGTGTCCGAACATAGTTCACAAGACTCCATGTTTGGTGCTGATAGATAGGAACGCTCTTACTGATAAAGAATGGCTCATGATTTGGTATTCCGATTGACGTAATAACAGTCATATCGTTCATGTATGAATAAATTTTACCAGCATCGAAGAACAAACGTGATTTGTCTGTTCCAGATATATTTGCTGTACCATCATCGAAATAATATTCAACGAGTGGCGCCATTGGCGGAATCGGAACTCTCATATCAGTTCCAGAATAATTTTCCCATTTTTCTCCTATGTAATATTTTTGAACATTTATGTCATAATCTACTTGCGTTATTTTTTTTATTGAAGGAAATAGATGTTTGTTTTTAATTAACCAGTTAAAAATCGTGCGATATTCTGATAACTTGTAATTGAAATTGATGACAACCAATTCATCCAACACAATATTGTTTTTAACAAAAGCCTTTAAGGCAAGAAAACTGTCACGCCCGCCAGAGAACCACAATCTGACAGTTTTATAATTTTGCCTAAGCTCTTCTGCACGAAGCCGCAACATATCATCCCATGAAAACAATGCAGTTGGATCAAGTTGCCAATTATATCCATCCATAGTTTTATCATAGAAATTAAACTTCAATGGCTGGCCAGATAGATATGAATCGTCTATGGCCAGAAACTTATTATAGTATATGTTATTGCCGACTTGCCAGTACATGTCATCGCTGGTGTTTATAAGCATTACATATTCCAAGACTTTCTGATACGGTCGATGATTTTTGGTATTGGTTCGTATTTAATGTGTGGCCGACACAAATATTCATTTAATTCAGTCTGAAATTCGTCAGTGTCCATCAGTGTCGCATAGAAGTAACTACCTGGCGCACACAATACATCACTATCAATGCCAACAAGAGGAATGTTAAGCCGTGATGTGTCATGCAATGTTGATGTATAGGCATATGCGTTTTTAGTCATACGAAACGTTTTGCCATAAGCAGGGTTAGAAAACATGTGAATATACATGTCGATGAAATCCTTATTCTTAATGCCAAGATGTTTCATGAACTTACACATACCAGCAAACACTATCATTTCGCCAATGTCTGACATTGATGCATGGTGCGTTGATGTTACGCAATCGATAGTATATTCATTATTGTACACGTACTTTGCCATAGGATGTTTATCTCCCTTGATATATGCCGGTACTGTGGACGCTTTTTCTTTGGCAAATTTGATACCGTACTCTTCCTGATATTCTGGATTTGCCATTTCTGTGTTTGGTAGAATATTGCACAGGTATACATTTGGAATATCCAAATCAAGGTCCATGAACTGCTGCATTTGAATGAAGAACCGATCTTTGGATTGCCCGGGCAATCCAATAATCAAGTCTAAACGAAGCGGAACATTCTTTGGCCCTTTGCTTTTGTATTCATCAAATGCCCGGTCCCATGTTTTTTTCTCGGCTCGCCTGATTGCAGTTGCAACATCTGGTGCTGTGTCTTGAACTCCGTATTTGAAACGATTGATCAGATTACCTAGAACCTCTACAATTTCATATACCTTGTCCTTGTTGTTTTTTGCCCAACTGAAATCGATATGATCAAGCGGCAAGGTTCTCTGTTTGGACAGATGCACCATGTGTTCTGCAATGGCTTTGTCATTATGCATAATACCGAAGTTCGCGTCGGAAACACGTAGTACAGTAATGTTAGACTTGAGCAACACATCAAGCTCTTGCTTGATCACATCTAACTCTTTTGGTATGATCTTCTTTCGATTTGCATCGCCCCATGCACAGAATGTACACGAGTACGGACACCCACGGTTTGTCTCGTATACATATGCAAGTTTTTCACCTTCGTATAGATGAGTAGATGCTACCATATTATGGTATTCTACATGGTTGTCAAGGATTGCGCTAGTATTCCATTCACGAAGATAGTTTGTCGTCACTTTTTCTGTAATGACGCCATCCACAATCTTAGCAAACACTGTCTCTGGATCGCCAATAACAATCTTGTCAATGTAGTCGTAATGTTCCCATTTTGTTGTGACTTCGTATCCACCAGCAATGATTGTGCAGTCTGGCCATTCTCTTTTTACACGTTTTGCTAACTTGTGATGGTGATCAACGTTCCAGGAATACACACTGATAACAAAATAGTCCACGCCGCCATTATCACGTAGATACTGCATACAAGTATCTTCGTCTTCTTGACGAACCATTGGTTCAATCCAATTCAGATTCTGTGTGCCATGTTTCTTATAGTCTGCTTTTAATAGAAAGTAGATAGCTGGCAAGTGCAGTATCGGTCCAGGATGACTCGGACTATGTACATAGATTTTTTTCATAAAGGACTTTCATTTGTTCGAAGGCATAATTTTCATCATTCCATCGATATTTGTAAATCACTTCCAAATCATTGAATAATATTCGACATACATTTAATCCTGTTTCCAAAATTTTCCTGATTTCGATGTGATCGGTAGTTCCAAAAGATTTTTGTAAATTTACCTGTGCAAGTTGCGGATATCCAACGCCAAGAAATTTATCATCTGGATTTTCTCCTATATCAAATAACCAGTTTCTAAATTGTTCAATTTCTTTAGTTTTAAAATCGTCAGTTGGACCTATAGACTTCCCCCATTCAATATCAAAATCGGCCGATCCAACAAATTGCGGACGCATTGCAATGGTTGTTAAATTATCTGTTTTATGTCTTTCATCACAAAAAACTTCGTAATGAGTTTTTCCAACAGATTTATTTAATCCGAGATAAACCCCGCCGGTTTTCCTATAAAGCTTATCAAGTCCAAACTCATCATAATGTTCGGAATCTAATTCAAAACGGGTAGAGTTTAACCAACACATTAATTGGCTTGGCCTAATCCATTCTGGTTTTCGAATTGATTTTCTATAACTTAATATCCAGGATTCTAATTCATGACATAATAAATTTAATTGTCGTATGCTATATTTTACACTGTTTGATGAATTTAAATAAAAATTAGATAAATTATTCCGCATTCCTTGAAGTTCTTCAAAATAGAAATGCAATTTATTTAATCTTTCCTGATTTGGTTCTTGACGATTAATAATCATTTCATATGAAATAATATCATCAATTTTAAAATAATCATTGATTTTGTATGTAGTATTTTCCGTAATATTTTTTAAATGTAAATTAATTTGATTGCATATAAATTCACCGTTCCTCGAAGAATTATTGAATCCAAGAAAACAATAATTTTTTTCTAAATGGTATTGTTTTTTTATGATATATTCTAAATGAGACCGCCAAGTTTTTGATAATGCTGTATCAAAAATTTCTATGTATATATCTATATCGTTGTCAAGAGAAATAACAATGTCATTCATTATTGCGTTTTACCTCAAATTCAATTTTATTAGATGCTTCGCTCATATTTGATATATTCAAAATTGGCTTATAAGTAAAACGAAGTTCTTTTAATTTTTCAGGACGAACAACTTCGCCGTGGATTTGAATAATATGGCCCCACTCCCACTCACTTAAAAATGTAATTCTAAATTCACTTGAGTCTCTAAAATTTGCTAATACATCAGCAAAAACTTCTCCTGATTCCAAAATTATTTTCATGGTAATTCTCCTGTCACCATCAGATTATGTCGTTCTTGGCCACTAAAATTAGTAGTCCAATGTGGAACGCCGTAATTAAATAAGTATGCCTCGCCAGCCTTCCAATCAGTTAAAACAGTATTTCCATAACACATAACCATACCGGGCTCTGCGTTTTGAAGCGTAATAATATATTTTTTCCAATTTCCACGACTGGCAAAGATATCATCAAGGCTCTTGCCTGTCTCTGCCTGTCTAATGTAGTGCTGTTGATGTTCGTGATCGATGTGAATCAATGCGCCATCTTTTGGTCGTTGCGTGGCAATACGAGCATCAACCTTGCCATGTAGACCCAACTCTTCTACAATCTCCCAAAGGATATGATTTGGTGTTACGATGCGTCTCTCAAACCAACTATCCTTTGGCTTTGCATCGCATAGTTCAAGGTCCACAATCAAGCTGTTCTGTGCCACACTGTGATCGTCTGTGCCGTTCTTTTGCCCCTTCGCCATTGTCTCATATGATACTTGTACTGCTGTTTCGCTCAGCACTTCATAGGTGCCGTCAATCCAGAACAAATCTGGCCTGTCGAACTTACGCACAAGATAGATATCTTCATGATCACTGTTCTTATCGAAGTGCCATGTCTTTAGTTCTTTGTGTTTCTGTAGTCTGCTAATCATTTCGGAAAGTCCTCCCAAAAGCCTTCGCGCTTATTGATCTGACGATGAATACCGTGACTAATCATTACTTTATGATGATTTACATATGCCTCGGCCTTGATATGGATAATACCTTTGTGATTATGTACATCACCTTCAAGAGCAATAATTTTACTATTTCCTTGTACCCAATCACCGTGCTTTACCGGCCAGATATGTTCGTTGGCAATCTTCATTGTAACACATGGACCGTGTCCGTGATTCCAGAATGTTTGTCCTAAAATAACATCCCCAAAGAAGCTTAACATACCAGCATGACAGAAGCCAATTCGATTACAGTGTTTCTTTTCTACACGGAACCCTCTAATCCAATCATCTGGTCCATCGCCAAGTTTCATATGATACAGTGGCCCTACCATTGCACCAAATGGATGGCTTGATTTTATTGGTTCAAATCCCAGTGGAATATTATTCATTTATGCATCCTTCTTGAAAATACTTTGCGATGTGTAGTTGCTGAATTTGATCTGTACCCTCATATAACCTCATAACACGCACATCTCTATAAAACTGTTCAATTATATGTCCACGCATGTAGCCATATCCACCTAACACCTGAACAGCATTATCAGCAACTTGATTTGCTATGTTTGTGCAGAAATATTTGGCACTGCTTGACGTCAGGGGAGAAAAGTTTTTGGCAGCATCTAACACGGTTGCTTTAGCAGCGTATGTTTTGGCCACCGAGTCTGCGATAAGACCCTGTACGAGTTGGTGTTTGAATACGTCACGTTGTTTTGCATATGCTGTCATTTCATCGCACATACGCATACACATACCCACCGAAACTGCGGTTACAATTAATCTTCCGCGTGTAAATGCTCGTTCCGCAATAGGTAGAGCCTTGCCAATTGGTCCTAGTATCCTATCCGCACAACTATTATCAAAGTAAACATCAGCAACAGGATTTTCATCTTGTCCCATTTTTTCATAATTTTTACCAACAATTACCTGGTTCCTAGGAACCACAAAGAAGGTTCCGTCGGCATAAACAATAAACCAATTGGCTGATTGACTGTTGCTAATATAACGCTTTTGTCCTGTTATGTAATACTTTCCTGAATTTTCTACGTAAGTAGTTTTTGTAGATTTTTCTGGTTCAGTGAATGCTACACTTATTACTGTGCCATTGTTTATTTGTTCAAGCAAGTCTCCCTGATTATATTCATCTAATAGCCCAGACGCCAATGTGGTAGTAGTGCTAAATTGATTTCTAAATCCAAGCTTAGTTCTTCCAAGCTGCATTTGAATCTTAATTTGATCTAAAAAACTAAGTCCTAGACCACCGTTCTCTTCGCTATGACCTAATCTAAAAAAACCCATACGCACAAATTCATCTTTATACAGCGATGGATCCTTGTGCTCGTTAGGTATTAATTCTTCTGTAACGTAATCTTTAACCGCGTCTAATAAAGTTGTCATCTTTTAATTATTGTAATTAGTGGAACCGTTAAATCAATTTCCCACCATTTACTCCCATAATTGTACTTGTGTGGCATTGCATGATGATTGTTATGATATGCTTGACCAAAGGTTAATAAGCCAAGCCACCAGATATTATTGCTGTCATCTTTAGTGTCATAATTTCTGTACCCTAATCTCTTAATATGACTTAACAAATTAATTATAGGTTCTTGATGGGTGCCATACGTCATAGGAATTACCAATCCATATAAAGTATACATAAAAGTTCCTGTTAATACAATATCAATTAACAAAGCAACAGACACTGTTCCCCATACAACTCTATAATAATGCTGATGTAAGAATTTGTGATAACCATCCTTTATCAGCCTTCTTGAATATCGCATTGGTACCTGTGCTGGATCTAGATTTATAATCCAACCCCAATATGCTTGCCACCAACCTCTTTTTGGAGTATGAAAGTCCCTTTCGTTATCAGCTTCGCTGTGATGATGTAGATGTACCGCATTCCAAAATATTGGGGATCCTTGACTGGCTAAGCATGCTAACCATAATAAAATAACTTCAAAAAATTTATTTGTTTTAAAAGCATTATGACAGACATATCGATGTAGGCCAATAGCAGCGCCGTACCCTGAAATCATGATCCAACCAACTAAAGTTACAAACAGGTATTGTGGTTCCCAGAAAGGAATAACAAGAAGGCTTAACACATGTAGTGGAAATATTACACGTTTAAAATGTTCACTTAAAAAATTAAACAATTTGGATACCTCGTAGTTTACTTGCTAATAATATTCTAAATATTATATACGGAAAGGCGTTACAATGTAATACATTGATAAATGGCTTATTTAACCAAAGCGTCTCTAGATATCCCGACGTCCAATTGGGCGCTACAGAAAATATTTATCTCTTTTGCTCAGAATAAAAAAAATGGGGCTTCCGCTACGCAGTT
>Ga0208795_1001505_pt1 | contig 10430 bp, 13 predicted proteins | sample CB_VirMetaG_6_FD_184541 | JGI IMG/M metagenome (GOLD analysis project Ga0208795, IMG submission 184541) | Freshwater to marine saline gradient viral communities from Chesapeake Bay - CB_1508_2 Viral MetaG (SPAdes) (version 4) | ecosystem: Environmental > Aquatic > Marine > Coastal | place: USA... | reverse complement strand
CTTGAGCAGTTTCTGTTCCTCCAGCGTGCGGACGCCGCAGGTGACGATGAAGCCCGTGTCCTTCTCGGCCCAGTCGTCGGCGCAGCGCCTGACAACACGAACGAGATCGGGATGGACGCCCTTGAGCTTGGCAAAGGAAGCCGATGTCAGTTTCATGCCTTGTCAGCCTTGTCGTTGAGGCGGTCGAAGATGGTGTGAAGCGTCTTGTCCACTTGCTGGAACCCGACGCGGATGTCGGTCTTGATGTCGAGGATGGCCGACTTGAAGTCGTCCTTCTGCACATAGGTGTGCGGCATGGCCCGCACGTCCGCGTCCAGCTTGTCGATGGCGTTGTAGATACGGCTCAAGACATAGCCTCCGAACAGCCCGGCAGCGCCAATGGCGACGTTGAACAGCACTTGGTAATCCACGTCACGTCACCTCGCCATGGCGTTACGGTTGTCTTGGTTCATCTGATTGGGCGCGGTCACGACAGGCGCGCGCTTGACGGCGCGGCTGATCGGGCCAGACGGGCGACGGGGCGCGGGCGCCCGCTTGGCTGACCGCCGCATTGCCGTCTCTAGAGCCGCCGCCGCACGGTCAGCATCAAGAAACTCAAGCGCAATTTCCATCGCCAGTTTTTCGTTGATGCGGCCTTCCAGACGGCGGATCACTTCGTTGGCCACCGTGGCCAGACGGTTCAGCAATGACGGCAGATTGGCCGCGCCCACGGGCTTGGCCAGTTCCGGCGCAGCCTTGCGGCCAGCTTGCGCCAGTTCCTTGACGCGCTGGTCGCGCGCCAAATCCATGACCACGCGGTCCACGTTGGCCTTCTGGGCTGGCGACAGGATATCGGTCAATTTCTCGTAGGTCGGCCCGCCGTCCAGCGCCTGCCTGATGGTGCGCGGGGCTTCGCGGACGGCGCCCGCAAACACGCCGGGGCGCTGTGCACCTTCCGGCAATGGAGTCTCCAGCTTTTCGCGCAGATACCTGCCGACATCCATCTGGTTGATCGGACGGCTGCCCTTCTTGAACGCCGCTTGCGCCTCGGGCAGCGACGGAATAGCAGCGGTCAGTTCATCCTTGATCTGCGTCAGTTCACCCTTGATGAAGCGGTTGTCTTCCTTGGCGATGGCTGACTTGAGGCCGTCTATGGTTGAGGCAACTTCCTTGGCGTCTGTGCGCGGCACAAGGACCGGATTACCTTCTTCGTCCATCCCCGGCTTGACCAAACCCTTGCGAATGCGGCGCATTTCGGTCAGCAGCGGCTGGTTGCCGGGGTTCTTGGCGATAGTGTCGTCAATGAATGACAGCGTCGGCGTCACATCCACCACATCCCCCGCCGTCTCGGCAGCGCGGTACAACGGTTCAGCGCGGCGCTCGCGCACGGTTTCAGCCAGTTCGCGCCGTTCCGGCGTGCGCTCAATCGCGCGCAACTGCCCGACACGGGCGGCTTCCTGAACGTCGCGGAGCGCCATTGCTTCTGTCGGGCGCATTGCGGCAGCCTGTTCGCCCACGGCGGCGACGCGCGGCAGACCGACATCGGCGGTGGCCTGTGCGAAGGTCGGGCGCACGCCGGGGATAATCTCGGCTTCTGGCGCGCGGGCAGCCGCCAGCAGGGCGCTGCCACGGCCCTCGGCAAGGTCCATGTAGAACTTGGTTTTGGGGTCCATGACGTTGCGCGCCGTCTCAACGACACGCGCCTTGAGCTTGCCCGCCGTCTTGGCCCCCGGCACCTTGGCCGGCGCGGCAGACATAACGATTTGCATCATGTTGACTACGTCCGGCTTTGGGATGCCCGTTGTGCCAGAAATCCAGTCAGCGCCCTTATCAATGTTTTCGGCCACATAGCCCAGCGCCTGCCGCAGCATGTTCTGCTGATAGGACGGCGTCTCGGTCACGCCCAACGCACGGCCAACGGGGGCCGACACGGCGCCCATAACGCGTTCCTGGCTGGCGGCAATGTCTTCCGCCGTCTCGCCCGTCACAATACCAGCAGCGCGACGGAACGGATACGCCACCATGGCGGCCATACCCGGCACGCTCTCTGCAATAATGTCGGCAGTCGAGGCAGCGCTGCCCAACATCCGCTGACCAAAACTCTCTTCAGGCGCTGATGCGGGGGTGTCCAACTTAAACCCCGGCGGAAGCCCCGCGCTATCCGGCGCATCAAGAATAAATCCCGGGGGGAGTTTGTTTAGAGAGGCTGCCATTGACCATCCCTGTAAATAATACGCTCGCCGGTTTGTGGGTTGGTGGCTGTCGTGCCTTCGCGGATGCCGCCGCTAGTAGCACCCGCAGGCGATTGGCCGCCGGGCGCCTCAGTAAGTAAAGACTGAAACGCCACGTCCATGTCCGGCGTCCAAGAACGCCCTGCCTTAACCTTGGCGTTCTGTATTAGGTCGAGCAAAGCCGCGCGCTTGTCGGCGCGGGTACCTTCTTCATCTGTCCATCGCGGGATGAAACTTTCCATCTGGCCTTCTAACTGTTCGCGGTTGTACGCCGCGCCAGTAGCCAATGTCAGCAGCGCGTCAATCATCTCACGTTGGGCTGCCGATACGCGCTGTCGCTCTTCGCTGCGGACAAGATTGGGGTCAACAAACATGTTAACAAACGCCTCCCCCATACCCGGCGCCGTAGCCGCAGGGTCGTCTTTAATGGCAGATTGAATGCGTTCGGCTGCTTTGAGCGCGCGCCCAGCGTTATAGGCAGCAATACGTTCGCTTTCGGTAGTCGCCGCGCCGCCGCTTGCTGGCTTTCCGGCCTTCGGCAGCATGCCAATTTCATTGCCTGCCGCGTCGTACATGCGGACGTTGCCTTCGGCATCTGTTTCGCGGAATGCCACTTTAGGCTGGCTTGCGGCAGCAATTAACTTTTCGCGCTCCATCGCTAGCCGCTGCTGAGACACGCCCAACTGACCGCGTTGGATTTCCGCGTTGATGCGCTGGATTTCAGTCGGGATGCGGTTCAGCAGCGCCCGCCCGGCGTCGCTCCCGGCCATGGACGCCTCCAGTGCCGACAGGCGCAAGTCGTCAGACGGCATGGCCATCAGCTTGTCGATCTGGTCCTTGACGCCCGCCTGTATCTCGGGCGGCAACAGGTTATAGGCTGCGGTGAGGGCTTCCTTCGATCCGCCGCCCTTGAACGCCGTGGCGTAGGCGGGCGCCAGCGCCTCGACCAGCGCCTCAGCCTGCCGCTCCTGCTCCAGCCGCGTGTCCTCGGCCCGCTGCCGCTCAATCTTGTACATGTTCTCCAGCCCCGCCGTGCGGGTCTGCATCATGGCGTTCACGTCCGGCAGTTGCGGAGCCTGCGGGATCATGACGTTGCCGATGATGCTAGGGTCGATAGCCATGGATCACCTGCTATGATGTAGGCGTGATTGAGCGAAGATAATTCATGTACGGCTGCGCGGCCTGATACTGGCCGTACGCGCCCGCCGCCTCCGAGGCTAGTCCGCCGAGATTGCCGAGCGTGCCAGCCATGATGTTGCCCTGCGTCACGGCCCGCTGCGCCTGGATGTTGCCGAGCGCCTGCGTCAACTGCCCGACGTTTGCCGCCGACGTGCCAACGTTCGCTGCCTGACCGGACGCCGCCGCCTGACCCAGACCAATGCGGTACTCCAGCGGCTGGAGCCGCGCCTGACGCTCTGTCAGATACCGCTGGAAGGCGTTGGTGTATTCCTGGCTCGCCAAGTCCTGCCCAAACCGCGTGATGTCCTTCAGCGTGCCGCCGGACTCGAGCAGACCGCGCGAAGCAGCCGACCGCTCCAGAGCCTTGAGGCCCTCGGACATGCGAAACTGGTAGCCGGGATCAGCTTGGAACTGCGCCATACCGAAGGGCGTGTACTGCGAGGCCGTCCCGTAATCCGCCAGCGCATTGACACCCGTCTCCCGGAACGGTTCCTGCAACCCGATCTGCCGCTCCAACGCGCGCTCCTGCGCGGCGATGGTGGCCTTGGTGGCTTTGGTCTGCGCCTTGGCGGCGTCCTTGGCAGCGTCGGATTGCTTCTTGGCGCCGAAGATTGACGCCGCTGCACCAACGGCGGCGGAGCCTGCAATTGCTGCGACTGGACCCGGCATCAGGAAAACTCCTTCAGATATTCGTGCAGCGTCTCGCCATAAAGGTGCATGACCTTCATGGCGTCTTTCATAGCACTTGCGTGACCTTTCGTCAAAAGGACAACCAGCAGGATCAGGTCATAGTACCCTGCCCGCCAGACGAACGACCGGGCGTCGGCCTTGCGTTCCCGCTCGGCGTCGTCAGACGCCTGCCACTTGAGGACCAACTGCGCCAGAGCCGTCTGCAAGGCCGCGGCGTTGGCCAGAAAAAAGGGGTTGGCGGGCATGGTGACCAGCGCGGCCCAGATGACGGCGTTGAGATCGTCCCGACTGACTGGATCGCCATCCGCAACGTCGTCCAGCATCTGGATCATGCGCCACACGTCCAGAAGCCACTCGACAGCCGCAGACGGCAGGTCTAGGGTCACAGAGAAGTGATGGCGCAGATCGTCAATCACGCAAACACCACAAGCGATACATAACCGCTATTTAAAGGACTTGTGCTCGCCGAACCTGCTGAAGCACTAAGGTCAGTCACGAGGATAGTAAAAGAACTCACTGTTGGTTGCGCGCGGAGATTGACTACAGCGCTTCGGCTAGACTCAAACGCCATGCCTGCAACCGCGTAGTTTGCATTCGGCATATTGATCGTAAACGTAATGGTAAACACGCCGTTAGAAGACCGCGATACAGACGCCACATTAGACGCCGACAAAATGATTGGCGGCGTGGTTGATCCGTCAAATGTCACCCACGCGCGCGCAGCATAATAACGTGGCGTGCCGCCCGTGTTGGTCAGCGCGTTGGTCTGCTGGACCGTGTCGGGGAAGGTAATCCCTGCGCCGCCGTCGATGATAATGGACATGGGTTAGCTCCAGTTGCCGCTGCTGGCCGCCGCGCTGCCGCCGAGCGCCCTGATTTTGAAGAACGACCCAACACCGACAACCGCGGCGGCCGCAACGCCCAGCGACACCTGCGGGATAAGAGTGCCGCCGACCGTAACGATCACGACGCCATGGATGCGGGCAAAGGCAACCGTTGCGGTTGATGCCGTGACAATGGTGGTGTTATCTGCGGTATTGTATGTCACCTGACCAGTGGCTGCGGTTGCCAAAGTGGATTTGCTGGCAAGTGACCACCAATACTGCGTAAAGGTTGCGCCGCCACCGAGCGCAAAACCAAACGAACCAGATGAACCGCTCATGCTGGACAGTGAGAACTGGCATTCAAACTCGTAGGTGCCGGCTACCAACGTAACCTGGCTGTCGGTCGTGACATCAAACAAGGCTTGCGCCGCCGTCTGACTAGCCAGCGTGTGGGTCGCTTGCTGAAGAATATATTGATCGACCAGCACCACCCCGCGCTGAGACGTGGCGCCTGTCATGTAGAAGGCGGGGTTCTCGAACTCGAACGTGCCGGTCGTTGCGCTGCCGAGCGGGTCGCTGGTAAGGGTCAGTTGGGACATGGTTGCTCCGTTACAGGATCACCCAGCGTGCGCCGGATGGGATTGTGATGGTGACGTTGCCGTTGACGGTCAACGGGCCAGTCGAGGTTGCGTTCTTGCCGGAGGGTATAGCGTAGGATGTCGTTACGACTTGGCTGTTGAGGATGAACACCTCATCGCCGCCAGCGCCCGTGGCACCGCCGCCGATGCCCGCCCAGCCAGACGCGCCGTAACCCTCAAAGGCGTTGTTCGTGCTGTTGTAGCGGATCATTCCCGTGACAGGCGCATCCGCAAGCGCCGTACCCGCAGCGACCGTCTGCGAAACGCTGACAAGATAGGTGCCAATCCCGCCCGACCCGGTCAAAAAGTCGGTGATGCGAGTGCCCGCCGCAACGCCCGTACCATCAACGACCGCGCCGATGTAAAGCAGGCCGCTGGTGGTGTTGGTGATAGTCAGCGTTGTGCCGCTGATCTGCCCTGTACCGCTGAACGCCCCCGCGCGCTCAGCAGTGGAGCCGACCGGCAGCTTCATCTGCCCCGTGCCGCTCATGTACAAGTACTGATCAATGTTGACGGTCTGCGACGCCGACAGCAGCCGCCCGCTGATGGTCTTTGACCCAGTGATGTTCTCGGACGCCGTCAGGGTAGCAACCGCCGTGGTGCCCGTGAAGGTCGGGTTGTTGGTCAGCGCAACCGTGCCGGTAGCAGCCGGAAACGTGACCGTATTGGTGCCTGCAACGGCGGGTGCCCGCAGTTCAACGTAGCCCGAGGTCGAGCCGTACAGCCGCACTAGGTTGATGTTGACGGGCGGGATGCCGTCAATGTTGTCGAACGTGCCGACCAGCGTGTCGTTGCTGTCCTTGAGGATGAACTTGTAGGAATCCCCGTAGGTCAGCCAAACCTCGGACGGCGGGCGGCCCGCAGCGTCAAGGATGATCGGGTTGGCATGCGCCGTATTGCCCGTGAAGTCGGTATACGTCGTCTTGGGCGTGGTCGTGCCTGCCGCGTAGGTAAATATCTTGCCGCCCGACAGCGGGTCGCCGTTGTCGTCGAATAACTGCGCGCCGGGGTTGGCGAAAGGGGACAGGTTGACGGTCATGGTGCGAACCTAGCGTAAATCGGGTTGTCAGGCAATCTGGTAGTTGACGTTGTAGGCGTAGGTGGCAGCAGCGCCCGATGGCGCGTTAAGACGAAACTCCAGCAGAGGCCCGGTGGCGATAACGGAGCCTACAGCGGTGACGCCGCTGGCGGTGGTGACGAATGTGCCAGCGGCCGTGGACAAAGACAAGTCGTCCAAAATCGGCGGCGTCATCTGAAACATGGTGTCGCCCGCCGCAACGGGGTCAAGCGTAAACGTGCCTGTCAGCGCGATGACCGTGCCCATCTGGTTGGCAAAACTTGCCCCCGCCGACACCGTGGTGACGTTGATGACCGGGGTGAAAACAGGGGTGAAAACCGTTGGAGTCGGCAGATAGGTGTGAACCGTGTCGAAAAACCGATACCATTCACGCGCAACAAAAATTGACGGGGGCGGCTCAGCATCACGACCGGGAGGCCCCCCCCGCGAACGCTCGTTGATTGCCACGCGCTGCGCTGGTATTTGGCTGGCGTTAGGAAGAAGTGCCATCGAGGATCAGCTCCGCACCCATGATGACGATTTTGGTCGGATCGGTGCCCGACACCTCGTAGACGCGGTCGCGGATCTTCTGGGTCATGCCCAGCCGCCGCCAGAAGACGCGCTTGCCATAGCGCCCGATGGCGCCGAGGCTGGTCCAGTGTTCACGCGACCAGGTGTGACCGCCATCGTCCGACCAGCGCAGCATGGCTTGAGGAAGCTGCAAGGCCAATGCAGGGTCTACATATCCAGCACCGCTTTCGCAATCAAGTTGCAGCGTATGGTGCGCCGTGCGGCGCAGGTTGTTGGTGCCCGTTGGCAGCGCGCGCCACGACCTCAACCACTTCTGCGGCTGGTCGTCGTCGGCATACACGTTGAGGTCGAAAGCGTAAATGTTGCCGTTCTCGTAGTCGCCAACGATGATTTCGTTGTTGAAGTTCATCTGACAGTTAGAGCGATGGCGCACGAAACGGCCGTTGTTCCAGCCCGCCCGCTCATGCCATGCTCCGGTGATGGCGTCATAAACCCACGTTGCGTTGGCAGTCGGAAAAGTCAGAACGTAGAACTTATGGCCCTCTTGCTGGTAGGAGTAGGCCACGGCGTCCGAAATCGTGCTATAATTTTGAATTGCAAACTCAACGGCATGGGTCGAGACGCGCTCGCCGCGATACCCGTTGGCGCGATAGACAACGCCGTTGCCGCGGGCGTCGGAGCCCAACCAAAATAGCGTGTTGTCCAGCTTGGCAACTGAGTAGACGGCAGAGCAGCCCAGTTCGTTGAACGCGCCCTGGATGCGCTGGAGCGGGAAGTCGGCGGTTCCGGCGTTGTACCAGACCTCAACCGTGCCCGTACCAAACAGCCACGCCTCGCGGTGATCGACGTTGACCGACAGAAGCTGGTCCGGCGCGCCCTCGGCGCTGGCGAAATCGAGCGGATCGACGCTAGTGCCGTCCAGCAGGCTTGTCACCCAGACGCGCTGGCTGTCCGGTTCGTTGAAGACAAAATAACCGTCCAGATAGCCGACCGTGGACGCGCCGGGGAAATCCGGGTCGCCAATCGGTGCGAACGCGCCCGTGCTCATGTTGTAGATGTAGCCGTCAGGATCGGCAGCGATGAAGATCTGCGTTCCGTTGTCCGCGATGGAAACAGGACCAGAGCCGCTGACGGTGCCAAGGAACGTCGCGTTGTAGGACGTGTCGATCTTGTACAGCCCTTGGCCGGACACGACATAGCCGTCCGAGCCCGTGATCTGCGTCGCCCACAGCCCGCGAACAGGGCCGGGGCCAACGGTCGCCAGCCGGCGCAGCCCCGGCGCGCGGTTAAGAAAGGCGGGTTGCTTGCCTGCTTCCGGCACCACCTCGGGAAACAGATTGACCATGCGACTGTCCGCAGCGTTGACACTGCGGGCGACGTATGCGGACCCCAAGATTGGCGTCTGCATTTAGTAGTTGCCTGCAAAAATATTGAAACGCTGTCTGGTTGCAACAATGCTGTACGGTAGAGCCATGATGTCGTCGGGGTTGTTGATGCGCTTCAAGTTGCGCTTCGAGGTCATGGCGATGCGCTGCACTTGCCGGGACGGCTCGACGCCGAACTCCGGGGCCAGTTCGCAGGCCAGATTGTACCGGAAACAGCGCAGATAGCCCGGCGGAAAGGCCAGATCGGTCGCCAGATTGGCGGGCTGGGTCAGTTCGTCCACCGAGACAACGTGGAACTCCAGCACCTTGGTCGGCACGGGATAGACGTACATTTCAATGTCGGGGTAGGTCATGTTGACCCACAGCACCTGCGGGTAGGTGCTGGTGACGGTCTTGACGGCGATGCCGTTGTACTGCTGCTGGTTGATCAGCTTAAGGCCATAGGAAATGCCGTTGGACGGGTCACGGAAATAGGTGCTGTCGTCAATGGCGACGGGGCGGTTGGCAACGATGTCGCCGGTCGGCCCGAATGTGCGCGAGATGGTGCTGGGCGGCCAAGTGACGACTTGATCCTGGGTGGAGAACACGGCAAGACGCTCGGTGTTCCACGACTGGATCATCTGGTTCATGGCGACCAGCGCGTCTTGCGATGTTTCAGACGAAGGCGTTTCGCCTTCCGCCAGAACACCCAGAAGCCTCAGTGATCCATTGATCAGATCGCCGGCACTTGACATGTCATTCGCTCGCTTCTAGCCGGGGGCGCCCGCGGCGCCTGGGTTCGAGCATCACATTATCCGGTTCCGGCGCTTCATTCAACTGTTCGTCGGGGTCAAACCGCGACCAGCCGTGCATTTCGTCGTACTGCGCTTCCATTTCCATGGTGGCAATCTTGACGCCGTGCTTGGGGTGACGAAGATAGATCATGTTCCCTCCAAAAGAAGCGGGCGGCCGAAGCCGCCCGCTGTTAGGCTACGAAATGGCGTAGAGCGCCCAAGAGGCGTCGCCCAGCTTGCGGGCGCGGAAAGCACGAACCGTGCCTGCCGTAGCCGCGACGGTCATCAGGCCCTGCGAACCGCTCGAACCAATCGTCCAGCCCGTGTTGGTCGTCATGGTGATGACGCCAGCCGTGGTGGTGTTGATGACGCGAAAGTCGAAGATTGTACCGACCTTGGAATTGGTCAGCAGCGCATCGAGGTCCGAGGCCAGCGGAAGCGTGTAAGCCGCCGTGGTCGTCGGGGTGCCAATGATGATGCCGTTGGTGATCTGCGCCGGGGTCAGCGTCGCGCTGTCCGTAGCAGTTGCGGGGGCCGCAGCAACGGAGACCTTGAGTTCGTTAAGGTTTCCGTCGTTAAACTGATAGCCGCCGCCTACAGAGGGAAGTGCCATGTGAGTATCTCCTATCTTTACCTGTTAGCCCCAGATGCGCGCGGCCATCTGCGGACGGATGGTCGAGAAGCCGTACAGCACGTCGATACGGCACGGCAGACGATCATTGTTAATGTCGTACTGGCGCACGATACGCATCGAGATGCCGTTGTGAACCTGGCGGGAAGCCATATCGACGCCGCTCGGCATGATCAGGTCAGCCGTGGCGAAGGAGATGGCGTCCTTGTGATACACAAGGTTCTGCGGGTACTGGGTCGAAGCCGCGCCGATAAAGGTGACGGCCTTGCCGGTGATCGTCAGGGTGTTGACGGTCGCCAGAGCGTTCGACGGCGAGTAGAGCGCCGGGGAAACGCTGAGGGTCACGGCGCCACCAGCAGACGAGGTAGCCGCAGCAGTCACGACGAACTGCTGAAGCGCGCCCGTGCTTTCGCGGGTCTGCGGGTTGACCGAGAAGCAGTCGGCCACCGTGAACACATCGCCCACCGCGAAGGTGAGGGTGTTGCCAGCGGATGCGAGCGTGATGGTCGTGG
>Ga0208795_1001503_pt1 | contig 10439 bp, 7 predicted proteins | sample CB_VirMetaG_6_FD_184541 | JGI IMG/M metagenome (GOLD analysis project Ga0208795, IMG submission 184541) | Freshwater to marine saline gradient viral communities from Chesapeake Bay - CB_1508_2 Viral MetaG (SPAdes) (version 4) | ecosystem: Environmental > Aquatic > Marine > Coastal | place: USA... | reverse complement strand
AATTCTCCATCTTCCCAGAGTAGATCGTTTCAACAAGTCGGTGTACCTAGACATGAAGTCTACAATCAAAAGCATCTGGGAAAGAGTCCTGTTTCATGGGTGGACCAGTCTCTGGGTTGCTATACCCGAAACAGATGAAGCTCTAGGTAAGTTGGTGTCTCGGTTAGGGTTTGTATACTCAGGATCAGCAGACAACATGAACGTCTTTGAATACGGAGAAGTATAATGCCTCAGGCCCTGCCAGCTATCGGTGCCATCGCTACTGTCGTAGGTACTGTGGCAAGTATCAATGCTCAGAACAAAGCTTCTGCTGCTCAGCAAGAACAGCAAACCCTCACCACCCGTAGAAGCCGTAGGCAGGCCATCAGGGAGGGTCAGATTCGTAGGGCACAGGCTATCGCTTCGGCTCAGGGTGCAGGCTCCCTGCAAAGCTCAGGGGCTGCTGGAGGCATCGGAAGTATCTCCTCTCAGGTGGGTGAGACCCTAGGCTACCAGTCTCAGTATGGTGCCCTGTCTAACGTAATCACTGCACAGTCTCAGCAAGCTGCCTTCTGGGGTGACGTAGCGAGTATCGGAGGCGACCTAGTGAAGGCCTACGGCCTTCCCAAGTTCCCTGAGAAAGCCCCTAACAACCCTTCTACCAAGGCACCTGTCTCTACGCCTAGACCTCGTGCCCGTCCCCAACAGACTAACCTGTCCCCCTACTTCATGTACGAGTTATAATGGCTGAGTTCTTCGAGATCACTACACCCAAAGAAGAGCCTAAGTTCTACGAGATCGGTAGTCCTCAGACTAATACCGTACCTACGGTTACTGATGCTCTGGTGAACTACTACTCTACTGCTCTCGGTAGGGATAGTGAGAGTGTATCCAGAGATATCTCTATCGGACAGTTGCCTGTTCTTCAAGCTGACGCAGACCTTCAGGCTAACCAAGAGGAGCAGCAGAGGACTGCCTCCTACGTGGATAGTCTCATCTCTTCTGGTCTTCCTCAGGAAGAAGTTATCTTCGAGCTTGATAGAGTCAGAGAGGGTCTTCTCTTCAAAGAGCATGTAGCCCCTGATGTAGCTCTTATGCTCAGCGACTCCCCTATGGGTGCTGCTGAGAAGAGAACCTTTGAGAGAGCTATTGAAGCTGAGCGTATCATCTCTGAGAAGCAGGCCCAGAGAAGCCCCGGTCTGATGGCGAGTATCGGGTACTTTGTTGATGCTGCTATCTCTCAGCCTGTCCATAGTGCTCTTGGTCTGGTGGAAGACACCACCTTCGAGGACAACCAGACGCTTAAAGAGTTGGCTATGGAAGCCTCTATGCTCATGGTGTCGGATATTACTCCTGAAGATTTCAGGACTAGATTCTCTGATATCATGGACAGAGTAGCCGAGATGGGATTCTTCTCAGAAGAGAACCCCTTCTTCCTGAACGACTTCATCGACATGGTTAAGGAGTCCGGTGTCGGAGCTACGTCAATACTTAACGACCTGTTTCAGTTTTTAGACGTATTCGGTGTCGTAACCAGCTTCGCCGGTACTGTAGCCAAGTCCCCTAAGGTTATCGCCAAGCTTAAGAGTGGGACTGCTGCCAAGGACATTATCCTCAAGGCTGCTGACGGTCCTAATCCCTCCGCCGTGGTAGCTGAGAATACTACTCCCTCCATGTCTACTCCTGCCTCTACGGTAGAGTTCCTCACTGGCCCCGAGTTGAATGCCATGAGAGAACTGGAGGCTGGTAACAAAGCTCTGGAGATTGTCAAGTCGCATCGTCTTGGTTCCTTCGTTGATCCCAAGATTCTCGCTGAGAAGGAAGCTGAGTGGATCGCAGACATCACTAAGCAGAATGCTGCTTACAATAGGAATGCTCTGGACTACAAAGTAGAAGTAGGCTTCGGTGGTCGTATCGTAGGTAACGCCTACTTGGGTACATCCAAGGGTGCCCCCTATAAGACTATAGACGCTGCCACCAAGCTTGCTGAGTCTGTGGGCGGAGAAGTAGTTGGTACTCTCTACGAGGGTAAGACTGCCTACGTTGTCCGCAAGGGATACGATATTCCTACCTCTGGTCTTGCTGATGAGCTTGACCCCAGTGATATCGCTCGTGGTTTCCTTCACGAGATCATGTCCACCACGGCTAGAACCTCAGAGAATCTGGATGCTCTCCTCAAGAGAGGGGAGATGTCTCACTCTAAGATCGTCAGTGAGTTGTCCACTCGTTGGAGGAAGGCCATTCGGTCTACCCCTAAGGATGAGCTTGCAGATACCGTAGCTCTGGTAAAAGACTTCAGAGATGACCCTCTTCTGAACAAGAGAACTGAAGCCCTGACTGACCTTGAGTTCAGTGCTGAGTACTTCAAGAGATACCATAAGGACCCGTCCCCCAAGACCGTAGAGTTCTATAGAACACTGAGAGACATCTCTGATCTGGACTACTACCTCACAGCAGACTCCATGATTAAGGAGGCGGTGAACCGTGGGGAGACCATGGTGAAGCTGAATGGTGTCTATACTCGTGCCCGTAAGGTAGCCCCAGATAATCCTGATGAACCTGTCTGGAACAACATCACCAACCGTGTACAGAAGTGGAGTGACATTGATCCTGACAAGGCCGTAGTCTATGAGATCGCCGACCTGTACGATATTCCCGGCACTGGTAAGGTACGCTTCGTAGTAGGAGACACCTTCACCACTCGGAGACTGTACCATACGGACGTTCTTCCCTACAACTTCGGTGGACACCGTATCTATGATGAGCCTCTGGACTTCTTCATCAAGCAAGAGAACTCCCTCAAGCTTGCTGATGGTACTCTGGCTCCTGCTCGTCCTGTCACCTTCATGGCTGTACGTACCGAGAAGGAAGCAGGGCTGGTAGCTAAGCAGTTCAATACGATTGTTGACGCGGCTAACTCTGGCGCTAAGAACATTGACGAGATTGTCCGCAGGAACAACGACTGGAACTTGGACATTGAGTCCTTTGATGACTTCAAGAACTTTGCTTCTGAGCGTGGACTAGACATCACCAAGAAGGTAGAGCACGTAGGGGATGGTGACCCTATCTCAACCTTCGGAGGTAAGACTACCTACGGAGATGCTTTCAGACAACAGCTTAACGTCTCGAAGAAGAGAGGAGTCCGTCCTCTGGTAGGCTTTGGTGGTAGAGAGTTGAAGACCCTTGACCCAGTAAAGGCTGTGAACAGAGGCTTCGTCAGGTCTGCTCATAAGTTTGCTGACCAAGCTTATCTCCACAACGCTATCACTGGATGGATCAAGGCTGCTGAGAAAGGTGGAGCAATCACTAACGCAGCAGACATTCAGCACCTAGCTCCGAAGCAGAGAATGCTGGAGGCTAAGCTGTCCAGTGTTACGTCTCTGGGTAAAGCTCTTGAGTCTGAGAGATTCACCATCAAGCACAGACTGATGGCTACCTCTGCACAGGTACAGGCTGAGCGTAGAACTATCAAGGCTTGGGCTGACTGGGCCTATAGCAACAACTACCAGAAGCTTGCCAAGTCTCTTGATTGGGCTAGGACCTCTGATCCTGCTGGGTTTATCAGGGCTATGGCTTTCCACACCAAGCTCGGTATGTTTGCTATTGACCAAGTGTACGTGCAGGCGTCTCAGCTTATCTCTACGATGGGTATTGTCTCTGGTTCTATCGGACCGCACAGAGCCATGAGGGGTATGCTTGGTGTCATGCCTATGCGTCTTGCTCTGGTGGAGAAGATTCCTCCTGCTGCCCTTAAGCGTATCGCCAAGATTCAGGCTCCGTTCACTGGTGTGTCTGCCGAGGACTTCATTCAACTGAGGAACTGGCTCAAGTCTACTGGTCGTCTGAACATTGGCGGCTCTCTGGTGGAGATCAACAACGATGTAGCTTTCCTCGGTAACAGGTTCATGGATGCAGGACAGGTCTTCTTCAAAGAGGGGGAGACTATTGCTCGTGTTGGTGCTGCTTTCCTTAACCTAGTAGAACGTAGAATCAAGTACGGTGCAGAGGATATCTTCGATGACGCTGTGACCAGAAAGATGATTCACCGTCAGGACGTCCTCACTGCCTCGATGACTTCAGCTTCTGCTGCTCCTTGGCAGAGATCACTCCTTGCAGTACCTCTCCAGTTCACCACCTTCCATGTCCGAATGGTGGAACAGATTTTCACTAAAGAGATTCTTACTCCCTCGGAAAGAGTATCTCTTGCACTGATGCACGTCTTCGCCTTCGGTGCTGCTGCCGTACCGGGTATTGGGTATCTTCAAGACAAGCTAGCCTATGAGGGAGCCGTAGACCCTAGCACTGGACTTTATGATCTGGTCAGGTACGGTGCTCTGGATGCTGCCCTTGAAACTCTCAGTGGAGAAGAGACTGCACTGTCCGCTCGTCTGGCTGTGGGTGAAGGTGTTACCGATCTCTTCCGTAACCTTGTGCTCGGTGATGAGACTCTTCTTGAGGTCGCTGTTGGTCCCGGTGGTGGAATTATCTGGGACTCTTTGACTGCTGTTGCTGCCATGGGTAAGGTCTTCAAGGGAGAGTACGACTACGTAGAGGCAGATGTCAACAGGCTTGCCCGTATCGTACACTCTTACGACAAGGGGTATCAGATGTGGACTGCCCTCAGGCTTGGTGAGGTTACCTCCCGAAAGACTGGGGATGTTACTCTGTCTGATATGTCTACCGTAGACTCGTACCTGAATGCTCTCGGTATCCCTCTTAGGGAGAGAGAAGAACTCTGGGCTAATGTAACATTCATGCAGCAAGACGATAGGCACTTCGAAAAGATGATGAAGGAGATGCGTAGAATGTCTAACGTGGCTAAGGGTCACATCAGAGACCAAGACTACGAAGCTGCTGCCAGTGTGATGGAAGACATTGCTGCTCAGATCGGACTGCTTACTCCTGCTGAGAGGGAGAAGGCTTGGAGGCGGTTGGACCAACCTGAGCTTCCCAAGTCTGTGATTATGAATCTTGTCAAGCGCGGTAATTTGGACGTCGCTGCTCGTCTAGAAAGGATGATTGAATAATGGCTACTCTTGCTCCTATGGTAGATAGTGGAATCGCTGTCAGCCAACCCATCGCTCCTGTGAGTAATGTTGGAACTGCTCTGGCTAGTATCTTCACCTCCACTCTCAAGGGACCACAGGATGCTCCTCAACCTACCGAGAAAGAGAAGGAGGGGGCTGCTCTTAGTCCCTTCGTGAAGAGACTAGACGAACTCAAGAACATGAACCTCACCCCTGACCAGTACACGGCGTCTGTCCGTAAGGTGGTAAGGGATCAATTAGTTCTTACTCCTGAGTACCGCGATGGTGTCTTCAAGATTGCGGGAGAGGGCTATGGTTTCACTACTGAACCTGTCCCTACGGCTGCTGTAGATGCTCTCACTGAGGGACTCAATAAACACTTGACCACTCCTCAAGGTCAATTAGACCTAATGTCTGCTGCTAGGTCTAAGGATGGCCAATTCGATGAGGTCGCTACGCGAGAAGAACTTCTGTCTCTTTACTACAAGAGTAAGTCAGAAGAGGTCAAACTGGAGAAATCGAACAGAGAACTCCAGATAGTCAAGAACGATGCCGAGATGTACAAGACCAAGAGTAACGAGAAGTTCTCTATTCTTGTTGTCTCTTGGCAAGATGAGTCTCAGGCTATCGTAGACAATCTGATTACTAACGCAGACGAGATGTCTGACCCCAAGACGCAGCTAGAGTTCCTAACTAATGCCCGATACGCTATGGAGTCTAACTTCCGTAGCAAAGCTAATGCTGCTGGTATTGACCCTGAGGTGACTAGGGAACGTCTGAAGGAAGCCCTTGCTCCTATTGATAGTCTTATCCAGACTGCCAAGAGCAACGCTGAGAATGCTGGGGTAGCCCTTGCAGCTTTGAAGAACGCCGTCGAGTATGATCTTACTAAAGAACTCCTTGAAGCAAACGCAATGTTTGGAGACCCCAAGTTTAAGGAAATCGTCTTCAGTCTCTTTGCTGAAGCGAACAAGGATGACTTTGCCAAGTCTCTTCAAGCCATCAAAGACAGGGGTGTGGCAGGACTCCTTGACACCTTCTCGCTTATCCCTAACATTCCTAATACGCCTAAGGAGAGTATCGACAACAGCGGTACTCTTGCCAATCCTGAGGCTGTCACTAACGTCAAGGATATGGAGAAGAACTCTCCGGGTTTCATCAAGGACTCGATGACTACCTCCTCCAAGATCATCATGGACTCCGACCCTCAGAAGCATGGAGAGCTCATTCTCCAAGAGTTCGCAAACGTCTACGTAAACTCAGAAGCTCTGACTACTCCTTTGGGCAACAATGCTCTTAAACTTGTTCTGTCTCCTGCGAACATCAGAAAGATTGCTGCTACGGTTAAGCAGGGTGGGGAGAACGGGGTTGATCTAAAGAATACGTTCACTGCCTTTATCTCTCAGCAGATCAAGAAGAACAAACTCATTCTTGACGGCAGTCCTAGCGGACCGGTGGGCTACGGCTATATAATTGAGAATGGAGTTGTGAAAATAACACTAAGGGGTAAGGTTGTTGATGACCCTACCTCTCTTGGCCATCCCCTCTTTGTCCGTAAGACAGACTCTGAGACGCCTGAAAGTATGCTCCATGCAGCTAACAACATCAACACTCTTATGTCTGCTGTGGCTAGGGTCGTAAGCGATAAGACCATTCCTCTGGATAACAAAGGTACTGAGGGTGATATCCTTGAGTACTTGCTTGACAGTGGTGCAGTTACTGGTGGAGGTGGTAACACTGAACTCGGTGGTTCTGCTGGCGCTGATACTCTGGCCAACCTAGTGGACAGGACTGAAGGTGGTGGGGATTATTCCACTCTCTTCGGATTCTCTAACCGTCCCGGTGGCGCCTTCGAGGGTGTAGACATAAGCACTATGTCTCTTGATGAACTGAGAGCCTTCTCTTCTGGAGAGTACGCAGACTGGACAAAGGGTCAGCTTGGGTATGTGGCTACCCCAATGGGCAGGTACCAGTTTGTAGGTACTACCATGGATCAGGTAGCCAAGGAGATGGGTCTAGCTGGTAACACTGTCTTCACCCCTGAGGTACAGGATGCCATGTTCCACCACCTAGCCAAGAAGGTGCTCTCTGGTGCTACCAGTCCTGAGGCTAAGCGTGCTGCTATGCGTGGTACTTGGGAAGGATTCAAGAGTGTCTCTGACTCTGAGCTAGATGCTGCTATCGCTAAGTTCGAGGGGACTGAACCTCCTTCGTACACCGAGCTTCAGAAGAATATGAGGACTGATGTACGCACCTCGACCAGACCTCAGGGTAGAGGACAGGGTACCGCTAGTGCTGTGTCCACCTCCCCTAGGCCGATGCCCCGTGAGAGCGTTGCCGTTGACTCAGGGAGTGGGGTAGAAGGTACCTCAGGTAGGGGGGCCAGCCAACAGGCAACCAAGGGCCTCTCTGAGCGTACAGTAGCCATGCTTACGAAGGTCGGTATTGATCCTGCTGGAGTGAAACAGTTCGCCAGTGAGGAAGAACTCAAGGCTGCTGTCTCCAAGGGAGAGGTGTCTGAAGGAGATTATGTTGCTGTCGGACAAGAGGTGTTTCAGCTATGAGCTTCGTACTAGGAAGTAGATCACTAAGCCGTCTGGATGGGGTACATCCTGATCTGGTGAAGGTGGTCCTCAGGGCTATTCAGATTACCAAGGTGGACTTCACTGTCCTAGAGGGGCTTCGTACTAAGGAGAGACAGAAGAAACTGGTAGCCTCTGGTGCTTCAAAGACTATGAACTCTCGCCATCTCACTGGTCATGCTGTAGACCTTGGTGCCTACGTAGATGGAGGAGTAAGGTGGGACTGGCCTCTGTACCACAAGATTGCAGACGCAATGAAGAGAGCCTCTGTTGACGTGGGCGTACCTATCGAATGGGGTGGGGCGTGGCACCTGAAGCCCTTCGGTAGTTGGGTTGGTTCGGCGGAGGGAGCTATGACAGACTACGTAACCCTCCGTAAATCCCAAGGAAAGAAACCCTTTGTCGATGGCCCACACTTCGAATTGAGCAGAGGGGTTTACCCATGACACACCGAGAATGTGTTTCTTGTGGTATAGTTAAACCCATCTCAGACTTCGAGTGGCAAAGGAATAGACCTAATCCTCGGAAAAAGTGTCAGAAGTGTCGCCACTCTGAGAGGGACTATAAAAAAGAATACGCCTATCGTAATAAGAAGCGCAAGGAGAAGTACTGGGAGGACCCTCAAGAAGCTCGACGTATATGGGAAAAGTACACGTACGGTGTTTGCAAGGAAGACTTCGGGTATTCGAACTGTTGGATTTGCGGCTCTTCGCACAGACTCTGTATAGATCACGACCATAGAACTAGGGATATAAGGGGTCTCCTATGCTCGAGGTGTAACACAGGTATCGGTATGTTCAAGGACAACCCTGAGAGAATGGGTAGAGCTATCGAGTATCTGAGTACAGGACCTCACTATCAGCTACCTAGGAAGAAGTACCCATGATAGATGATATACTAAAACCCCTTGTCACTGCCTTAATAGGTATAACCATCGCAACTAGTGGGTGGGTGGTACGCAGGATATTCACTAACCAGAAAGAACTGGAAGAGAACCGTAAGGGTCTAGCCCTACTAGAGCAGAAGGTTGACTTTCAACATAATGAAGTAGTCCACTTTATTACTGAAGTGAAAAAACAGAATGAACAAGCGCTCTCAACCCAAACAAAAATCTTCGACTTTCTCCTCAAGAAAGACGTTTAAGCGAGAGGTAGCCTTGGCACTTCTTACCTTCTTCTGTTACGTCGTAACTCAAGGGGATGTAGAGATGGTAAAGGTTCTCGTCTGGCCTGTATTCTCCTACGCTGGACTAGCATTCGGATTGGATTGGTATGGTAAAAAATCTAACGATAGTGTTATTGATACTCCTGCTGTCTTCATGCGGCAAGAGTCCCCTTAGCCTACTCACTGGTGGTGGCCCTAACGTAGCGGCTAATACACAGATAGGTAAGACTAACAATCAAACAATAGGGACCACAAGAAACAACGCACCGAGCGTCTCAGTGAGACCTCAGGCTAGGGTAGACACAGTAGACCAAAGCTCTAAAACTATCAATGAGATTCAACCTTGGGTTCTAGTGCTCCTTGTCTTAGGTTGGCTTCTTCCCTCACCGAATGAAATCTTCAGAAACATAGCCAACTCGATTAGAAGGAGAAAGTAATGGCTAAGGCACCAACACTCACAACCGTATCTACTGGATACAATTCCAGCACTAAGATTAACGACAATATGGAGGCTATTACTGAAGCCTTTGAGAACACTCTGTCTCTTGACGGGTCTACCCCTAACGCTATGGGGGCAGACCTCGACCTGAACGACAATGATATCCTCAATGCTACTAATGTGTATACGGATAATATGTATGTAGCAGGAACCAAGGTAACTTCTTCTAGTGCTGTCCCTACTTGGATGGGTGCTTGGGTTACAGCTACTGCTTATGGGCTGGACCAGCTTGTCTCTGAGAGTGGTAACACCTACATCTGTATCGTAGCTCACACCTCAGGTACATTTGCTACTGATCTAGCTGCGGTTAAATGGGCGCTAGTAGCTCAGAAGGGCACCACTGGTGCTGGTACTGGAGACCTGCTTGCGGCTAATAATCTGAGTGATCTGGGTAGTGCAGCTACTTCTCGTACTAATCTTGGTGTAGAGATTGGTGTGGATGTACAGGCTTGGGATGCTATCCTCGATGACCTTAGTGGACTCACTCAGGCAGAGGACAAGATTCCCTACTTCGACTCCGCTACTACTGCCGCTCTGCTTGACTTCGTAGATGAAGACGACATGGCCTCAGATAGTGCTACTGGTATCCCTAGTCAACAGAGTGTCAAAGCCTATGTAGATACAGAGATTCTAGCCTTTGCTGCTCAACTCTACCACCTACAAGACCAGAAGACCTCTGGTACTGGTGGGGGTTCATTTACATCAGGATCGTGGCAGAAGAGAACCATCAACACTGCTCTGACCAGTGGTATCAGTGGAGCCAGTCTAGCCTCTAGTGTCATTACACTACCAGCAGGTACCTACTGGATTGAGGTGGAAGCTGCCCAGCATTATACAAATATCCATAGGGTTAGACTTCAAAACACGTCAGATGGGTCAACCACACTAATCGGTATGTCGTGCTTCTCTGAAAACGGTTTCGGCGGTGACGAGCAGGCAACTCTTCGTGGTATGTTTACTATAGCGTCTAATAAAAACTTCGAAATCCAACACAGGTGCTCCAATACAGGAACCTTTGGAACACAATCTAGCCTTGGCACCGAGGTCTACTTAGACTGTCGTATCTGGAAGGTAGCGTAAAGAAAAAGGGAGCCTAAGCCCCCCTCTCCAATTCCTCTAACAACAATTCGGCGTAGTGGATGACCTTACGGATGTCCTCTGCGCCATTTTTTTGTTTGTACCTACAGG
>Ga0208795_1001499_pt1 | contig 10455 bp, 12 predicted proteins | sample CB_VirMetaG_6_FD_184541 | JGI IMG/M metagenome (GOLD analysis project Ga0208795, IMG submission 184541) | Freshwater to marine saline gradient viral communities from Chesapeake Bay - CB_1508_2 Viral MetaG (SPAdes) (version 4) | ecosystem: Environmental > Aquatic > Marine > Coastal | place: USA... | reverse complement strand
CGGTGTTCCTGAACGTGTAGTTGGATTTGCAAGAGGAGCTGCTTTACCTGCTGCTGTTACAGGAACTGCAAAATTAGGTGCTACAGTTGCTAAAGCATTTCCACGTCAATTTAAACAACTACAAGAAAGCACTAAAAAAGCTGTAGATTTTACCAAAGGTTCATTGAATAAACTTGAAAATTATTTGCAACCAAAAAGAGCACATGAGGAATATGCTTCTCAAGCAATTCAAGAAAAAGCTAAATCTATTGAAAAAGCTATTACTGAAAAATACTACGATCCTTTTGATAAGGCTTTGGAGGGTAAAACTGTTAGTAACACACAAGCTGCTAATATTAGTAATGAAATGAATAATTTGGCTAATCAAATAAGCCCAGATGTTTTAAGTTTAAATCCTGAACTTGCTAGAATTGTACAAGATGTTCCATTTACTATTTCAGCGTCTAAATTAAATGATGAACTAAAAGTGATTAAATCTGAAATTAATAAAGCCTATAACGAAATTAAAAAAAGGGGTAAATTTCGCAATGAGCTAGACGCTCAATTTGCTTATAATTCTTTAGGTAAATTACAAGAATCTAGAAACGCTATTGAAAAACAATTGGCTGAAGCTGTTGGTGGGGAAGCAATGAAACTTCAAAAAACAGGTTCTAAAGCTTGGAAAGAATTAGTAGTACCAACATATTACGATCCGACCTGGAAAAACATTAAAGAAGGTGTAAATGTACAAGATCTTTTAACTAAATCATCTCAAAGAACTCCTGGAGGAATTCTTTTAGGTGATATAGTTAAAGGTAATTTAGCTTCTAAATATAAAGGCACGCAAATTGGAAAAGATTTAGAGGAAGTATTTAAACATGACAAGCAATTATTAAAAGATGTTATTGCAGAAAGACACAAAACTAATTTTGATAAATTGATTGATGCTGATGAAAAAACTTTGCGATTTGTAGACAAATTGCCAGAACTTAAAGATCTTCTTACAACTCATCGCACCAACCTAAGTAAACAACAGCAATTAGAACAAGCTTTATCAGAAATGACTGGCACTAAAGAACAAACAAGAAAAGTTTTAAAACAAGTACCAACAGTTGGTGCAAAATATGGACTTCTTGGTGCGGCTGGATTAGGTGGGGCTTTCAGTTTAATAAATCAATTAACAAGCAATAAGTAAAGGATTTACTATGGCAGATACATTAGTTAGGGGTGCAAACCCAATTTGGTGGCTACCAGACTTGACTGGTCTGCCTTTGAATGACCAGTACTATGCGTTTTTTTTGGAAAACACAATTCCATACTTGCCGCAAAACGTATATCAAGACGCAGCAGCCACAACTGTATGGAATAATCCATTACAGTTTCAACCTAGTGGAACACTGCCTAATAACTTGTACTTTGATCCTGACAAAACTTACAGGATTGAGATTAGACAAGGCAATACACAAAATGATCCTTTAATTTGGCTTATTGAAAACTACAATCCTTCTGAAGATGCTGGTGCAAATGCAGGTTCAGCTTTTGGTGGTGACAATTTAGTATCTAATCCACAATTTTCTGAAGTTGATTTTACAAACGATTTAATTTTGGAAGGAGAAGGCACTTTTGACATTGCACCAGGATGGCAATTGTTTTTAGACGGTGATCAAGGTGGTGCAAATGCTAGATTAACTTTAACACCATTGGATGGACAACAAAACCAAGTTAACAGTCCTCCATATTATTTGAGATTACAAATTGCAAGTTATACGACAGCTGAATTAAGACAAGTATTTACTGGCAATGGCGCAATTTTTTCTAGCAACGCACAACAAACTGGCTTTGTTTCGATGGGTTTTACAGCTAGAGCAGATGACGACTATCCAATTGAAGTAAGTTATCAACCATCGGTTGGCGCAAATACTACAGTTATACAAGACACTGTGTTTTCAGGTGTGTTTAAATCATTTACTGGTATAAAAGATTTACCAGAATCTAATAATAGTAACACTGGCGATAATGCTACTGTAACTATGGTAATTGCCTTGCAAGGTACTGGCAATTTAGAAATTAGTAATTTGCAAATGGTTGGCGGTGTTATACCTGTAGATTCTGAACTACCTGCTCCAACTGAATACATTCAGGAAACAATTGAGCGTGGTGTAGATCATTTGTTCCATTACTATAAAGACTCATTAGTAATGCAACCAAAGGAAGACATTTTAACTGGCTGGAACTTTAGTTTGAACCCATATCAGTTTATAGCACCTGCAATATCTGCAATGCCTGCTAACTTAACACAATATCGTGCTGATCAAACAATTGTTAGGCAGGAATTTGCTAGTTCAATTGAAACAGGCCAAGCAAGTGCTGCAAATAATTTTGCGTTTCAAGTACAGCCTGTGGATAGCCAAGATTCTAGAGTTGCGTTAATTCAATATGTAGATGCTGCAACTATTAGACCTTATTGGAATAAAGTTTTGTCTTCATTGGCTAAAGTTAAATTTGTAAGTCCTACACTTAATACTAATGTGGGCTTAAAAATGCGTTTGATTTACAGAAACAATTTACCACCTACGTTAGGTAATGCTGAACCAATTTCATCATGGCCTGTTAACGGCGATCCAGAGTTTAATCCTTCTTGGAATGAAATTTTACCTTTAAATGACCCTACTTATACGCTAGAAAATGGTAGTGATTTTGTAGACTTTAGCTTTGATCAATTTCAAATGCCGCCAGCTGAAAATGCTACCATGTACTTAGGCGTTGTTATTTACACAACTGAACCTTTTGTAAGTACACCAGGCAATAAAGACCAATTAATTTTTGACAGCGTGTCACTAGTTAATAATGACTTTGCAATTGCTTCACCCCCAAAAACTTTTGATCAAGTTTTGCAAGAGTGTCAGTTTTATTATGAAGTTGCACCAGCGTATTTATATAGAACAATGTCTGTAGATAGAGGAGCTATTTCATTATTTACATTTAGTGGATATGCAAGTCCATTTAACATTGAATTTAATTCTTTAAAAAGAACATCTGTTACAGCTTCGCCTTCAGGAATTACACTTACTTTAATTAGTAATGCAGGTACTGCTGGTAATGTTACAGCTCTATATTATCAAGATGGACAAGTACAAGGTGGTGCTAATTCAAATGTTGATAGAGAAGTAACTTCATATTGGTCGACTCCTCTTATTACGACTAAAGGAGCTAAATATGAAACTAAGAGTTCTCCAGGTATTTTGAGTGAGGGAAATTCAGTTACAGATAATGCTTCTGCTGGAATACTATTTGCTTACACAGCTGACGCTAGACTTGGTACTTAACTTTAACTTAAAAAGGATTTTAAGATGGCTAGATTTAACACGAACTTTTTAGGCACTTTGCCTTTTGCAGACATTGCGCCTCAGTATTCATTATTGGCAGGCGTAGAGCTTACTTATACCGTTCCAGGCGGTAAAAACAAAAGCTATAGAGCAACGTTAAGTTATCCTAATGAAGCTTCTGTATGGGTTGCCAAAAACACAACAGCAACACTACCTACTCCTGGAGTAATGAATCCTAGTAGCAATTGTGAACTTAACCCAAGATTTCGTTATGTTAGGGGTGGAGATGTGCTAAGTTTTATAAGCGATTCAGACATGTTAAATGGTGGTATTTCATTGCTTGAACTTCCAGATTCTAACTAGGAGTTAGTATGGTTAATACAATCAAATTTAGTGAATTTGTTGATGGCGGTGAATTAGAAGCAGGTGATACCGTTGTTGGTTTAGATGCTGGTGAAAATGCAAAATTTTCTAAATCAGGTCCAAATTTATTGCCACCTGGAGATACTGCAAGTAGGCCTCTTACTGCTAACAATGGCGACATGAGGTTAAACACAGATCTTAATCAGTATGAATTTTATAGCCAAGCATCTTTAGCATGGATTACTTTAACTTAGTATAGGAAGATACTTATGGGTATTACCGCAATTAGACGTGACTATGGTGTTACACCATCCATGGTCCGTATTGAAACCACAGACACGTTAGCTACTGTTAGCACTACAGGATATATTGCAGCACAAGCACCTGAAATTGATCAACTAAACAAAGGTGCTTTTCAATGGGAAGTTTCAGACGCTGTTTTAGTTTATGCTGTTGATGGCGTAGAGCTTTATGAAATATCAAGTGACTTTGCAAGTTTAATACCAATTTCTTCAGGTATTACAGGTCCATATCTTGAAAAGGCGTTGAACTTATCTGACGTAGACAATACGCTTGTTTCATTTAACAACTTAGGTTTAGGTTCTGGTGAAACAATTTTAATTAACGATGGTGATTTTGCAGCTGGTGTTTATGAACTACCTGTACCCTGTCCTAACTTTGTAATTGTTACAAGCTCCTCGGCTGGTTTACAAGTAAAATTGCCAATAGCTAACATTGATGAAAGTTTTTTAATTTCACAAGGTCCTACAATTCAGGCACTATCAACTTCTGGCGATAGCATTGAAATCATTGATCAAAATGATGTTCCTTTGTTTGTACAAGCACCAAATAGTAGAGTATTTTACACCTTAACTGATGCCTCTACAGCTGCTGGAACATGGAGTATAGTTCCACAAACTGTAACAGTTAACGACAAATCAGGAATAGTATTACTTGATGATACTGATTTACCTGTAACTTATGCGCCAAGTAACTACACCCCAACAAATGCTTTTCTTGATGGAACTCTAGAAGGTATTGATAATGCGTTGAATAGTGCTGCTGTTGATGATGCAGTGTATGGTGAAACATATTTTCAAAACAATGCTATTGATACCGTAATTACAGGCATTGGTGTTCCATCTGTAATTGGAGGAGCTTTCTCTCAATCAGGTGATTTATTCGGATTTACAGAAGCTAACGGTGTTTTGACCTACACAGATATTCCGATTAGAACTGTTCAAATTGATGTTTCATTAACTGCTACAATGAATCTATCTACCGCCGATTTAACTTTCACTATTTACAAAAATGGTGCTCCTGTTACTAAGTCTGCCATGACAGTAAGTATTGATGGTGTTACACCTGCTCCTAAAACAGTTTCTGTAAATTGTTTGTTGGAAGTGGCTAATGGCGACACTATAGAACTTTATGTCACAAACAACACCAATACTGACAATGTTTTAGTTCAGGATTTAAATACAAAAGTTACAGCTATTGGTGGTGTAGGTGTTGCAGGTAACACAGTAGTTAATTTAGCAACTGTTGTAGATCCAAATGTTACAAGTTATGCAATCAATACTTATAGCAACATGGTAAACACATGGTCAGGATCCCCTGTAATTGGGCCAGGTGAACTTGATATTGGTCAAACTGTAGAACTTAAAGTGTTTTTTAACTTAGATCCTTCTTTGATTGGCACGCAACCAACATTAGGTGGAAACTTTAGATTTTCTTTCGGTAGTATTTTAACTTTGGGTGATGAAGGTTTTAATATGATTTTAACTAACAACGCTCCAAGAACTGGTGAAATAACCTTTTCTGTAACTCGTATTGATGCGACAACTATACAAGCAAATTATCGCGGATACTATACGAATACACCTGTGCAAATGGTTCAATATTTTCCGACTCCGACGCCGTTAACTTATGCATATGACGAATTAGTAAGTAACACCATTACTTTAGAATGGCGTCCAAACATTGGAAGCGTAACCGAGTATATGACTTGCAATCTTGTTAACACACGCATCACCAAGTATTAGGAGCTTAAAGAATGGATAAGACAATACAAATTCCACGTTTAACAACTGCCAGACGGGACTTACTGACAGGTGTTAAAGACGGCATGATGATTTATAACTTAGATGTTCAATTAAATCAAAGTTGGGATGGTGCAGCCTGGGTTGACGTTGGCGGCGGTGGTGGTTCTGCCACTTTACAAACTGCCTACGATGATGGCAATGGTATCATTTCATTAGACACAACTACTTTTAAACCTGTTGAAATACAAAGCACAAGTTTAGGCACAGTTCCAAGATTGTACTTTAGACAAACACAAATACCCGTTTCTTTAAATGCTACATTTGATATTAGAGCCTTTGGTCAAAATGATACAGGCGGCACTATTTCGTATAATCAGATGTTAGCAACAGTTGCAAGCTTAACAACTGGCAATGAATCAGCATTATGCAGATTTAACGCTTACAGCAACGGTACTTCTAAAACATACTTTCAGTATGACGGTGTTGCGGATGAAGCCGCGTTCAATGAAAATTTAAACATGAATGGTAATAATATTATTGCTGTCAATGATTTGGGAACAGGTGCTACGCCTCTTAATCAAATTTATTCTTTTGGAGGTAACTATAGTTTTCTAGGGGTTACATCACAAATTGAAACACCTTTTATCGTAGGTACAGGTGTCGGACCACTTACGATAACTGGTAGCTCAATAACTTTAAATGAAGCTAATATACCAGGTGACGAGTATATTGACATGAACGCTGGACAAGTCAATATCTACAAAACTCTAGATCTAAAAAACAATTCTCAATTAGCCGTCGCATCAATTAATGGCAATGAAGGTTCTTTAGATTTTAACTTTAACCCAGGCGAGTTAATCGTAAACGGTAATAACAATTTAAAGCTATCTTCTACTGGTGAAATTAGATTACAAAATCAAATAGTGTATGTTCCAGATGGCGCGGCTCTTACCGTTGTTAATCCTAACACGACTTACATTTTCTTAGGAAATCACACATTTACAAGCACTTTAACAATCAACCAACCAGGCGTTGTTATAAAAGGTGTAGGACGTGACAATACTAAGATTGACGGAACTTTTGCAGGTGCATTAATTGATGTAGTTGACCAAGATTTTGAAATTTCAGATATTACTTTAAGCGCGTTGGGTGACGATACTTTTGCATTGACTGGCGCAAACTTCAATCCTGGCGTGGGTGCGCCAAACGAAGGCAGGCTTAAAACTCTCAACATGTACAATTGTCAACTTAGAAATTGTCGCAACGGTATGGCGATTGCAGGTTTTGATTTGGTTGATATTTCGCAAACATTGTTTTATTACTTCCAGCAGCGTACAGATGCACTAGCTCAAGTTGGTGTTGATTTGTTTGCGACATCAAAAGTTGAATTTACAAGTTGCGAATTTTTACGCTGGTTTGATGAAACAACAATTGCCTCCCCTATTGACTTTTTCGTAGGCGATCAATTAAAACTACAAAACGCGGCGGGTATTGGTTTTGGTGCGGTTAACATTAATAACTGTATTTTTCACCCGCAACAAAATCAAAACGGCGTTGTTATTGATAATGCTGCCACTTTTGGTTTCGGAAATATTGTAGGTAACACATTTATAGATGTTAACTTAAATACTCCGACTTTTTTACCCCTTGTAATTGACATTAACACACAACCGAATTGGATTATTGAAGCTAATCAGGGAGTCCCTAACTTACTTGCATTTATAAACTCAGAAGTTAATGCAAACGCACTTGTGACGACCATTGCAGCTGTTTCAACACCAACCCCAATCCTAGCAACAACTTTTATTGACAATGGTAGTTCTCGAGTAACACTAAATACTTCTACTGGTGTAATTACTAAAGATTCAAAACGTAGTAATTACTTTACTATAAACTTGAATTTACAGTTTACAATTCAAGCTGGCGGTAACAATCAAAACATTGAAATTGGTTTGTTACGTAACGGAACACCTAGCGGACCTACGACTAAAGTCGAAGCGGATAGTGCAGTCCCGGCCAATGCTAGTTTTAATGTGGTTGGATTTGCTGATCAAGGCGATACATTCCAGTTGTATATTCAGAATAATAGTGGCACAAATAACATTTTAGTTAACAACATTCAATTAGCAGGCGTTGAGGCCTAAGGGGAAAGTATGAAGTTAATTTACAAACTTATGGATCCTTGTACCAAACGATTGAAAAAAATGTGGTATGGCGAGCCTAAAAAAGACATTGAGCAACCTGCCGAGCTTAAAGAAATTGTTATTGATAAGGGCGAACATCCAGGCTCTAAAGCTAGTGATGTTCCACCCCCACTCCATAGATCTAACAGTTTTTTTAATCCACCTGTTTTGACTAATGATCTACGCGAAAAACTCGCACAGGCTGGAGATAAAGAAGTTTATAACATTGCTTTAAACGGGAAAATTTGGTAATTGTAACGCCCCCTCACGGGGGCTTTATGATTAGTCGTTTTTGCGTGGGTTAGCGGCCATTGGGCCATGTTGAGAGTTGGTTGCAACACCTGTTGGCTTGGTTGGAGCTTTGCCGGTATTTGCCATGTCCGACATGTCAAATCTTCCCATCTTGTCATTCATTTCCTTAACATTTCTAGCATTCATGCTATCCATGCAGTAGTTTGTACCTTCAACAGCACCGTAATTTCCATTGTCTTTCATAGTGAATCTCCAAAGTTAAATTAATCGAAAAGTCTTGACCAGTTACCATTTAAAGCTGAAACATAAGTTACTCTACCAAACGCAGGAAGCACAAATGGTGTATTAACTGGAGCATCATCTAAGCTTTCACCTACAGCAGGGTAAATATTAATATCAACACCAGAGTCGTTGATTACATACAGTTTTGAACCAGCTAATGCAGCAGGTAATACAACGCTTGCGAAAATTACTGCTGTTGTAACACGATTTATTTCAGCTGTTAAAGGTGTTGCATCAACTTGAAGTCCAGATGCTGCTGCCTCAATATCATTTAACACTGACAACCCACCTGACAAACCAAGTGGAACTAATTCAGAAAGGTCTTCACTGATAATGTAATCACCAGCTTGATTGTTAGCTGCTAAAACTCTTACATTATCACCTGCTAACCATTCCCATTCACCATTGTTTAATGAAAGAATGCTGTCATTTACAGAAGCTAAGTAACCAGCTTGACTTACATCAGACAAGTTATCATCAACTTCCATTCTTACAATACAGGGATTTTGTCCCCAATCTCTACGAATACTTAAAACGGCCATTTTTTTCTTCCTTGAAAAATTAAGTAGCTCAAACATTATCCTAAAAATTAGGATTTAATGCAAATTATCGAATTCATCATAGTGATTATCGCATAGTAATGCAGCTACAAATGCAATTTGATCATCTAAACCAGCAGCCTCAGGTAACAAAACATTAATTATTTGTGTTAAAAGTTGACATGTCATGTCATAACGAGCAGCTGCCGTTTCATCTGTGACATCTTTGGTAAAGTCAGCAATTAATGATGAAAGTTCGAAGTAACGTTTTTCAATTTCCTTTTCAACATCATTCATGTTGGTGTTTGGTACGTGACATAGACTCATTCTTCTCCCCTTAATTCTTCGTAATAATTAATCATCTCTTCACCAAAGTAATCAGCCATCCAAAATAGTGCTTTGTAATATCCAGATTTTACCCCTCTTAAAAATGACTCTTCACAATCTTTATTTTTAAAACCGACATAGCCTCCACATTCAGGATCTTCTGGTTGTATCCAGGGAGTCATGTCAAAACAATTTTTAAGAGCATTTCTAACCATTAAAAATTCTTCTTCACTGTCATAGGGATTTTCAACGCAGTCTGTACATACTAAATCATCTATATCAACAATTGATCCACATCCACAAATGTACTCTACTTTAATCACTTTATTTGCACCTTGCGTTCGTTTTCTAAAACTGCCCAATCTAAAACTACCCCATCCTGTAAATCTTGCTTGATAAGCTTTTTGTTAACGGTAGTAGTTACCTTTTCTTTCAAATACACGGGTTCAACTTGTGTTTCGTCAAAAATCTTAACTTTTGGAGGATTAGTTTTAAGTTTCACGTTAAACATGTCACTTTTAACTTCATTGATTTGCGCTTTATCCATTTGAAATGCTAAATAAGCTTTTAAACTTTCCATTTTGTTGGTTGCCTTTGTAAGTCGTTCAGTTAATTCCCCAATTACTTTTGTAGTTGCATCAACTTCAAGTTCTAAGTTTTTAATAAATGCTGCTACGTTACAGATTTTAGCTTTAAGGTCATCTTCAGACGCATTAATTTCGCTTAGTTGTTCCTCTGTAATTTCATCGCATTCGCTTAATTTGTCAGCTAATTGCAAAAAATTTTCAGTAAGTTCATATAGTGGTTTCATTTACAATCTCCAGAACCATCGTCATAGCCAAAACCATCGCCAGAACCATAGCCATAGCCACAACCAGAGTCATCTTCAACGTCAAAAAAAGAGTCATCTCCACAGCCATCTCCATTGCGAGAGCCCATGCCAACGGCACCGCCAGCTCCAAAGCCAGGGACAGAGCCCCTGCCAAAGCCCTCGCCAGAGCCATCGTCATCGCCATAGCCAGAGCCAGCGCCATCACCATAACCAAAATCGTTCATTTACAATCTCCAGAGCCACGGGTAGAACCAGAGCCAGAGCCAGAGCCAGAGCCAGAGCCAGAGACATAGCCATTGCCCCAGCCAAAACCACCTCCAGAGCCAT
>Ga0208795_1001496_pt1 | contig 10461 bp, 10 predicted proteins | sample CB_VirMetaG_6_FD_184541 | JGI IMG/M metagenome (GOLD analysis project Ga0208795, IMG submission 184541) | Freshwater to marine saline gradient viral communities from Chesapeake Bay - CB_1508_2 Viral MetaG (SPAdes) (version 4) | ecosystem: Environmental > Aquatic > Marine > Coastal | place: USA... | reverse complement strand
CTGGACGAACGCTCCCGCGATGACACCGAAATGGGTACTGATTTGTACCTCCTGAATTCCAATCGCTACGGCTACGACATTAACGAGGGCTAGTAATGGCTGCATTTAATAAATTCAATGATTTTGTCGAGCAGATTGGCAAGGCGATCCATGACCTCGACGGCACGCACACTCTTAAGGTAATGCTGACCAATACAGCGCCACTAGCGACCAACTCAGTTAAAACTGATCTGACCGAGATCGCCGCAGGAAATGGTTATACCGCAGGCGGAACAGCCACCACTCCAACGTGGTCCGAAACTTCGGGCACCGCTAAATTGGTGTGCACTGATGTTGTATTCACCGCTTCTGGTGGAACCATTGGCCCGTTCCAGTATGCCGTTTTGTATAACGATACTGCGGCGTCGGACAACCTGATTGGTTTCTGGAATTATGGTTCAGCGGTAACGCTGCAGGACACCGAAACCTTTACAGTGGATTTTGATGGCACCAACGGGGTGCTGACCATTAGCTAATGGCCGTTCTCGGGCGCTGGACTGGTGGCACTATATCGAGCATGGTCCCAGGTACGACCTGGGGCGCTCCGAATGGCCTGTTTCCGACGCAGGCAAGAAACGACAGCAGCACCTATACATGGACTAGTTCCACTTCCACGTTAACGTTACCTGCGTCTTCGCTTGCTGATGGATATCTATTAAGAGCATCTGTTGAGACTGAAGACAACACCAATGGACGCTACAACATCCAGGGAAGATTCCAGCAGGCAAGTGGGACGGGGAACTTCGTAACCTGCCAAACGTCTGGATTTTCGCGTGATGCGTCCGAAGACCGGGCGTTTCTCCAGGTTGTCGCGTTTGTCGATAATCCATCTGCTAGCGCGACCTTTCAGTTTGAATGGCAGCGGGATGTAGATGCACCTAGCACGACTGATGGCACCGTCAATTCTGCTGTTGAAGTAATTCCGTTCTATTACAGTAATGCTGGTCTGTATACGGAAAGCACAGCGACGCAATGGCTTAACGGCACAACCCCGACAACGGTTACGCTTGGCACTACCGTTCTTGAGTCTGACGCAACGAATGCCATTTCAAGAAGTGGCAATGTCATTACTGTAAAGGGCGACAATAAACGCTACTGGATAATTGGTAACGTATATGCTGATGGTTTTTCGGGCGGCGCAAGAACGCAACGATTTACGGCATTACAGTACGACAGCACAACAGACGATGCCACCAGGGGGTACTTATACGCAAGAAACACCTCCAACGATTTAAACGGCGCGTTGTCGTGGGATGTGCTGGAAACAGCCATCACCAATCGCACGATTGAGGTTGTTGGATGGCAAGGCGATACCACAGACAATACAGCCAATGCGGGTGGTGCAGAGTCTCCAGGTAACGGGCCAAGCACGAATTCCAATTATCACGCCCTGATCGTTCTTGAACTGAACGATTCCGCAGAGGTATTTCGCAGTCACGATGCAACGGGCGCTCAGAGTCTTGCAACTGCGGGAACGACTGTTGATCTGAATATCGCCAGAACGACTGATATTGATTTCAACGACTCAGCCTCATTTACCAGGGCGAGTGATACAGCATTCAACGCTGAGAAGGCAATGGATGCGCTGATCGGGGCAAACATTGGCCTAGCCAGAACGGACGGGGCCACCACACGCGCCACACATCGTTCTCATATCACCGTAAATGGTACCGAGGACAATGCTACACGTCACGGAAACTATTCACGGGGCGACCAGACACCGACTGGAACCTTTGGTGGAGGTTCGACCCCGGGAGGTTTTGTAGCACTTAGTTCTGGTGACGATATCGGACTGAGTGCTGGGAAGATCACAGGGTCAGAGGCTGGTACGGACCGCACTCAGCCTGGCTGGACCGGTTTCTGGGGTATCAACCTGGATACCCTGGAGAGTGGCGGGGTAACTCACTACACCCTAACGGCCTCCAGCGGAACATACACCCAAGGCGGGCAGGCATCCGCCCTCACAAAAGACAGCAATGTCGCGGCTGGCGCTGGCTCTATTTCGCTTACCGGGCAGTCCGCTGGTTTGCTGCGTGGGTATGTTGTTAGCTCTTCTGTTGGCAGCTTTTCTGTAAATGGTGTTGCTACCAGCCTCAGAGCAACAAGGGCGCTGGTATCTGATTCTGGTGGGTTTTCTTCTGCTGGGTTTGATGCCGGGCTTAAAGCCGCAAGATCACTTACCTCCGAGGCTGGAGGCTTCACGCAATCCGGCCAAGACGCTTCTTTGCGCCATGCCTGGAAGGTTGCCGCCGACAACGGCGTCTATGCTCTTTCGGGCCAAGATGCGACCCTTTCTTACACGCCAGCCTCTAATGATTATTCATTAACCGCCGATGCTGGGTCGGTTTCGATGCTGGGGCAGGCCGCTAGTTTGCGCGCTGATCGTGTGGCCATTGCATCGTCTGGCGCATATGCGGTTACAGGATATGGCGCAGGCTTAGCATATGGCCGACGGCTAACCAGCGAGGCAGGCGTAACCCTGTTATCTGGGCAAGCCGCTAGCTTTATTTACGGCAGGGGGTTGAGTGCGGGATATGGAGCGATTGCTTTATCCGGGCAATCCGTAAGCTTCCTTCGAGGAAGAAGCTTTATTACTCAGCCCGCTGAGTATTCGGTTGCAGGCAATCAAGTGGCGCTTCGCATCAACGGATATGAGGCGACTGAGAGCGCGTCAACCGCATGGGCCAACCAATCAGACCAATCTACATCTTGGACGCCTCATAGCGCATCCAGTGACGTCTGGACAGACAAAGCGGACGAGTCCTCTAACTGGACTGATACGACCGATCAAGTAAGTAATTGGAACTAATGTCGGGAGACATGAGTAAATGAGTACACCTGAAGATCTAACAGGTTCGTTGAAATATATCTCGGACTTTGACGAGACCAACCCGCCAAATACGGGGCAAGCGACGTCTTATGGTGATGACCATATCCGGGGGATTAAAAACGCAGTTAAAAACACCTTCCCAAATATCGATGCGCCCGTTACGGCGACTGAAGACGAGCTAAACGCTCTCGGCGGATACACGGGAAATACTGCTGACCTGAACATTCTTTCTGGCGCTAACACTGCCGGGGTTACGTCAGCCGAGTTTCAGTATCTCAACGGCGTTACGTCTGCGATTCAGACGCAGATTGACGGCAAGCAAGCCACTGACGCGACGATTACCGCATTAGCCGGAACCCTGACCGCCGCAAACAAAATTCCCTACGCCACCGCAACCGATACCGCTGGTGAGCTGGATCTTCTCGATGAAGATGACATGGTCAGTGATAGCGCTACTGGCGTACCTACCCAGCAGAGTGTAAGGGCGTACGTTGATGCTAATTCTGGCGGCGGGTTTGAGTACATCACCACTGATGAGCCTGCTTCTGATGTCGCTTCAATACCGTTCACGGGCCTGTCTGGATACAGGGATGTAAAACTTATATTTGCAGCTCAGTCCTCGGGCAATGTCGGATCGTTTCCTGGTGAATTCCGAATCAGCGGGCGCATTTCTGGTGGCACATGGCGAGAAATCATTGCAGTGGATGCCGGGGCCGGAAACAAGAACCTACTGATCGGCGAGGTGAGAATCCATAATTTCGGCAGTCTGGCTGATAAGTTCGCGATTTTATACGGTGCCCGTGGGGACAATTCGAGCGGTGACGTTGTTATTGATAGATCCAATGCTGTGGCCACACTTGGCGGCGAGAATGGAGCCAATCAGTTATCGTATGCTGGATATGCTACCTATGAGGAAGCATGGGACGAGATCAAAATCGAGTTTAGTGACACCAACCTGGAAGGGAGCGCGTCGGATAATCGGGCATATGCTGCTGTTTACGGGTATGGTACTGCGTGATGAAATCCGTAATCCGCAAGCTCGGATCAATCGGAATAATCAAGGATGCGGCAACCTGGGAGCTTCCCCTTGAAGCCTGGAGCGATGGGCAGAATGTCCGGTGTGCCGATGGGCAAGTCGGGTCGTTTGGTGGGCATTCCACCTTCGCAACCCCAACGGTAACGCCTTATTACCTGCTGCCTGTTGCGGCCGGTACAGCTTATTACTGGGTTTATCCTGGCTTGGCTAAGGTCTATGTCTATGACGGTTCGTCTCATACTAATATCACTCGCCAGTCTGCTTCTGTGGATGTCGATTACACTGGGACCGCCACTGATCGCTGGAATGGTGGCGTACTCAACGGACTACCTGTCCTCAACAATGGGGTAGACGTTCCCCAGATGTGGGCACCTGTTTCGACAGGAACCAAGTTACAAGCGTTAACAGGCTGGGATGCCAATTGGAAGTGCAAGGTACTAAGGCCATTTAAATACTTCCTGATTGCGTTGAACATGACCGAATCGGGAACCCATTACGGGAATAAACTGCGCTGGTCTACCTCTGCTGACCCTGGCTCCGTACCTTCTGCTTGGACGCCTGCAAGTTCCAATAATGCAGGCTCGGACATTGTAGAGACTGATGGGTTTATCGTGGATGGTCTTGGCCTGAATGATGAATTTATCATTTACACAGAGGACGGCGCACAGGCGATGGCGCTTGTCGATGGGAATGATGTATTCCAGTTCAGGAATGTTGATATCCCCGGCATGTTGGCTCAGGGATGCGCGGCTAACTTCCAAGGCAGGCATTTAGTTGTTGGTAATGGTGATGTCTATATCCATGACGGCCATTCCTACAAGTCGGTCATAGACAAGAAAAACCGCGATTTCCTATTCGCTGATATTGATTCCGATAACTACGAGTCCATGTATGTCACTCCCTATCACTCGAAGGGAGAAATCTGGATCTGCTACCCAACTTCAGGTAACACGCTTCCTAATAAAGCGCTAATCTGGAATTACAATGACAATACGTGGTTCTTTCGGGATCTGCCTTCGAACACTGCGTTTCTTACTACGGGAATTGTTTCCTCTACCGCGATTGCGAACTGGGCAGACCTTCCATATTCCAACTGGGCAGACTGGGACGGATCTTGGGGTGAGCGAACCTACTCCCCGACAGATAAAGCGCTAATCGGCGCATCCGACAATATCTATCAGTTCGATGATGGAACGCAGTTCGGCGGTGTTAATCCTACGTGCTTTATCGAACGGACAGGGATTGATATTGGAAACACAGACGATATCCACACCGTTACCCGCATTTATCCCTTGGTTGAGGGTGATTCAGTGCAGGTTTCTGTTGGCTCACAGATGACGCCTAATGCATCGGTCAACTGGTCTAGTCCTGTCACCTTCGACCCTTCAACGGATTACAAGATTGACTGCCTGGTTACAGGCCGATTCCACTCGATTCGTTTTAAGTCTACTGACGGTGGAGACTGGTCTGTTTCGGGTTACGGCGTTGAGTACGAATATTCAGGATCTCAATGAAATATGCACCTGCACCCCCTCCTAAGAATCCCGACGATCTATCCGCGTATCTTGCGCGAGAGTTCGCAAAGATTCAGGCCGCATTTAACAGCGTCCACTCACACGACATCCTTCACGCGGAACCTGACAGGCCAGAGGACGGAATGATCGTTTATGCAGATGGAACAGACTGGAATCCTGGTAGCGGAGAGGGATTGTATGAACGAAACAACGGCGCTTGGGTAAAACTATGATGGATTGGGCACAAACACCGCGTTATCAGGCTATTCAGGGGCTTCTAGGCGTCCCTAACTCACAATCTCCGACTGACATATACCAAGATACGGTAGCCCGTCTTTCTGGGCTTCCTGCGCCCTCTCAGGCCGAGTATCGAATTGATCCTGTGACCCGTGCTGATTCGTTGGCTAACGTTGACACGTTAGGCTCTGATGCGACAGGCGGGTTGCTTGGTGGTGGCACGCCTGGGCCAGAGACATTCGGCATTGAAGGCAATATCGGCGCGATGGATGCGCTTGGGTTGATTGGGTCGATGTTGATGGGTGGACCGCTTGGGATTGCGCGTGGCATCGCTTCGACGATAACGCAATCTCAGATTAACTCGAACCCTGACGCCTTTTACGAGCCTTCATTGTGGGGGCGCATGATGGGTATAAATGGGCCTCTTGGCGTTGACTTCAATGCTGTGGATAACGCAGGTCTTGGAGGGCTTGGCAATGCTGCTCCCGGTGGTGACTTGGGCATGTCGTCAATGGAAGGCAACATGGCAGGCGTCGGTCCTGGGGAGGCGATGGTCTGAGCGCATTTATCTGGATTCCTCCGCAGAATGTGGGGGATGTTTGGTCAGATATCGAGCCGCTTGTTTTACAGGCACTACTGAAAACCGGGTCTATTGATAACTACGACCCGCACAACATCAAAGAGCTGTTAATTACTGCAAGGTTTCAGCTCTGGATAACAGCAACAGATAGACCGATCTGCGTCACGATTACGGAAGTTATCATCTTCCCTAAGCGCAAGGTCTTAACAATTTTTCTCAATTCCTCTGAGCCTCATACCGAGGATCAGTGGTTCCACAACATTAAAGAGCTAGCCCGTTTCGGACACGAAAACGGCTGTACTGCCGTGCGCGTTGGTGGGCGGAAGGGCTGGGTTAGAAAGTTCCACGCGGAACAATCGCAAACGTTCTTTACCATTCCGATAGGAAACGTAAATGGAATCTGATACTCAGACTGGTACAAACGCACCCTGGAAGCCTGTCCAGCCATATCTTGAGCGAGGCTTTGCTGATGCTCAGTCGCTGTATGAGCAGGGGCCAAATCAGTTCTATCCTGGTCAGACTTATATAGACGCTGACCCGCTAGAGCACCAGGCCAATACTCAGCGGCTTGATTATGCTCAGAACCAGCTACCCGGACAGATTAACGCCACACAAGGCGCTCAATTGTCCATGCTTAACGCGCCGGACATTGATAATAATCCCTATGTCCAGACCTTGATGCAGCGAGTGAATCAACGCATTGGACAAGACTTCAACGAAACGGTAATGCCGGGGATTCGTTCTAATTCCATCCAGGCAATGAATCTTGGCGGATCGCGTCAGGGAATTGCTGAAGGGGTGGCGGCCGGGCGTGCTGCTGATGCGATGGCTGATGCTACTGCAAGGCTTGGGTCTGAGGCATACAACGCAGGGCTTAACCAGCAATATCGCGGTGTGACCACTGCGCCCCAAGTTGCGCAGCTTGGGTTTATGCCTGCTGACACTATGGGGCAGGCAGGGCAGTTCCTTCGTGGGCAGGCCGAACTTGCGCTTGGTGATGATATCCAGCGTTTCAACTTCCAGCAGAATGCGCCTTGGGACAACCTTGCTCGATATGGTCAGTCTTTGCAGGGAGGTCTCCAATACACGCCTGGACAAACCTCGATGACTCAGCCGAGCAATACTTTCGGTAACGTTATGGGTGGTGCGTTGGTCGGGAATGAACTATTCGGCGGAACGCTTGGAACGATTGGCGGCGGGCTGCTGGGAGGGCTGCTGTGATGACTGACTTTCAAGACTTGCTTTCCAGTCCTCAATTCATGATGGGGCTTGGCCTTTTGGCTAATCGCGGCAACTTTAGCGGCGGGTTGCTTGGCGCTCAGTTTGCCAATCAACAGCAGCTTATGGCTCAGAAAAAAGCCCAGCAGGAAGCGCGGAATCAATTTTTGCAGGGTCTAGCCCCAGAGCAGCAGGCATACGCTCAGGCTTTCCCTAATCAATTCGGACAGGCGTACGGAAACCAGATGTTTGCTGCGCCTAAAGACCGCAAAGTGATCCAGGGTGCTGACGGATTCAATTACTATCAGGACACCGGGGAGCGCGTACTTCCTGGCGTAACTAAAGCGCCAAGCCTGCCAACAGGTATGCGTATGGGCGCGAACGGTCCCGAGTGGATTCCTGGGTATCTGGAAGGCAAGGCGCGAACCGCGCCGCGTACAAACGTCAATGTGAATTCCGGGGCTACTGTTCCTGAGTACAACAAACTCCCTGCTGGCTTTGTCTATAAGCGCGATGCTTCTGGACAGATCGAAATAGACGGGAGTGGAGTCCCTACCGCTGTGCCGATCAAAGGAGGTCCATCCTCCCCCGAGCAGATCAAGCAAGAGATGGATGCTAAAGGGGAAATCTCTCCAAAGGACAAAAAAGCAGCAGCTCAGAAACGAGTGACCGATGCGCTGCTGGAGGTATCTGGTCTATATAACGACCTAAATAAAATGGGTGGTGCTATTAACGTAGACAACCCGACCATGGAAAACGTATGGGCATCCATTAAAGCATCTGACGCTGGACAGGCAGTTCAAAGGTTTGTCGGAACCGATGAGCAGTCTTTCCGAAATCAAATTAATCAGGTGAGACCAACATTGATTAACTATATCCGACAAGCCTCTGAAATGGGCGCGAAGGGTATGGATAGTGAGAAAGAGTTGGAGTTTTTCTTGCAGGCGGTAAGTGACCCGAAGAGAGACATTCAATCTAATATGGCTGCTTTGAAGGTTTTGGATGATGCGTACGGGTTGGGTGTTACGGAATTCAAAGTTGATGACTCACTAGTAAACAAATTGAAATTTGAGGCGAAGAAATCTGCGTCTCAAGGCGAGATCAAGTTTTTGGGGTTTAAATAATGCCAATTGCAGAACTTCAAATGCCAGATGGCCGAATTGCTCAATTTCAGGTGCCAGACGGCACTACGCCAGAACAGGTAGTGTCGTTTGCTCAAGCAAACCTAACCACGCAAGAGGCAGCGCCTAAAGAGACTCCTAGCGGGTTTGTTCAGGGCGTTATGGACCCCATCCACGGCGGGGCGCAACTGCTCACTAACGTCCTGCCTGATTCTGTGGTCGATGCCGGGAACCAGTTTAACAACTGGCTTGCTGATAAAGGGCTGCCTTTAGCTCGAATCCCAGAAGGCGGCGTAGATCAGATGGTTCGGGAGCGCGAACAAAGCTATCAGACTGCCCGAAATAACGCAGGAGTGACTGGTTTTGATTGGGCGCGGTTAGGCGGCAATGTTGCCAGTCCCGCTGCTTGGGTTCCTGCACTTAAGGCAGGTCAGGCTATGACGATGGGTGGCAAGGTTGCTCAAGGCTCTGCCCTTGGTGGATTGTTCGGTGGAATGCAGCCGGTAGCTAATGGTGATTACGTCACCGAGAAAGCTAAGCAGATTGGCATGGGTGCAACTGCTGGAGCTGTATTGCCCGCTGTTATGGGCGGTGTGTCTCGCGTGATTCAGCCCAAGACCGACCAAGCTGTAAAGCAACTCATGGCTGAAGGCGTAACCCCTACACCAGGTCAAATCATGGGCGGCACCGTTAAGCGTGCTGAAGAGGCCGCTAGAAGCGTCCCTTTTCTTGGTGATGCTATTTCGGCTGCGCACAATCGAGGAATTGCAGAGTTCAACCGTACAGCGATTAATCGTGCTCTTGCTCCTATTGGCCAGAAACTGGAGAAAGGATCTGAGGTCGGTTACAAGGCCGTAGATAAAGCCTATACAGCCATCAGCAAGGCATACGACGACCTATTGCCTAACCTGAAAGTTAACGCAGACAAACCCTTCGTAAATGATCTGACAAAAGTTAGGACTATGGCTGGCAGCATGCACCCATCCAGGGCCAAACAATTCGAGAATATCCTAAAAAATGATGTTCTTGCTAAGTTTGAGCGCTCCGGGAAGATGGCCCCGCAGACCATGAAGGAAGTAGATAGCAAGCTTGGGAAACTCGCCTCTGATGGCATGAAAAGCATGGATCTTGATCAGCAGCAGCTTGGCGCTGCTGTGCGTGAGCTTCAGTCCTCGCTAAGAAGCATGGTTGAGCGAGGCAATCCCCAGTATGCTGGAAAGCTTCAGCAGGTCAATTCCGCTTATGCAAACCTGTTGAGAGTAGAAAATGCTGCTGCAAGGCAGGGCGCAAAAGACGGCGTGTTTACTCCAAATCAACTGGAGGCAGCAACCAGGGCGCTTGATCCTACGCTAAGAAAGCGTGCCAGCGCTCATGGAAAAGCCTTAATGCAGGATCTTGCCACGGCAGGGGATAGAGCAATTACCAATAAGCTGCCAAACTCAGGCACGATTGATCGTGCGCTTTGGAATGTCGGTGGTTTGGCGTCTGCCGCGATGAATCCAGCCATTCCCGCCGTGCTCCTTGGGGCTTCTGGGGCGTATCTACCGGCTTCCCAGCGGCTGCTTGCCAAACTGCTTACAGCGCGTCCACAAGCTGCCCAGCCAATGGCCGAAGCGGTACGCAAGTCGGTCCCCTATCTCACGCCGGGTGCCGTATCTGCGGGCAACGGCCTGCTTGCTCCAGTCAATTAGAAATAAAAGCAGGCTGAGAGCTGCGCCTCCAAGCGCAATCCTTAAGGCTTGTTCTTCCGTCATTCCACAAGAATAACACATCGGCCCAGACCCCGCCGAGGATTACCTATGCGAGTTCAACAAATGCCAGAGAAAGAATTAATGAGCAACTGGGAAACGATAATCGCATTCTTCGCCCCGCTAATGGCGTTCTGC
>Ga0208795_1001492_pt1 | contig 10473 bp, 14 predicted proteins | sample CB_VirMetaG_6_FD_184541 | JGI IMG/M metagenome (GOLD analysis project Ga0208795, IMG submission 184541) | Freshwater to marine saline gradient viral communities from Chesapeake Bay - CB_1508_2 Viral MetaG (SPAdes) (version 4) | ecosystem: Environmental > Aquatic > Marine > Coastal | place: USA... | reverse complement strand
AGATAAATTAGATTATTTAAGAAAATTAGGACTGTAATGGCAATAGAACCTAAAACAACTAGAGAAAAATTAATATCACTTTACGGACACGTAAAAGGTGTTAAGAGAGATATTATTCATATGCATCAAGATATTGAAAAATTGGGTGGCAAGATAGATAAAATCTATTGGGTTCTTTTAGCAGCGGTGGGGGCCGTTGCATATTTAGTAATTGATAAACTTATATGAAGCTGACCGCAAATATAACTTTGGACGAGCTTACTAAGTCCCAAGTAGCAGAGAGGAAGGGAATTAATAACAACCCTAATCCTACTCAAATAGAAAACTTAAAAGCACTTGCTGTAAATATTTTACAACCAGTGCGTAGTGAGTTTGACAGGCCACTTATTATTAGTTCGGGATTTCGTTGTGCAGAGTTGTGCATTGAGATAGGTTCAAAAATATTAGTTCGGGATTTCGTTGTGCAGAGTTGTGCATTGAGATAGGTTCAAAAATTACTAGTGAACATTGTGCAGACAATAAATCAGCAGCAGCTGACTTTGAGATTCCAGGAATAGATAATAAAGTATTAGCACAATGGATAAGAGATAACCTTATTTGGAATCAGCTTATCCTTGAGTTCTATAAAGAAGGAGAACCATCATCAGGGTGGGTCCATTGCAGTTATTCAACAGATTTAAATAAAAAAGAATCATTAATTGCCTACCGAGAAGATGGCAAGGTAAAATATAAACCTTGGTCTTGACACCATTAATATAATAATTATATATGTTGCAGGCGCACAATAATGTGGCCTATTAAACTTGCTTAAATAAGGAGGATAATATGACAGCACTAGATTTAATCAATAAATTTAATAAAGACGTTTGGAATCATTCAGACAGAATGTTTGGTGATGCATTTGACTCTATCTTTGATAGTTGGTCAAAGGCTCAATCGTTTCCATTTTACAATGTAGTAAAATATGGAAAAGGTGAGTACGGTCTTGAATTAGGTTTAGCTGGCTTTAATAAAAAGAATGTTAAAGTTGCATACCAAGATGGTGTATTAACTGTTTCTGGTCAAGTAGATGACAAAGAAAAAGAATACATTGAAAAAGGTTTAGCAGCTAGAAAATTCTTTAAACAATTTGCATTACATCAAGATGTAATTGTTAATGAAGCTAAGATGGAAGATGGCGTACTAACAGTTAAGTTAGGTGTTAATGAGCCAGAAGAAATCAAACCTATCGATATAGAAGTTAAATAGTTATCCAAAATAACATTTATTTTTATACCAGTGACAATTAAGGCTTTGTTCATTATTTAATGGTAAAGGTTTTTTATCTTTACCGTAAAGATTAACTTCACATAATGGACAAATGCCTGTCACGTTTAAAGGTAGACCAGCTTTTTTTCTTTCTCTTTGGTTCTTTTTATTGTTTCTTGTTTTTAAGTTATCCATATTACTCCTTTCTAATTTTTCCACAATGAAAACCTATTGTTTGCATACCTTCTATAAAGTGTATGTTAGGTTTATCTACGTGCACTAATTGTTTCATATACCAATCAATACAAGGTTCATTAATTTTATATTCCTTGTGTTTAACTTCTCCATTAGCTAACAAAAAGAAAATTGTTATAATTTTTAAATCCATTCTTTTAATTCCTCTCCCATTACTTGAGAAGCAATGTTAATTTTTTTACGTAATGCTTTTACTATTCTTTCATCAACTGTTTTTTCAGTTATGAAATCTATGTACGTTACTGATTTCTTTTGTCCTATTCTATGTGCTCTGTCTTCTGATTGCATACGTTTTTCTAAATCATATCCATTAGAATAATATATTACATTGTTAGCTGATGTTAATGTAATACCATAACCACCTGTCTGTGGGTTACCAACAAAGAATCTAACATTGTCATTGTTTTGAAATTTTTCTATGTTCTTTGATCTATCATCATTAGAAGTTTTACCGTAGTAAGCAACTACAGATTCTTCACCATATTCTTTCTGTATGGCTTTAACAATATTTTCTACATCATAAATATAGTTTGCCCAAATAATTGCTTTGCCTTCTATTTCATCTAATACAGATATTAATTCATTAATTCTATTACTTTTAACTTCTTGTATGGTCCCATCATCAGATTTAAAATGACCACAAGTAATTTGATGCAATCTCATTATCTGAGTTAACACGTGAGGTGCTGTAGATATTTTTCCGTTTAATTCTGCAAGTGCAAGTTTTTTCATAGTGACATACATTTTAGTTTGTTCTGGAGTTAATTCCACAATACGTTTTGTATAAACTTTTGGAGGTAAGTCCAAACAATCTTCTTTTAAGACACGATGCGAGAATGGTTCTACTTTTGATGATAATTCATCTAGTCTTCTATAACTTGCAATGATCTGCACCTGACGACCACCAAAATTTCTGCTGACCATTTGTGCATACCTTGATCTAAATGCAAAATAAGAATCAAAACCTAATAAGTCAGGATCTAAAAAATAACATTGCATATATAAATCTAAAGGTGATTTAGTAATAGGTGAACCTGTTAATATTCTTTTGTACTTAGCATTCATACCAACTTTTACAATTGACTTAGTTCTAATAGCTTTAGGATTTTTAATCGTAGTAGATTCATCTATTGCCATTAAAGTTTTATGTGAGTTAACAAACTTATGTGCAAACTCCAAACCACGTGCTGTACTAAATGCTTCTACGTTCATTAATAAAATGTGAAGCTTAACTTCTGGTTTAAAAACTTTTGATAATTCTTTTATGTTTTTTTCTGAAGTAGACGTATTCCATAATACTACTTCTTTATCTATGTGATCAGGTAAGTGATTTGGTATTTCAGAATTTAACCAATTTTTATATACACCTTTAGGTGCAACAATTAATGCACCATCAATATATCCTTTGTCATAAAGTATGGCTATGTTATCAACTAAAACTTTAGATTTACCAGTACCCATTTCCATAAAGTATGCAAAATTCTTTTTATCAAATGATCGTTCTAATGAATCAATTTGATGTTTATATGGTTTAGTTTTAAATTTATAAAATTTAATCATTTTCTTTCTTGACAATTAATATAATCACCACTATATAGTTTGTCAAGAATTAAGAAATGAAAACTAAAATTTTTAAGTTATACAAAGAAGATAGCTTACAGGAGTTCTTGGCATTTAAAAAACAGAACCCTAAAGAAGATTTTGTATATGTATTACAACAGCCACCTGCAAATATTAATATATTAAGTGCATCTGACTTTGGCTACCTTGTCTTATGTATGCCACAATTTGAACAGATAATCTTTAGTCCTGGACCTTATGTATTTAAAATGAGAAAAAATTTACAGGATTATAGACCACAAGATTATGTATTGTTAACTGGAGATCCTGCTATCATTGGCGTATCTTGTGCAATCATAAGTAACCAAACAAATGGTCAATTTAAACTATTGAAATGGGATAGAAGAGAATATAAATATTACCCAATAGAATTTGATCTATATCAGAAAGGAGATATAAAATGAGTGAGATAAGTAAGATAATGGCAGAAGACAGCCAAGACTTAATTAATGATTTAGAATCTACTGACATTGCAGAACAATGCATAAATTTAAAAAAGTTAGAAGATGAAATATCAATTAAGGAAGAAGAAATAAAACAATTAAAAAAACAAGCAGAACAAATTAGTTCTTCAATCATTCCTGAATTAATGGAGATGCAGGGATTAAAACAAATTAAACTAGCTGATGGAAGTTCAGTAACGGTAAACAAAAGTTATTTCTGTACCGTTAACAAAGAACAAATTGATTCAGCATATAACTGGCTTCGGGAAAACGGACTAGGGGACCTTATTAAAAATGAAGTAAGTGTTTCTTTTGGTCTGAACGAAGATGACAAGGCGAGATCATTACTCGACCTTGCGGCCAATCAAGGCTATCAGCCTACTCAAAAACAAAAGGTAGAGCCGATGGTCTTGAAGGCCCTATATAGGGAGCGTATTGAAAAAGGCCTAGATATGCCTCCTGATCTTTTTAACTTGTTTATAAAAGATCAAACAAAAATCGGCCGTAATAAATAATGGAGAAAAATAATGGCTAATGAAATAATGGCAAACAATAAAACAAAAGTCTCCTTAACATTGTTTAAGGACGACTTGGACAAAGGCTTTGAGAATATGGGTAATGATGATATGTCACTACCTTTTATCAGAGTACTAGGTCAACTATCTCCTCAAATAACTCCAGGTGATTCTAAATACATTGATGGTGCTAAACCAGGAATGATATTTAATACAGTCACTGGTGAATTGTTTGATGGAGCAAAAGGTATTTCAGTAATACCTTGCTTATATAAAAAAGAGTATCCTGAATGGAGAGACAGAGGCGATGGTCCTGGAGCTCCAGTTGCGGTACATCAACCTAACAGTTCAATTATCAGCACTGGTAAAAAAGAAGGTGGAAAGATTAGATTACCTAACGGTAACTATGTTGAAGAAACCGCTGTTTACTGTGTAATGGCTGAAAATAAATCAGGTGGTCTTGCACCAGCTTTGATTACAATGAAGTCAACGCAATTGAACGTAAGCAGAAGATGGAACGCTATGATGAGAGGCACTCAAATATTAGTTGATGGCAAGTATCATAGAATACCAATGCACGGTGCAATGTATAAACTTAAATCTGTATTACAAAAGAACGATAAAGGTTCTTGGTATGGATGGACAGTTGAACAAGATAGAATTTTAAGTGATGATGATAAACAGATTTACTTAGAATCTAGAAAATTTGCTAATGAGATTAGCAAAGACGGCGTGCAAGCATATGGTGAAGAAGAGAAGAGTGAAAGTAAAACTCCCTTTTAATTAATCGAGGAGGGGCCTTCGGGCCCCTTAACAAAATGACAGAAGAATTTAAAAAAATATTTGAAGGACTAGATAGCGCGTATGGCCAATATATAAAAGGGGATCGCGGATCGAATGGAAAACAAGGTGGCAAAGCTTTTATCCAAAGAAAGCCTATTACAGATCAATTATGGCAAGACCATTTAGATGGTAAAGAACCTGCACTAGGAATTATTCCAATTAATAAAGACAACAAATGTAAATGGGGATGCATAGACATTGACGTTTACAATTTAAATCACAAAGAATTAATAAATCAAATCAATCAATTAAAATTACCTTTGATAACTTTTAGATCAAAGTCAGGTGGAGCACACGTATTTTTATTTACAAAAGAATTTATATCTGCAGCATTAATGCAAACCAAGTTAAAAGAAATAGCAACTGGTCTTGGATATGAAGACTCAGAAATATTTCCTAAACAAACTGAGATACTAGTGGAACGAGGAGATACAGGTAATTTTTTAAATTTACCTTATCACAACGTAAACAAAAGTTTAAGATACGCATACGACGATAATGCAAACGCATTAGACTTAAAACAATTTTTTGATTTATATAATCAACGTGCTTGCAATGAGGATCAAGTCATTAGCATACAAATAGATAAACCAAAGATACAAGAAGCTTTTGAACAAGGACCACCTTGTTTAAATAAATTAGCAATGGAAGGTTTTGGTGAAGGTGGCAGAAACAATGCATTGTTTAACATAGGAGTGTTTTATAAAAAAGTAGATCCAGATAAGTGGAAAGATTTATTAGAAGAAGCAAATGTAAAATATATGGACCCACCTTTAAAATCAGATGAGGTACAAGGTGTCATAAAATCATTAATGAAGAAAGGATATGATAAATACAAATGCAAAGATGAACCAATTAGAAGTAAATGCAAACCTGCATTATGCAGATTAAAAAAATTTGGTGTTGGCTATGACGAAGAACAAATGCCGGTATTACAAAACTTAACTAAGATAGATTCTAAACCACCTCAATGGTTTTTAGATGTAGATGGTAAACGAATAGAATTAAATACAGAACAACTTTATTCACAAGTTGAATTTGCTAAAGCGTGTTTAGATCAATCTAATTTAATTATACCTACTATGAAAGCACAAGACTGGAGACAAGTTTTTCTAAAACCTCTAATGCCTCCTACTGTCATTGCACCTTTGGAATCGTTAGATAAAAATACTCAACTTACTAGTTTAATATTGGAGTTTACGACTAATCGTGCAATGGCAAGAAGGAAAGAAGATATACTTAATCGTATGGCGTGGACAGATGATGATAATCAATTTACATATTTTAGATTAGATGACTTCTTTAACTTTGCAAAAAGAAATAATTGGGAAAAGAATAAAAATGAAACAGGTAATTTAATCAAACAATCAAGTTTTTTTGAGGCTGAACCTAGAATGAGAATAGGAATTCATAGCATTCACGTAATTAAAATTAAAGCAATGAAGAAACAAGAACCTTCAATGCCTGAAGTTAAGTACCAAGAAAATCATTTTTAGTTTATGAAGACCATAATATTAGGACCACCTGGAACAGGTAAGACAACTACATTATTAAATTTAGTTGATGAATTTTTACAAAGTGGAATAAGACCAAAGGAGATTGGTTATTTTTCATTTACTAGAAAAGCTGCACAAGAAGCAATAGACAGAGCATCAAAAAGATTTAACCTAGATGCATCAAAAGAATTAATTTACTTTAGAACCCTACATTCCTTTGCATTTAGACTACTAGGCGTAAAGAAAGAAATGATTATGAATAATTCAGACTACAGAGAGTTTGGAGAAAAGTTTGGCATACCTGTAAAGTATGCAGAATATTCTGATGAAGATGGAATCTTTAATGTAGATAGTCCTTATTTAAGAGTGATAAACAATGCAAGAGTAAGAGGCATATCTGTTTTAGAGGAGTATGATAAAAATTTACACACCATAGACATTGAAAGAGATACATTAATTTTATTGGATAGAGAGTTAACTGAGTTTAAAAAACAAAAGAAGATGAAAGACTTTACTGATCTAATCATAGAGTTTACGCAAAAAGATTTATCACCAAAGTTTAAAGTATTATTTATTGATGAAGCACAAGATTTATCATTTGTGCAATGGCAAATGGTTAAATCAATGTGGAATAAATCTGAAAAGACTTATATTGCAGGTGATGATGATCAAGCAATATTTGAATGGGCTGGTGCAGACATAAGTCACTTTGTATCATTAAAAGAAGAGGTAGATAACATACAAACATTGAATGTATCATACAGAATACCAGGGGGTCCTATTCACGAATTATCACAAAGAATCATAAATAATGTGCAAAATAGGTATAAAAAACAATACAAACCAAAAGCAGACAGAGGCGTATTAAAGTATTATACTGATGTTACACAAGTCGATATGTCAAAAGGAAAATGGCTTGTATTAGCTACTTCACACTTCTTCTTAGAAGACGTTAAAGACTTGTGTGAATTACAAGGCTGGTACTACACACACAAAGGTAAAAACTCAATACCTTTGGAGCTGCTTCTTGCAATCAATAATTGGGAGCAATGGAGAAATGGTAGTCTTTTAAGTTTTTTAGAAATTAAAAACATATACAGTTTCTTAGGACCATCAGTTGCACCAGGATTTCATCAAGTTAAAACATTAAGATCAGAAGAGAAGTACACAATTGAAGATTGCAAAAATCATCACGGTCTGATAAAGATAGGAGCGTGGTACGAAACTTTTCAAAAAATTTCTACCATAGAAGAGAACTACATTAGGAATATGTTGGCAAAAGGTGAACAAATAAATAAAGACCCAAGAATACGGTTATCTACAATGCACGCAGCCAAAGGTGGTGAAGAAGATAACGTATTAATCATTTCTGATTTAACTAAAGCAGCAACAATAAGTAATGAAAAGAATCCAGATGAAACTAGAAGATTATTTTATGTTGCAACAACAAGAGTTAAAAAAGAATTACATATCGTTGAACCAAAAAACTTTGAGAAAGCATTCATACTATGACGGATAAAAATATGTTTAAGGAAGTTAAATACTCATCACTTGAAAAACAAGTAGGTGGCAAACATTATAAGATGGCTGTTGAACCTGCATACTTTATAAATGAAAATAAGTTACTTTTCTGCGAAGGGAACGCTATTAAGTACATTTGTAGACACCAAAATAAAAACGGTGCTGAAGATATAAAGAAAGCAATTCACTATTTAGAAATGATATTGGAGAGAGATTATGAGTAGAGTACAAATACCTTTAATATTTAGACCACAGACCGAATGGACTCCACCTGAAGAACTACCTAATCTAGCTGAAGCTAGAGAGATAGCAATAGACCTAGAAACCTACGATCCGGACCTAATTAAGATGGGATCAGGAAGTATCGTAGGAAAAGGGCACGTAGTAGGCTTTGGCGTAGCCGTAGAGGGCTGGTCTGGTTATTTCCCTATAGGACACGAGGGTGGTGGTAATATGGACAAAAATCTGGTCTTAAAATGGATTCAAGAGGTATTAAACTGCCCTGCTATAAAGATATTCCATAATGCTATGTATGACGTATGTTGGTTAAGATCCCTGGGATTAACCATAAGAGGAGAAATTGTAGATACGATGATAGCAGCATCTTTGGTTAATGAAAATAGATTAAGATATAGTTTAGATTCTTTAGCAAAAGAGTATGTTGGCATAGGTAAGAATGAAACAGAATTACAAGAGTCTGCAAAAGAATGGGGAGTTGATGCAAAGAATGATATGTGGAGATTACCTGCAATGTCAGTTGGTGCATATGCAGAACGAGATGTTGAAGTAACTTTAAAACTTTGGCAACGAATGAAATTAGAATTAACTAATCAAGATTTGTGGGACATCTTTGAAGTTGAAACTAAATTGTTTCCTTGTTTAGTTGATATGAGATTTAAAGGTGTAAGAGTTGATGTAGAAAAAGCACAAAATATTAAACTAAAATTAATTAAAGAGGAAGAACAAATTTTAAAAGAAATAAAAGATATTGCTGGATTTGACGTACAAATTATGGCAGCCGCAAGTGTAGCAAAAGCATTTGACAAAGTTAACTTACCTTATGATCGTACTGAAAAAGGTGCGCCATCATTTACTAAAAACTTTTTAGCAAGTCATCCACATCCATTGGCTAAATCAATATCAAAAGCTAGAGAGGTTAACAAAGCACATTCTACTTTCATAGATTCGATTATGAAGTTTGCTCACAAAGGAAGAATACACGCAGACATAAATCAAATTAGATCTGACCAAGGTGGTACGATTACCGGAAGATTTAGTATGTCTAATCCTAACCTGCAGCAAATACCTGCACGAAACAAGGAACTAGGACCGCTGATCAGATCAATCTTCATACCTGAAGATGGATGTCATTGGGCCTGTTTTGATTACAATCAACAAGAACCAAGACTATTAGTACATTATGCATCATTACAAAGATTAGAAGGTGTGCAAGGATTTGTAGAAGAATATAAAAAAGGAAGCGCAGACTTCCACGGTATGGTTGCAAAGATGGCTGACATACCACGAAGTCAAGCTAAAACAATTAACTTAGGTTTGATGTATGGAATGGGTAAAAATAAACTTATGGCTGAATTAGGTTTGATGAAAGAATCAGCAGAAAAACTTCTTAAACAATATAATCAAAGAGTACCTTTTGTAAAACAATTAATGGATCAAGTATCAAGACGAGCACAAGATTCTGGTAAGATTAGAACGTATGGTGGTAGACGTTGTAGATTTGATCTGTGGCAACCTGCTACATTTGGAATACATAAACCATTACCACACGAAGAAGCATTGAGAGAGTATGGACCAGGAATTAATAGAGCATTTACTTACAAAGCACTTAATAAATTAATTCAAGGATCAGCAGCTGATATGACAAAAATATCAATGGTAGCTTTATATGAAAATGGAATTTTACCTCACATACAAATACACGATGAGTTAGATATTTCAGTAGATTCAAATGAGATGGCTGTTAAAATAATTGACATTATGGAACAAGCAATTACACTAGAGGTCCCTAATAAAGTTGATTATGAAAAAGGTAGAAATTGGGGAGAAATACATTAATGAATGGCTTATTTAAATGCGAACACACCACCGATATATTGTCAAATTCGTAGAGAATATTTATACGATCTTAAAAAACATCAAGGAGAAGTTGAAAACTGCATTATCTTTGGTTTATCAGCTCTCACAGGAAGGGCTATATTATTTCACGCTATTATGGAAAACGGCGCAGTGTTTTATCGCCTTCCTATTAGCGCGTTTATTCAAAAAGGATATGACCCAGCAAGAGTTCCCACCAGACGACTTGATGAATTGGAGCTTTGGAATTCTTTCAGTTATTATCCTGCTGTTACTCATTGGGATATTTTAGGTCCTGCATCTGGAAAATATATAGGCAAAGATAAAAAATGGCATCACGGTAAATATTTATTTACTGTTGACTTTGCACATCCTGATAGTAATATACTTGACACTGATCATTCAGAGATCCCGCACGAACATAAGTGTGCGCACATA
>Ga0208795_1001490_pt1 | contig 10476 bp, 12 predicted proteins | sample CB_VirMetaG_6_FD_184541 | JGI IMG/M metagenome (GOLD analysis project Ga0208795, IMG submission 184541) | Freshwater to marine saline gradient viral communities from Chesapeake Bay - CB_1508_2 Viral MetaG (SPAdes) (version 4) | ecosystem: Environmental > Aquatic > Marine > Coastal | place: USA... | reverse complement strand
CTTAAACAAAAATATGAAAATCTATTAGCTGAATATGAAGGTGGTTTAGCTAAAAAAACAGCAGATTCAAATTTATCAAAAACATTAAGTGATTTAGTTTTTACACCAGCAGGTGCCGCAGAAGTTCAAAGTAAAAATCCTTTTAATAATATGGTTTCTGATACTGTTCTTGCAGAACCTAGATCTCAATTTCAAGATTATCCAGGTGTTGAAAATTTAGGTGGTGTTCAAAATTTTGATCTTAAAGGAGTGCAAGATATTATTTCTAGAATGGAAGAAGAAAAAGGTAACTACATTGAAAGACCTGAAGATAGATTTAATATGGAGGGTATAATGCAGAATCTTAAAAATTATGGATTAGACACTGCTGGTAGATATATTGGATCACAAGCTTTAGGAAAAGCGGGAGCTATGACTTTTGGTATTCCAGGAGCAATAGTTGGAACTATTGGTGGTTTATTGGGAGGTGGAAACTTATTTAATCCAAATACATATTCTCAAAATGCTTACAACTTCTCAACTCCACAAGGACAAAAATATATTGATACTTTATATAACCCTGGAGGAATTATGTCTGGTTACAATAAAGTATCTGCTTTTGGTAGAGGTCCTTTAGAGAGCATCACAAATAGAATATCTAAAACTAGCAATCCAGTTATTAAACAACAATTAATTACAGCAGGTAAAAACATTACAGATTCTGGACAAGATATTAGTAAAACAGGATATAATGCGGTTAGTAAAAAAGGAACTTATGGATATGATGATGTAAATGTAGGCGGAAGTGGTACAGGTGGATCAGGTAGTAAAATAGTTTGTACTATGATGAACGAGTCATACGGATTTGGAAACTTTAGAAATAAAATTTGGTTAAAACATTCAAAAGATTTACCTAAAGAATATGAAATTGGATATCATGCAATTTTCTTACCTTTAGTTAAGTTTGCAAAGAAAAAAGGAAAATTAAATAAATTAGTTAAGAAGACATTAGAGCATGTTGCTAAACATAGAACAATTGACCTTAAACAAGAAATGAAAGGTAAGAAACATTTATTAGGTAGAATATATAGAAAAGTATTAGAACCTATTTGTTACTTAGTAGGTAAGATAAAAAATGGCTAGAAAATCTGCATTACAAAAAATAGAAGCACATGAAAAGCTTTGCAGAATAATGCAAAAACAAACCTTTGAACAAATACAAGAATTAAAAAATCAAATTATTAGAATAGAAAGAATCTTAATAGGAACAGCAGCTTTTGTTATCATAAGCCTACTTGAAAAAGTAATCTAAACATATTATATATGTTGCAGGCGCACAATAATGTGGCCAATTAAACTTGCTTAAATAAGGAGGATAATATGACAGCATTAGATTTAATAAATAAGTTCAATAAAGACGTTTGGAATCATTCAGACAGAATGTTTGGTGATGCATTTGACACTATTTTTGATAGTTGGTCAAAGGCTCAATCGTTTCCATTTTACAATGTAGTAAAATATGGAAAAGGTGAATATGCCATTGAGTTAGGGCTTGCAGGCTTCAATAAGAAGAATGTTAAAGTTCAATACAAAGACGGTGTATTAACTGTTTCTGGTCAAGTAGAAGACAAAGAAAAAGACTACATTGAAAAAGGTTTAGCAGCTAGAAAATTCTTTAAACAATTTGCTTTGCATGACAAAGCTGTTGTTAATGAAGCTAGTATGGAAGATGGTGTATTAACAATCAAACTTGGTGTTAATGAACCTGAAGAAATTAAACCTTTAGATATAAAAATTAAATAATTATATCCAATCCTTAAGTTCTTCGCCCATAATTTCTGTGGCGATGTTAACTTTCTTACGAAGGGATTGTACGATCTTATCATCTACAGTCCCTTCAGCGATAATATCTACATAAGTCATAGGTTTTTCCTGACCAATACGATCAATCCTTGCTTCAGACTGTTGACGTTTTTCTAAATCATATCCATTAGAATAATAAATCATAGTAGACGCACCAGTTAAAGTAATTCCATAACCACCTGTTTGTGGTGTGCCTACAATGAATCTGACAGAGGAGTTTGAATCTTGAATTAATTTAATTGCTTTTTGTCTATCGTCAGTTGATGTATCTCCATAATAAGTGACAACAGAATTTTCTCCATATTTTTTAGAAATAGCTTCTACAATTTTTTCAATATCGTATCTGTAATGGGCCCATATAACGGCCTTACCTTCCATCTCTTCTAAGATATCCATTAACTCATCAATACGATTATTTTTTATTTCTTGAGTCTCACCATCGTCAGAAGTAAAATGACCACAAGTTATTTGATGTAATCTCATTAATTGAGTAATAACAGTTGCTGTTGAAATCATTTTACCATTTAAAAATGCAATGGCTTTTTCTTTCATGGTTTTGTAAACTTTCTTTTGATCATCAGATAATTCAATAACACGTTTAATATAAGTTTTAGGAGGTAGGTCCAAACAATCATCTTTAAGTACACGATAAGAAAAAGGTTTTAATTTTTCTGATAGTTCTCCAAGATTTCTATAACCTACTACTATTTCTACTTGTCTACCTGATACATTTATTTTTCTGCAAATTGCATATCTAGTTCTAAATGCATAATAAGATTGTTGACTTAATAACCAGGGGTCTAAAAAATTACATTGTGAAAATAAATCTAATGGAGATTTAGTAACTGGAGAACCAGTTAATATTCTTCTATATTTAGTAAAAGGTTTTAAAGATAAAATACTTTTAGTTCTTTTAGCTGTTGGATTTTTTATTGTAGTTGATTCATCGATTCCCATTAATGCAGTATGACAAGATAAAAATTTATGGGCAAACTGTACTCCTTTTTTAGTTGAAAAAGCTTCCACATTCATTACTAAAATATGTAACTCTGCTCCTGTTTCAAACAAAGGTTTTAATTCTTTTGCATTAGGATCGGTTCTCCATAAACCAATTTTCTTTTCTATGTAATCAGGTAAATGATTAGGTATTTCAGAATCAAACCAGTTCTTATAAACACCTTTAGGTGCTATGATTAAAGCACCATTAATTTTGCCTGCGTTATAAAGCATAGCAATATTATCAATTAATACCTTAGATTTACCTGTACCCATTTCCATAAAGTATGCAAATACTTCTTTATCCCAAGACATTTCTAATGCTTTAGATTGATGAGCAAATGGTTTGCTTTTAAATTTATAGTTCATAATATTTTTTACTTTCTATTGAAATTGTATATAGATTATTATATAAGATGTCAAGAAGGACATATTAAAAAATGGAAACAAACAATAAAAACATTGTCTATGTAATACAAGACATACCAGGCACTAAAATAGGAATGCCTAAAATAAATATAGTTGGAGCAACCCAATATGGACAGTTAAAAGTTTTGCTTCCAGAAAATTCGCAAATAATTTTAAGTCCAGCTTATGTAATCTCAACTTTAAAACAAAAGTTAAAAGATTATAATTCAAAAGATTATTTACTACTTACAGGTGATCCTGCAATTATTGGAGTTGCATGTTCAATAGTTTCTGATATCACTAATGGTAAATATAATTTATTAAAATGGGACAAACAAGAAAGAAGATATTATCCTGTTGAAATTGACCTGTATAATAAAACTTGACAATAAAAAAATAAAAACATATATAGAAAGGAAAGAAAGTTATGACAATAGATTTTGAAAACGACAGAATGCAATCGGTGGAGCAAATAGATTCCGCCAAACGATTATCCGATAAGGTAATTGAATTAAAAGATTTAGAGGATGAAATTGCAAACGCAGAAGAGTCCGTAAAAAAATTAAAAGAAAAAGCATTACAACTATCATCAATAGAAATTCCTGCGATGATGGATGATATGCAAATTACAAAATTAAAGCTTAAAGATGGTGAATCAGTAGAAGTCAAAAAAGTCTACGGCGCATCTATTCCTAAAGATAAACAGGAATTAGCTTTTGAATGGCTTCGTAACAACGGCCTAGGTGACATCATTAAAAATGATATTACCGTTACCTTTGGTAGAGGCGAAGATAACAAGGCGGCACAATATGCTGTCCTTGCACGAGGTCAAGGATTTGAACCTGTCCAGAAAGTTGGTGTAAATCCTATGACACTCAAAGCACTAGTCAGGGAGCGTCTCGAGTCTGGACAAGAGATGCCTTCTGACTTATTTAACACGTTTGCAGGTAACCAAACGAAAATAACTAAACGATAAAGGAGAAACACGATGAGCGATACAAGCAACGCGATGACAACAAAAAAGGCAGCAGGCCTACCATCAGCTTCATTATTTGAAGCAGATGCACACTTAGGTTTTGAGAATGTGAAGACAGAATCACTGGCTCCACCAATCTTAAAACTTTTACAAAACGGATCTAGTGAAGCACAGAAACGTAATCAAAATTACGTTGATGGTGCAGAACCAGGTATGTTTTTAAATACAGTTACAAAACAACTGTATAATGGGGACCAAGGAATAAATGTAATTCCTTGTTATTATAAATTGGAATACCAAGAATGGTCCGATTACGGAACAGGTTCTGGTAGACCAGAAATGATATATCCTGATACATCAGATATTTTAGAAAAAACAACTAAAGGACCTGATGGAAAAGACAGATTATCAAATGGTAACTACATATTAACTGTAGGACAACACTTTGTAATCATATTAGGGGATAAGGGTTCAGAAACTGCTATGATATCCATGAGTTCATCTCAAGGTAAAATTAGTAGAAAATGGAACTCTATGATGAAATCAATAGTATTGGACGGTAAAAACGGTTCATATACTCCACCTTCATTCAGCCATATTTATAAATTATCTTCTGTATTAAATACAGGTAAAGGTAATCAATGGTACGGTTGGAATGTTGCAAAAGTTGGACCAGTAGAAGATGCAGCTTTATATGAAAGAGCTAAAAAATTTTACGGTTCTTTTGCAAGAAGATAATTTTCATTATCGTTCACAATTAATAAAGCAGGCGGTCGAAAGGCCGCCTACAATAAAAGGTGCGTATGGTAGAAATAAAGAAATTTAAACAAATATTTGAAGGATCATATAATGCATATGGTCAAACTAGAAAGACAGAAGAATATGATGAGCGTGGTAAACATAAAACCAAGTCTGTCATAATTAAACAACCTGTTACTGATCAAATGTGGTTAGATCACTTAGAAGGCAAAGATCCTGCTTTAGGTATAATTCCAATTAACGAAGACAGTAAATGTAAATGGGCTTGTATAGATATAGACGTTTACAATTTAAATCATAAAGAATTAATAGATAAAATTAAATTAAATAAATTACCATTAATCGTATTTAGATCAAAATCTGGAGGTGCACATGTATTTTTATTTACAAACGAATTTATACCTGCAGCATTATTTAGAAATAAATTAAAAGACATAGCCGCAATGTTAGGATATGCAAGATCAGAAATATTTCCAAAACAAAATCATATTAATAAAGACAGAGGAGATGTAGGTAGTTTTTTAAATTTACCTTATCATAATGTAAATCAAACACTAAGATATGCATTTAATTATGATGGAAATGCAATGACCATAGAAGAATTTTTTAAATACTATGATCAAATAGTTTTAACAGAAGAAGACTTGGTAGAATTAAAAATTAAGGAAGATAAACCTGAAGATAGTGATTTATTAAAAGGTGCACCACCTTGTTTAAGAATGTTAGCAAAAGAAGGAATACCAAACGGACAAAGAAATAATGCAATGTATAATTTTGGTGTATATGTAAAAAAAAGATTTCCTGATAACTGGGACACTAAGATATTTAATTATAATGATAAATATTGCCAACCACCTTTAGATAAAAAAGAAATAGATATATTAATTAAATCAATAACTGGAAAAGAATATCAATATAAATGTAAAGACGAACCCATTGCATCTTTTTGCAATTCTAAAAAATGTATTAAACAAGAATTTGGTGTAGGCGATGATTTTTCTCCTGGATTAGAAATAAAAGAAATACAAAAATATACATCTAATCCACCTATTTATTTTGTGACCGTTGGTGAAGGTATAGTTGAAGCTAGTGGTGCAGATCTACATGAACCTGATAAATTTTCATTAAAATGTTTAGAGCAAATTAATCAAGCAATGTTACCTGTGGCTAAAGTAGTTTGGAGAAAACAAATTAATAAATTATTAGAAAAATCTATACCAATAGAAGCACCAGAAATATTAAAAACAGATAGTCAATTAAAAGAATTATTAATTGAATTTGTGTCAAGATCAAATGGAAAGAAAAAAGAAGACGTTAAACGTGGAATACCATTTACAGAAAATGGAGTTAGTTATTTTAAATATAAAGCCTTTTGGACTTTTTTACTAAGAAGTAAATCTTGGAATATTAAATATGAAGCAACACTAAGAATGTTAGAAACTTTGTTTGATGCAAAATTAGAAACATCTAATCTTGATGGCAAGAACACAAGACATTTAACAATTAAACACCTTGAGATAGATAAACCAATTTTGAGAAAAGATAAAATTAAAGATGCACCATACAAATAGAATTATAATTCCTGGTCCACCTGGAACGGGTAAGACCTTTACATTAACTAAGTATTTAGAAAAAGAATTAAAAGAATATAAAACAGATCCACAAAAAATAGCTTACATATCTTTTAGCAATGCAGCAGCTAATGAAGCTCAAAGAAGGATTACTGATAATTTATTTCACATAGGTACGATGCATTCATTAGGAAGTAATGCGCTAGGGATCAATACTCAAACTCAATTATTGAAAGGAAATAAATGGAACAGTTTTAAAAGTTATTCTCAAGTATGCAAAGACCTATCTTTTGAATCTACGACTAATGAATTTGGTTATGTCGTATACACAAACCCACATATGAAAATCATTGAGTATGCTAGATCTCGTCAAATAGATATAGAAGAAGCAGCAATACAATTAGATTTACATCAAACGGTTGAGATTAGTTTAACGGAATTAATAGATTCACATTTAAAAACTTATAAAGAACACACTAAAATGGTTGAGTATTATGATATGATTGCACAATTTATTGAAAAGAAAGTTTGTCCTGAATTAGATGTAGTATTTTTAGATGAAGCACAAGATTTAAGTCCACTACAATGGAAAATGTTTTTTTACATTGAAAGTATTTGTAAACGTTCATACATCGCAGGTGACGATGATCAAACTATCTACACTTTTCAAGGAGCGGATCCTAAAATATTTATAAACTTAAAAGGTAAATTTGATCCTCAAATTAAATCTAGAAGGGTTCCTAGAAAGATACATAATTTAGCAGAATCTATATTTCCATATATGTCTGAACGATTAGATAAAAAATGGGAAGCTAGAGATGCAGATGGAAACATTTATGAGGACATGGCACTAGAAGATTTAGACTTATCTACAGGTAATTGGATGATATTAGCTAGAACTAATAAAATGTTAGATCAAATAAAAGAACATCTTTATCGTTTGAATTTAAGATTTAATGCAAAGACTCAAGACATATTGCCCATGGAAATGGTTAGTGCTTACAGAGTTTGGGATAGATTAAACAAAGGTGCAAAGGTAAATAAAAAAGATGTGCAAGATTTATGGCAATATTTAAAGACAGAAATTCACGTTGCAAGAGGATTTAAAAATGAAAAAAAACTAGAGTCCATTATCTCAGTTGATATGCAAGAACTTAGAGAACATTACGGGTTGCGAGCGACGGGGAGCTGGGAGCATTTAAATTTTCCAGAAGAAAGTAAAACATACATAAAAAATTTATTAGAGTCAGGTGATGACTTGATGAAAGAACCAAGAATAAAAGTTTCTACGATACACAGCGTTAAAGGTGAAGAAGCAGAAAATGTTGCTTTATACACTGACCTGGAAAGAATTATATATGAGTCAGCATTAAAAGATCCTGATCCAGAACATAGAACTTTTTTCGTAGGAATAACTAGAGCAAAAGAAAACTTATATCTAATGCAGTCAACATCAGATTATCAATACAACATAGGAGGACCAATAGTATGACAAATAAAAATATATTCGATAAGGCCTTTCCACAAAATAGGCAGGTAGGTGGGAAACATTATAAAACTTTTCGCATTCAGCCATATGAGTTTATTTCTAAAAATAATCTCAGCTTCTTCCAGGGGAACGTTGTGAAGTACGTTTGTAGGTACAAGGATAAAAATGGAATACAAGATTTAGAAAAGATAATTCACTATTGTGAGTTAGAAATTTTAAAAATGAAAGATGATTAATTTTAAATGCGTTGTTTGTAAAAAAAGAAAAATGACGTACAACTATGGCTATAAGTGTAAAAAATGCTATAATAAAAAAAGGAAGAAGAATGTATAAACTTTGTTTAATTGATATAACTTTAATTATGGCTATTTGTTTAGCCTATTACATATTAGGTATATGATATTTGAAGCACAAAAAGAATGGAACTGCCCTGAAGAGTTTCCTGATTTAAGTAATGCAAAACATATTGCAATTGACTTAGAAACTAAAGATGTTGATTTAAGATCAAAAGGTTCAGGAGCAATACAAGGGCGCGGAGAAATAGTTGGTATCGCCGTAGCTGTAGAAGGTTGGAAAGGTTACTATCCAATAGCACACGAAGGTGGTGGTAATATAGATAAAAAAACAGTTTTAGAATGGTTTAAAAAAGTTTGTGCAACTGATTCAGTAAAAATATTTCATAATGCAATGTATGATGTATGTTGGATTAGATCATATGGAATACAAATTAATGGACATATCATTGATACAATGGTTATGGCATCTTTAATTGATGAAAATAGATTATCATATACTTTAAACAGTATTGCTTTTGAATATTTAAGAGAAGTAAAAGATGAAAAAGGATTAAAAGAAGCAGCGGAATCTTTTGGCATAGATGCTAAAAAAGAAATGTATAAACTTCCTGCAATGTTCGTAGGTAATTATGCAGAGAAAGATGCTGAATTAACTTTAGAATTATTTAAAACTTTATCCAGGGAAATATCAAAACAAAATTTAATAGAAATATTTAACTTAGAAACACAATTGTTTCCTTGTCTGATCGACATGAAGTTTAAGGGCGTGAGGGTAGATGTTGAAAAAGCTCATCAACTAAAAAAAGAATTAAGCACAGAAGAAGAAACATTAATCCAAGAAGTAAAAAAAGAAACAGGAATAGAGCCTCAGATATGGGCAGCAAGAAGTATTGCACAAGTATTTGATAAACTTTCTTTACCTTATGAAAGAACTGAAAAATCAAATGCACCATCATTTACTAAAAATTTCCTTTCAAATCATCAACATCCATTAGTTAAAAAGATAGCAAAAGCTAGAGAAATAAACAAGGCTCATACTACATTTATAGATACAATATTAAAACATGAATACAGGGGAAGAATACACGCAGACATTAATCCAATTAGATCAGATCAAGGTGGCACAGTTACAGGTAGATTTAGTTATGCTAATCCAAATTTACAGCAAATACCTGCAAGAAATAAAGATTTAGGACCAATGATTAGATCATTGTTCTTACCTGAAGTCAATTACAAATGGGGTTGTTTTGACTATTCACAACAAGAACCTAGATTAGTAGTGCATTATGCAGCATCAACTGAACCAATTTGTTTTGATGATTCAGTTAAAAATATAGTTGACAAATTTAAAGATAACTCAGTGGATTTTCACCAAACAGTAGCTGATATGGCAAATATATCTAGAAGCAATGCTAAAATAATTAATTTAGGATTATTTTATGGAATGGGTAAAGCAAAGTTACAAGCAGAATTAGGTTTAAACACAAAACAAGAAGCAGAAAATTTATTTAATCAATATCACGACAGTGTACCTTTTGTTAGAGATCTTATGACATATACTTCTAATCAAGCACAAACAGGTTCGATAGGAACTTTATTAGGACGTAGATGTAGATTTAATAAATGGGAGCCTGCAACATTTGGTATGCATACACCTATGTCTTTTGAAGAAGCTGAAAGAACTTATGGAAGAGGAAGAATTAGAAGAGCATTTACATACAAAGCTTTAAATAAATTAATACAAGGATCAGCAGCTGATATGACTAAGAAAGCAATGTTAGATTTATACGAAGAAGGAATTATACCACACATACAAATACATGATGAATTAGACATATCAATCGAATCAGAAGAACAAGCAAAAAAGATAATTGAAATTATGGAGAATGCTGTTACATTAAAAGTCCCTAACAAAGTAGATTATGAATCAGGAAATACTTGGGGAGATATTAATGGATAGTAATGGCTTATTTAAATGCGAACACACCACCGATATATTGTCAAATTCGTAGGGAATATCTTTATGACCTTAAAAAACATCACGGAGAAGTGCAAGACGCTATTATCTTTGGGCTTTCGGCCATCACAGGTCGTGCAATACTTTTTCACGCAATTATGGAAAATGGTGCGGTCTTCTAT
>Ga0208795_1001480_pt1 | contig 10539 bp, 15 predicted proteins | sample CB_VirMetaG_6_FD_184541 | JGI IMG/M metagenome (GOLD analysis project Ga0208795, IMG submission 184541) | Freshwater to marine saline gradient viral communities from Chesapeake Bay - CB_1508_2 Viral MetaG (SPAdes) (version 4) | ecosystem: Environmental > Aquatic > Marine > Coastal | place: USA... | reverse complement strand
AGGCACTATATTAGAGGAAAATTACACACAATTAAATTAAAAACAATGAGAGTAAAAGCAAGAAACAGAATAGCAAAAAGTTTTTTTTATAAGCCGTATTTGAAATACTACAAAAGGTCGTTGAATAAACTTTGGATAAAAATAAAACAAAACCAATTCATTAATAACGAATTTGATTGATTATGAAAGTGAGGAAAAGATTAAAAGCATACGAAGCCGTTACGCTTGGATTTGAAGTAAAGGAATACAATAGATATATGCTAAACAATAGCCAGCTTAAGCAATTGGAAAGGTTGAGAACTTCTGGAAATACAGAATTTAAGGAAATAAAAAGAACAACCAACGGCAAAGGAGAAATAGTTAGCAAAGTAGAAAGGCTGTCAGCGTCAAACCTTATTGACATACCAGAAAATCACATAATAACTGGAGTTTCAACAAACGTTACTACTGGTCAGCAATGGGTTAAAACTGGAATAGACAAAGTTAAAGAAATTGATGAGGTTATAAAACAAATAGATTTTGATACAATTATTTCAAAGTACGTTGACAATTGGATTATTCCCGAGCAGGATAAATTTAAAAACGATTATCTGGATTTTGATAGATTAGTGTACACCGATGTTCATATCGGAATGACAACAAACGAAAACGGCTTTTCTTTGTATGGCGGCAAGTGGGACGAACAAGAAATAAATAAAAGACTTTCAACTATAATTAATCACACAATAAAAAATCAAAAATCAAAAGTTTTAATCATTGACGAACTCGGCGACTTTATGGACGGTTGGGACGGAGAAACAACGCGAAAAGGGCATAAGTTACCGCAGAATATGGATAACGAAAAGGCGTTCGATATTGGGTTGCGTTTTAAGGTTACGCTTATTGATAGTCTGAAAATTCATTACGACAGAATAATTTGCCATAATATTTGTAACGACAATCACGCTGGCTCGTTTGGCTATGTAGTAAATTCAGCTTTTAAGTCCATTGCAGAATCAAAAGACAGCAAGGTTAGCGTTGTAAACATCCGCAAGTTTATAGACCACTACACAATTGGAAACAGATGCTTTATTTTATCGCACGGAAAAGATAGTAAATCGTTAAAGTTTGGTTTCAAACCTTTTTTGGATTCTAAGCAAATAGAAAAAATTAGCGGTTACATTGACCACCATAATTTACACAATTTTGAGATTGAGTTCAGCAAGGGCGACAGCCATCAAAAACTATTCGACGAAAGTACAAGCGAGAAGTTTAGTTATTACAACTATGGTGCGTTGTCGCCGTCCTCTGAATGGGTACAAACTAATTTTAAACGCGGCAAGAGTTTCTTCGAAGTGTTTAACTATTTAAACGACGGAACAAAAACGCACAACCCGTTTGTGTTTAACTGGGACAACAATCGAGATGAAATAAAAAACGAATATTAACAAAAAAATAGTTAACTTTGTCCAGTTTTTATCGAAAAAAACTGGACATTTAAAACAAATAAATATGAACGTAAAAGGAAAGATTAAAGTAGTAGAACAGACAATTGTAGTTAATGAAAAATTCAGAAAACGCGCTTTTGTGGTGGTAACAAATGAAACGTACCCGCAAGAAATAGCAATGCAATTATCTCAAGATAAAGTTGATTTAATAGATAAATTTTCTATCGGTCAAGACGTAGATGTTTCAATTAATTTGCGAGGTCGCTCGTGGACTGGAGACGATGGGGTTACAAAATACTTCAACACAATTGAAGCGTGGAAAATAGACGCTTTTACCGCTATTCCAGAGCCGTCAAAAGATATGGCATTTTAAAAACTAACCACTAAAACAAACCCTATCATTAATTTGGTGGGGTTTTTTTGTGTTAAACTTTTATTGAACTTTTATTGAACTTTTATTTAGTGGTAGCGCGGCTTTAGGTCTATTTAGTATAAAATAAATAATTTATAAAACACTATACTGTTTTACATAATTTTTTTTAGAAAAATTAAACTTTATACTAATTCGGCTTAAACGTAGAGCCAGCCTCAATAAAAGTTCAATAAAAGTTCAATATAAGTAACGGTTTTCCTCAATAAAAGTTCAATAAAAGTTTTTATTCTTTTTTATTTAAAAAGTTTTTGTATATTTGCAACATCTATAAAGTAACGACCAATTACAAAAAGAATTTTTACGTTTGGAACTTTGTCGAGTGATGCCTCTTGGTCGTGGCTAGCTTGACATAGTTCTGAATATATTTAAAAATTATGAGTGAATTAAGACCATTTTTCAGCCGAAGCCAAGACGGTAAAATATCTTTGAGCAATTTAGATTTTAAGAAATTTCTTGAGCATTTTCAATATTTTAAAAGTAAGCCAAACGAAAGTAGCACTTTTAACATTCTTTCTAAAAACGGTATTTTTTTAGAAATAAAAGACGAAACAGATATTAAAGATTTTGTTTTAGAATATATTGAAAAAAATGATTTGGGTGTGGAGGTATTTAATTTAATGTCTGGACGAACGTCGATTTTCAAAAGAGATTTTTTATCTATGATAAAGACAGAGAAAATAAGTATTTTAAAAGATACGGCAGACACTTCATATTTGTTTTATGAAAATGGTGTGGTGAAGTAAAAAAAGACAGTAAACAACTAAAAAAGTATTCGGATTACAATATGAATATTTGGCGCGACCAAGTTATAAAAAGAAAATACGTTGAAACAGACCACCACGAAAGCGAATTTCGGGATTTTGTTTGGAAAATTTCTGGAGGTTTTGACAAGCACGAAGATATGAACGAAAACGACATATTTAAGTATAAACAAGCTGTAAGCAGATATAATGCTTTTCAAAGCGCAATTGGTTATCTTATTCATTCTTACAATTCCAATGCAACTGGTAAGGCAATTGTATTAAATGACGAAATGATAAGCGACGACCCAAACGGGAGAAGTGGTAAATCTTTATTGTCAAATGCTATTGGTCATTTGAAAAAAGTAACTTCACTAAATGGTAAAAACTTTTCTTTTCAAGGGGATTTTCCATATCAATCTGTTAAAACAGATTGCCAAGTATTAGTTTTTGATGATGTTAAAAAAGGATTCTTATTTGAAAATCTTTTTAGTGTAATTACAGAGGGAATAGACATAACTTACAAGGGTCAAGATACTATAAAATTACCAATAGAAGATAGTCCAAAAGTCTTAATAACCACAAACTATATTTTAAAAGGTTCTGGAGGTTCTCACGATGCTAGAAAATTTGAGTTAGAATTAAGTGCTTTTTTTAACGCCAACTATACTCCAGTAGATTATTTTGGGCATTATCTTTTTAGAGATTGGGGGGATGAGCAGTGGATGATGTTTGACTGCTACATGATAGAGTGCCTGAAAAAATACTTAAAAAATGGTTTAATGCCGTACGAAGCGATTAGCTTGCCTATAAAAAAATTAGAAGCTGATATTACCAAAGAACTATTTGAGTGCATTAAAACGGTTAATTATGGGCTGTGGGTTAATTCTAATGAGTTTTACGACCTTTACAAAACATTTTGTTCTAAATCATATCTAGCAAAAACAAAAAACGCTGTAACAAGTTCGATTAAAAAGTTTGCTGATTTTCATAATTTACATTATGAATGTGTTACAAATAACAATATTAAAAAGTTTAAATTAACAGAAAGAAAAACTTTAAAAGCAAAAATTACAGAGGATGAAATTTGGGATGAAATAGAAAACAATTTAGATTTTTAAATATGAAAGAATTAAGAAATTACCAAAAAAAAATAAGTTGTTCTGGTTCTAAAATATTAAAGGATTTAAACATAGTTTATTTGGCTATGGAAGTAAGAACTGGAAAAACTGCTACGGCTTTAAATATTTGTAAGTTAAGTGAATTTAAAAATGTTTTATTCTTAACAAAGAAAAAAGCTATTAAGTCAATTGAAGAAGATTATAAAGGCTTTGGATTTGATAAATATTTTAAGTTGACTGTAATAAATAACGAATCGATGCACAAAATTAACGATACATTTGATTGTGTTGTTCACGATGAAAGCCATCGTTTTGGTTCTTTCCCAAAGCCAAGTAAAGGTGCAAAATTATTTAAACAAAAATACTGTTGGTTGCCATTGATACTATTAAGCGGAACTCCAACGCCAGAAAGTTTTAGTCAGATTTACCACCAGTTTTGGGTTAGTTCATTTTCGCCATTTATAAAATATGGTAATTTTTATAAGTGGTCAAATAAGTTTGTTAATGTTACACAGCGAAACTTAGGTTATGGAATGGTAAAAGATTATAGTGATGCTAACGATAAACTAATTAAAGAAATAACAGACAATTATATTATTTCATTTACTCAACAAGAAAGCGGATTTACATCTAAAGTAACAGAAGAAATTGTTTATTGTAATATGAGTGAACAAACTTATAAACTAGCTGAACGACTTAAAAAAGATTTATTGGTAGTTGGTAAAAACGAGGAAATATTAGGAGATACGGCAGTTAAATTAATGAGTAAGTTGCACCAGATTTACAGCGGAACTGTTAAGTTTGAAAGTGGCAATACTATGATAATTGACAAGTCAAAAGCGGAGTTTATTTTTAATAAGTGGCAAGGCATAAAGCTGGGTATATTCTACAAATTTAAAGCAGAATATGACTTATTGAAAGAAGTGTTTGGGGAAAACATAACAAATGACCTAGAAGATTTTAACAATACAAATAAGTCAATCGCATTGCAAATAGTTTCTGGGCGTGAGGGCATTAGTTTAAAGCAAGCTAAATATTTAGTTTATTACAATTTAGATTTTTCTGCCACTAGTTACTGGCAAAGCAGGGATAGACTTACAACTATGGATAGACTTATTAATAATATTTTCTTTATTTTTACAAAAAATGGTATTGAAGATAATATATTTAAAGCATTGATAAAAAAGAAAAACTACACAAGTTCACATTTTAAAAAAGATTACAATGTCAAATTTTCAAAATAAAGTAATAGCTGAATATAAAAAAAACGGTTACGAAGTAATAAAATTATCTAAAACAAATAAAAATGGGATTGCCGATTTATTAGTTGGTAACGGCAAAAGAACAATATTGATTGAAGTAAAAGAAAAAAATGATACATTAAAAAAATTACAAGTTTATCAAAATTGTAAATTATCAAAATCTTTTGGTTGGGATTTTATTGTTTTGCAAGACGGAAAAGGAGAAATAGATTACAGTAAATTTATAGAAATACAAAACTTTGACTTTTGAAAAAACCAACGATTGATGAGTTTACAAAATATTTATTAAGTTTAAAAGGTTTTGAATTAGACCAATATGGAGAGTTAAGATACTACAACTTTCTGTTTTGGAATTTAGAAAAACAAATAATAAACAAAAAAATAAAAGAATATGAACAAAATTAGAACAGAAGAAAACGCTATGCTTGATAATAAGTTTAGGCATCTATTTTATGGTAGTTTAGAAATAGGTCAGCTGATAATTAACAAAAAAAACTATTATGTTGTGATGCTAGGCAAGGAATTTCTGTACCCAACGTATAAAAAAAATACTTTGCAGGAAGATATTGAACGCGATTACATAAAAATAGTTAGAGAATTAGCTTCAATAACGGGGGAGAGCAGATTTAACAGCGACGGTATAGACTTATCAACCCTAAAAAAATTGGATGTTCCGACTGGTTTCTATTTAAAAAACAAAAAAAATAATTAAATTGTGTTGTATTAATTAAATTGTATTATATTTGTAAAAAAAATATTTAAAAACAAAAACAGATGAACAAAAAAACAATTTACGGAAAATTGCTTGAATGTAAAAAGCAAATCGGGATAGTTGCAAAGAACGCTAAGAATCCCCACTTTAAAAACACCTACGCCGATATAAACGCTTTAATTAGTGCGGTTGAACCAATACTATTAGAAAACGGTTTAGTATTGTTACAACCTATTGTAGATGGCAAACAGTACACCGAGATACATGACGTAGATACTGGAGAAGCAATATCTAGTTTTTTAGAGTTAAATACAACGCTTCCAAGTCAAGCAATGGGTTCGCAGATAACTTATTTCAGACGATACACTTTGCAATCACTTCTATCTTTGCAAGCAGACGACGACGACGCAAATTCCGCAAGTCAAGTAACGCAAACGCAAAAAGTTAATTTAGTGAAACCAAACTTTACAAGCGAGCAGTTTCAAAGAGCATACGAAGCTGGTGCAACAGTTGATGACATAAAGGCAAAATATACTTTGAGCAAGGAACTTGAAAAATCATACAATTTATTTTTATCAGCAAAACAAATAAACAATGGAAAATAATATATTAGACATAGATAGAGCAGCCGAAGAATTTGCTTACAGCGTTGCTCAACCAGAACAAAGAACAGAAGATTGGTTTACCCAAAGATTGGGTAGGTTTACAGCTTCTCGAATTTCTGAACTTTTAGGGGTTAAAGGTTTGGGTTTAACTGGAGAGAATTATGCTTTTGAAAAAGCGTGTGAAATAGTTTTCGGTCGCGACAACGAAGAGGGCTTTGAATCTTTTGATATGCGAAGAGGAACGGAACTTGAACCAATGGCTTTTGAAGAGTTTAAAAGATTGCCAGAGGTAGAATTTAAGGAAGTTAAAAACGCAACATTTGTAATTTACGGAAATAACGCTGGAGCTTCTCCGGATGGTTTGGTTGGTTTAAATGAACTTGTTGAAATTAAATGCCCGAGAGCGCAAAAGTTTTTTAAGATAGTGCAAAGCGGAGAGTTTGATAAAAAATACAACGACCAGATGCAAATGCAGATGCTTTGCACCGAAGCCGAAAGAACTCACTTTTTTAATTACATTATTTTCAACGGAAAACCTATGTTTCACAACATTATTGTTGAACGTGATGAGGAAAGAATTAATTTGATTAAAGAACGAATTGAGAAAGCTACGGAAATTAGAGATAAATTTGTTCAAGAGTTAATAAAAAACAAACAATTTTAAAAACAAATAACATGGAAAAAGAAAAATGGCACATAGTTTATTATGTTAACGATGGGTTGTACTCCAGAGGAATAACTTTAGAGGGTACTCTTGAAGAATGTATAGCAACATTCAAAAAAGATTATGGACATACAATAGAAATAATTTATAGACCAAAATATTAAAATGACTAAAATACACAAAGAACATTTAAGAATAGTTAAAAACCATTGCAAAGCAACTAATCAATCAGTAAAGACGTTCTTTAGAAAGGAGTTGAACTATTTTAACTCAAAGAACGTTGACGACATTATGAAAGGTACAAAGTCAATGAGCCACAAATCAATGTGCAAACTATTACAAGTAGCAAGTGATAGAGATAGCAAATAAAGAACATTTAACACAACCAGAAATTATAGCCTTAATTCAAGAGTATATTTTCCAAGTTAAGGGCGTCAAAGTAGAGCCATTTGTACACAGCAATCCTTTGGTAATTCAAAGTGAAGTTAGAACAATGCTTGAAATGATGCCTTTTGCCATTGCTTACTTTAAAGAAAAAAGTTAAATTAAAAAAAATGATTACATTTACCGACAATGGAAAGAATTGTTAAACACCACAAAGAGTGGATTGAGATAGTTAAAAGTTTTGGAGGTGGAGATATGTCCGAAGATATTGTGCAAGATACATATCTTCGGATTTTACGTTTAAATTACATAGATAAGTTTACGGGAGAAGAAATAAACAAGGGCTACATTTGGCTTACTCTTCGAAGCGTGTACTTTGATTATTTGAGAGCAAACAAAAATAGGGAGGTTCCATTAGATAAATTTTATTCTATTTGCGACGAAGAAAAAAACCCGTTTGAAGATGAGGCAAGTTTATTAATTAGCAATAAAATAGAAGAAGAGATTAACTCTTGGGATTGGTACGATGCAATGCTATTTAGGGCTTATAAAGATTCTGATTTATCAATGCGAGATTTATCAAAGTGGAGTAAGATTAGTTTGTCAAGTATATTTTTAACAATAAAATGCTGCAAAGGAAAGTTAAAACGTAGGATAGGAGAGGACTACGAAGATTATTTAAATAAAGATTACGAATTAATAAAATAATTATGAAAGCAAATAGAATAGAAGTAATTTTGTTAAATCAATTTATTAAAATTATATCTAATCAATACAAAGATTTTCCCAAAGAAATAAAAACCTTAACAATATTAATTGATGAAATAGAAATTGATGACGAATTAGATAATTATTATTTTAAAGAATTGCAAAAATATAAAAAACAAAACGAAATGCTTAGAGAAGATTTAAAAGAATTAAGTAAAGAACATTTTCAAAAATAAATATGAAAAAACCAGTAAAAAAAACAACACGAAAGCCAGCAGTTAAAAAAACATCCGTTGGTTTTGGCGATACAGTAGAGAAAGTTCTCGAAGCAATAGGAGCTGACAAGTTAGCGAAGTTTGTTATGGGCGAAGATTGCGGATGCGAAGAACGAAAAGCAAAACTCAACGCGATGTTTCCATATAGAAAGCCAGAATGTTTAACCGAAGCTGAATACAATTACTTTTCAGACATACAAATAAAGACAAAGAACACGTTTAAGCCCTCCGAAGTTACTCGAGTGAGGGAAATATACAGCCGACTGTTTAAAGTTCGTTTAGAGCCGTCTAATTGCGCTTCTTGCTTTAATGAAATAGTAGTTAAGTTAATTAAAGTCTACGATAGTTACGAAGTTTAAGTTCTAAATATTAAATCATATTAGAAATGGCAGACGGAAGAAAAAACAATGGGAATCAGGGACATTCCACTAAAGCAAAAGGAGTAGATAAGCGAAAAAACAAGTATCTACATTTGCTCGATGAAGCAGCAACAGATAAAGATGTTATTAGCGTTATTAAGAAGCTGAAAGATATTGCTGAAACAAAAGGCGATGTTCAAGCGATTAAGCTATTCTTAGAGTACTATCTAGGTAAGCCAAAAGAAACAATAGAAAATACTCATAGCCTCAACAATTTTGACATAAAAAAACTATTCAAGTTTAGTGGAGATTAATAGAAAATACAACTCTTTAGGTTCAGATAGTAGGTACTTTGTAATTACGGGAGGTCGTGGAAGTGGTAAGTCTTATTCCCTAAACTCGTTCTTATTGTTTCTAACGTACGAAAAGAATCACGTTGTACTATTTACAAGGTACACCTTAACAAGTGCGCACGTGTCAATTATTCCCGAATTTATAGATAAGATTGAATCCAATAATTTAAAGGATGATTTCTATATTACAAAGGATGAAATTATAAACCTTACCACGGGTTCGAAGATATTGTTTAAAGGCATAAAGACATCCAGCGGAACGCAAACCGCAAACCTTAAATCTTTGGCAGGAGTTACAACGTTTGTGCTAGATGAAGCTGAAGAATTAAACGACGAGGATATATTTGATAAGATAGATTTTTCTATACGGGCTAAAGGAATACAGAACAGGGTAATTCTCATTTTGAACCCTGCAACAAAAGAACATTTTATTTATAAGCGTTTCTTTGAGCAGAGAGGGATTGAAGCTGGAGCAAACATAACCGATAAAGACACAACGTACATTCATACAACGTACCTAGACAACGAAGAAAACTTATCTGAATCTTTTATCAACCAAGTTAAAAAGATGCGTGAGAACAACCCTCACAAATACAAGCACATTATTATGGGGGGATGGTTAGATAAGGCGGAGGGCGTTGTGTTCACTAATTGGTCGTTTGGAGAGTTTAACCCTAAAGGTTTGCAAACTTCTTGTGGAATGGACTTTGGTTTTTCCGTTGACCCCGATACCCTCACCGAAGTGGCAATAGATAAGAGCAGGCGAATAATATATTTGAAAGAACATATTTATAAGAATGGTTTGCAAACAAACGTTTTAGCGCAAATGATTATAGATAGGGTTGGAAGTATGCTTATTATTGCTGATAGTGCAGAGCCTCGTTTAATAGCAGACCTTAAGTCGAAAGGCATAAACATTCGAGCCGTTAAAAAGGGAACTATTGAAAGTGGGATATCAATGATGCTAGACTACGAAATTATAGTTGAGCCAAATAGCCATAACATAGCAAAGGAGTTTAACAATTATGCTTATCAGGATAAAGGAAGTAACCTATACATTGATAAGTTTAATCACGCAATAGATGGTGCTAGATACAATATAATTTACAATCTGGATAACCCGAACAAAGGAAGTTATGCAATTCACTAGATACAAAAATAAAGATTAAACGTTATTATATTATGGAGGTTAAGATTACAGTGCCAAGTTCATTATCAGAAATTCCGTTAAAACATTATCAGGAGTTTTTAAAAGTTCGCGACGGTTCAACGGATGATGAATTTATTGCACAAAAGATGGTGCAGATATTCTGTGGCATAAGCCTATCAGACGTCGTTAAAATGAAGTTAACTTCCCTTAATGAATTGGTAGTTCACTTTACAGATTTGTTTAGCGAGAAGCCAAAATTTAAAACTACATTTGAGATAGGTGGCATTGAGTTTGGTTTTATTCCAGACCTTGAAGAAATATCTTACGGCGAATATGTTGATCTGGA
>Ga0208795_1001478_pt1 | contig 10544 bp, 17 predicted proteins | sample CB_VirMetaG_6_FD_184541 | JGI IMG/M metagenome (GOLD analysis project Ga0208795, IMG submission 184541) | Freshwater to marine saline gradient viral communities from Chesapeake Bay - CB_1508_2 Viral MetaG (SPAdes) (version 4) | ecosystem: Environmental > Aquatic > Marine > Coastal | place: USA... | reverse complement strand
CGAGTATTAGCCAAACGAGCTAGGCGATATATCTGGTCTGGTGCGTTTGCAGCCATCGGGTCAAAGAATCCGTTAGGAAAGTACGGAATCGTTGTGAACTTGCGAGCAAATCTATCAAGGCGACCCTGAATCTGAGCCAAAGGCATACGGAATGCACCGTCTTTACCCTTTTTCCAGGTGGCTTTCTCTGCACCTTCTTCTAATCTTCTAGCTCCAAAGCGCCCAACGAATGCTTCTACGTCAGCAATCTCACCAGAACGTTGAGTTAGGCCTGTTGCTATGTCATCAAGCTGCGGAGATGCGCCATACAAAGCCTGAACTACTCGCTGGCCTACCTTGTCTATATTAAAAACTCTATCTGTTGCTGTAAAGAAACCAACGCGAGCCTTGCGAGCAGCGTTTAATACAGGAACAAGCGGTGTTCTACGGGCTGCTTGACCAGAAAGAATGCTTTTTACATCAGTTATATTCTGTAGATAGTTCTTAGCAGTAGTGGAATTAGTTACTCCAGCCTTAATAAACTCATCTACGGCTGCAGAACCAAACTCTGGAGCTAATCTACGTAGACGCTGTGAGGCTTCTGCACCTGCTGCAGTATCTTTAGCTGCACGTGCTTTACTTAAGTCCTCTAAACCTTTACCGTAATCGTCAAAAAATTTAACTACGCCTGGGTTTTGAAATACTCTATCTAGGTTTTGTACGTTCTCAGGTCCCATAACGGACATAAGATTGCGACCGTAGGTAAACTTCTCTTTGCCTAAGACGTTAAATAGTAGATAGTCACCAGCATCGTAGGCTTTCTTAGCTTTACCAAGAATAAGCGTAGGGTCTGCAAAAAATCTATAGGCTGCATCGGCAAAGCCAGAGATACCTTTGTATAAAGCACCAGAACCTTCTAGTTGCTCTGGTAAAAGTAGGTTTGCTAATTGGCGACCTGGTGAGTACTTAGATGCTTGAACTGCATCTAGCGCATCTTGGAAAAGGTCATCTCTTTTCTGTGCAGCATTAGCTGCAATAACTTTTTCAGTTTCAGTTCCATTAGCAATAATGGAGTCAAGGGTTTCGCCTTGAGCTACACGCATAGCAATACCTACGCGCTCTGCACCAAACTTTGCTTTTGCTTTAGCAATACGAGTTGGGCTAAATACTGTATCGCCTTTATCATTGGCAATATTAAAAGCTCTGCCTATATCTACACCTTGGTCTAGCGCAATAGCACCAGTTCTATAAAGGCGAGTCATAAAGTCAGAGACTTCACCGAGTGCTGCGATGCCGCGACCTAGAGTTTCTTTTACGGCAATACCAGCATAATGCTTTACATTACCAAGCCAACCACGCTGCGGGTTTACTGGGTCATCATCTCCGCCGAGTAAACCAACCATTGCATTCTGTTGGTCTTGTGTTAGTTGATTAAATTGAGCCTGTGCAACAGGAGCTGGCATAGCAAGCAAGTTCTTATGTGTATCAAGAAGTTTGCCTAAGCCGTCAACTTGCTTACGCTGTGCAGGTGTAAGGTTAGCGCGAAGCGCTGCTGCTTGTAAATTCTCCTGTGGCACTTACATACCTCGCGCAAGCGCACGCTGATAGAGAATCTCTACCTCTCCACTCTGGTCGTATGGAAGCATACGTGCTAGTACGTCTGAAAGTTTTTCTTGTACTGGTTGCATACCAAGGACCTCTGGTCCGGGTCCTGCACCCATAGCAATACCTGATGTAATTGGTTCATCAGGACGAGTTGATGGTGCAAATAATGGAGTTACTGGTGCTTGTGCTGCGGCCTCACGTACTTGGCCTGCTGGCATACCGCGAACATCTGGGGTTCTAGCCATAGGTGCGCCTGCTTGAATAGCGGCAGTTTCTTTTCCTTCGCCGTATGCGATTGAACCCATATTCATATCTGTTCTCTTGGAGAACTTACCAGGGCCTGATGCTCCTGCTAATGGACCTCTAGCCATTGTTGTCCTCCATCGTTTCTAAATCTACTGTGAATTGTTCCCAAGCCTGATTCACTTGGTTCTTTCTAATTGCATTGTATGTAGCTAAATCTAAAACTTCTTCTGCGAACATATGTATCGCACTTACTAAATTATGAAATAGACCTGCGAGTAAAACAGCAAGGTCAGCGAGACGGACAGAGCGAGGAATGTAATCTGGTTCTTTCTTCAACGCTCTGTCCTCTCGTTAAGTTTTACTTAAGCCTTCTTGCCCTTACGACCGGCAGGGGCATATCCGAACTTCACATCTCCACCTTTTGGCTTTGATGTGTCCTTCTTGCCTTCTGTTGGCTTCTGCACGGGTGCAGCAGCGCGACCACCTTTTTTCATTTGTACACCTCCTTCGGCTATGCTCAACCTGCGATTTGCGCGAGCAAACTTGCTATATCGGGACGAGCGCCAGCAGCAGGGGCCGCACCAGTCATCATTTCTGGAGTTGGCTGCGAGGCAGGGGCTGGGGCCATACCTGCTGCTGGAACTTGACCACCCATCATTTCTGTTGGGACTTCTGGCATCTCTGGCTCTTCTGGCATAAAGACTTCTTCTACAATAGTCTCTATTGCCTTGCCTTTTTGTCTGCCTTTAATAACTTCAGCAATCCTTGAAACAATTTGCGAAGGGTCTTGGCCTTGCGCTGCAAGTGCGGGAATAGCTTGTGCATACTGAGCCACAGCAACACGAAGAGAATCACGCATCTCTTCAATGTCCACACGTTGTTCTTCTTGTGTAACATTTAGCTCCATCGGAATTTCACGACGTACATAGTCGCGGGAAACTAACTTATCGCTACGCATCTGAAGCAGTGCAATGATTGCACGGTTGGGGTCCATACCGGACATAATTCCGTAACGAACATCTACGCCATACTCGCCGCCAATAGCGCGAGATGGTACGTACTTCATTGAGAATGGTGTTCCATCTTCGGAGCCACGAATCTCTTTGGTCATATTGCCAAATATCTTCTCGTCTACCTCGAAGCAAAGCGCAACCATATCTGTAAATAGTCGAGCAAACTGTGCTTGAGCAGAGCGAATCTGTGTATCAAACCCAGCTTGTAGCGCTTGTACGCCACGACCAGTAACAACAGAAGCATCAAGATTACCGCTTCTAACTTCTGGATAACGCGAACCGAGACGAAGTTCTCGTTCTAGAACACCGGATTCAGTAAATACTCCAGGAGGTAGTTCTAGCGGTACACGACGAATTGCCTGTGGATTAGCGCTTCGCATAATCGAATCAGGGCCAAGTGCAAGTTCTTGGACATCCTGCGGAATGGCAATCGGTGCTTGGATAGATTTTTCTGCTGCTTGAATCTGCAGTACAGCAAACCGCGCTCTAGCAAGTTGAACTGCTAGGACGTCATCAAACTGACCGCGAGCTTCGCCATCAAGAGAGGCCCGAACCGCAACAGAGGCGAGGCATTTGCCGATTGGATTCGGGATATTAGCAAGGACAAGGTTCTGTCGCTCAGGTAGGAAGATTAAATCCTGGTCTTTGTCGTGGTAACGAACTAGAGAAACATAAGGAGAGTTTTGAATGTAAGCATTGCCACCTAGGATTTGCTTTGCGAACTCTGGGTATTGTGATGCGATAGTTTCCGCATCAGACTGAACAACCTGAGTGATTGAGATACAGCGACCGAATCTGTCGATTTCCGGGTAAACACCGAACGGATTAAGTAGACGAATACGCGGGTTATTAGTTTCATAATCCATCTCCACTACTGCTGGTAGCATTCCATAAGTGTTGAACCAGTCAGCACCGGAGTACATCTGAATCTGTAGTTCGCTAGATGATACGTAATAGTTAGCAATGCGGGTTCTGGTATCTGCAGCTTTACGAGCAGAGTCAGAAACCATATTTGTAGCAGAGCATTCAAAGGCTGGAAGTGGTGCCATAGCCTCTGCTAAGTCACGTGCTGCTACATCAATGAAGTTAGCAACGAGTGGCTTTGGGTAATCCTCAGAGAACATAGCAGGATAAACCTTGGAGATGTCTCCTTGGCGCACTGATAGAACGTCACGCATACGCTGGTCGCGTTTAGCGTAACGAGTCTGAAGGCGTGTTACCTTCGCAATGACCTCTTTGGATGTTAACATTTAATTACCTAGTGCCTTCTTTGCTCTACGAGCCTGGGCTGCTTTTGTTTGGCGACTTGCTATACCTTTAGCGCGAGATGCTGCACGAGTTCTATCTGACTTCATACGGGTTCCGATAATTTTACCAGCAGCCTTGTCAGCTTTAGTAGCTCCTACTACATTACCCTTAAAATCTACATCAAAAAATCCAAGTTTCCCAGTTCGATTCTTTTTAGCAAGCGCTGTTCCTGCGTTATTAAATGCCGCCTTGCTTGGTGATGCTTTTTCTTTAGCTTTCTTAGCGGCTTCTTTTACGCCCATTGGCTTTTTGCCGCTATACTTTTTCTTTGCCATTAGATGAACTGCCTCTCTTGTTCTGCCAATAAGTTATCTATATTTACTACGATTCGTTTATTCTTTTCTGCTCTTGATAGAAACGGGTTCTTTAGATGGTGCTGTTGATAGATACCGGTGTTTAGCCATTCTCTTGCTCTGATTTCACAGAACCAAAGAGCCATCACCATATCTGTCTTACCCTTAGTCGTTGGTGACCAAGTGATAAGTTGTTCCATCAAAGCCTTGATGTTCTCCGTCTGGTCCGACGGGAGATGGATGAGATTATCTCTATGATGCTTGCCGTCCTGCTGTTTAGTACCAAATAGAGTCGACATCGAAGCAACGCCGAATCCTGAATCCCATTTGTTCGAGCCAGTGTGATGCTCCCTTAATATAACGCCCTTAGTAGCCAGGAACTGTCTAATTCCTTCATCTTGGGTAAGGAAGGACTGAAAAGCATTACGTTCAACAATCCACTCCCCTGGAGTGTAAAGATTAGTCCAATCGATGATGAGCTGGCGGATTTGTGCAGGAGTGGGACGCGTGATTTTCGTAGCATCAACAATGTACCTTTTATGAGAGATACGGTCAACTGCGTAACATACTGCTGCTGTATCTCCGACCATTGCTGGGTCGAGGCCACAGACGATACTGAAACCGTTGAGGTCTCTTGGGTGACCAGGATTGCCAGGTACCAGACGTCCTGCTTTTCGCATTCCATCAATGGAGCCTTTCACGCATACCGGGTCAAATATTGCATCATCGGAAACATCTTGTTGTTGATAAACCAAAGCCCAGGTCTGGGCATCCATCGCTTGGCGCTCATTAAATAAATGTTTGCCGTTCCAGCGGGGATACAAACCTTCTTCGGTTTTATCAGCATCTGACTGTCCATCAAAGGGTTGGTCAGAGTAAGGCCAGAGCGTAACCCATTTCTCAGGTTCCTCATCTGTTTCTAGTAAGGCTGGCATTGCCAAATAGGTCCAAGGGACCTGGCCTCCAGGATACCTGTCGGGGTTACGCAATTCTTTGTATAAATCTACAGCGGCAACTCGGGTGCCGATTACTACCAACTTACCAGTTGGGTTAAGACGGGAGCGTACGTCTTGGGTAAGCCAGCGGATTTGCTTTTCAAACTCGTTAGCGTTCTTTAGCGTTACAGCGTCATCTACGATAATCATATCTGCACGCTTACCGTAAATCTGACCGCCGATACCTACGGCTTCAATGTTTGGGTCTTTTTCGGATGACTCTCTAAGTTCATCTCCGAAGACTACGCGGGTGGCTTGCCACGAAGCACCCTTAGAGTTAAAGCCGACTCCGGCTGCATAGGCAGATTGTAGGCCTTCATACATCGGATGGGTAAGGCGCTGCTTAATAGCGTATAGGAAGTCTGCTGCAAGTTGCTGAGTCTGGGAAACTATCAAGACTCTAAAGTTGGGGTTCTGGGCTACCTTCCAGGTTACATAGTCAACGGTTATGGTAATTGACTTGGCGTGGTTAGGAGGGATGTTGATAAGGATGCGGTTGTCGTTTAGACCCTTCTCGTACTTCATCGAGGGATGAAGCCAGGAAGGCTGCCTTCCTTCTATAACATCTACCAGGTTCTGCTGGTGACCAAAGGTTTTCTGATGGAGGTACTTGGCACGAAAGGTAGCGAAGTCTATATCGTGAGCATCGGCTTCAGCAAAGTTCTTAGTCTTTAGCCCTAGCCGTGTTCTGTCCATCTTGTCAGCAAAGGACCTATCGGTCCTGCGGTAATACTCATAAGTCTTCATAGACTTACCAGCGGAGCCGACTGCTGCTTCTACAGTCAGACCCTCAGCTACCGCAGCGAGTATCACTCGCTTGGCTATTTCTGAGCTTTTCTCAGTCATCGGGTCCTAACTATTTTTGGATAGAACTATCCCCACTAAAAGAGGCGTCGCTCGCGCCTCTCTCGGCAGCAAGCTCCCGAGCGAGCCACAGCGACGTGAGGGGTAGGTCGGCTCTCCGCCCTAGGGGGCGTAGCGCCAGCGTAGCCCTACCGTCAACGGTCGCAAATGCCAGTGCCTGCCGCATTTGCTCCCTACTGTATAGTAGGCGGGAAATTTAGAGCATTTCCCGCATTCTGCCGAAAAAAGTTTATAGATGTGACTAACGTCACAGATATGGCTATATAACAGCTATATGACCGAACAAATGTTTCACTTTAGGAGAAATATTTTGTGAGGGAATGTATATACGGGCGCGCTCGCATTCAACAACCCCGGGTCTGCTCGCGCTTGTACGGGGCAGACCCCTACCCCTACCCGGGTCTGCGTGGTCTATAGTTTTTTGCGGGGCTGTCTCCCGCTTCGGCACTTATCGCGCTCGCCAGCTCTGACTTGATAACTCTTTCCGCGTTATTAAATAACAGTTGAAAGTTCAACTAATTAGATTATCAACCCTTAACCTTTACTTGAGATTCAACCTTCAACTCTCTCAGCTAACTCTCAAGATTCCGTTATGTAATTGTTATCAAGTTATGGCGCTATGGGGTAGACGCACCTAGACTTCTCGTGCTACCTTTCAACCCGTAGCTGGCAAGTGACCAGCTCTGAAAGGGTAAAGAATGAACCGGCAGGAACTAGAAGCAACTATCACCAAGCTAGTTATTGACCAGCTTGAGAAGGGTATCGTGCCTTGGCGTAAAGGTTGGACGGGCTTAGGAATAGCACCGACTAGCCTAACCACTGGCAAGAATTACCAAGGAATCAACTCTCTCGTGCTTTCAATAGTAGGCGAGACTTATAGTTCTCCCTACTGGCTCACCTACTTAGAAGCGACCAAGCGTGGCGGTTATGTACGCAAAGGCGAGAAGGCTACGCCTATCGTTAAATGGTCAAAGTACGAGCGCGAGGATAAGGCTAGCGGGGAGAAGGTAGAAGGCTACTTTATGAAGAGCTACGCGGTATTTAATCTAGACCAGTGCGAGAGCGTGGAAGCTCCAGAAGCTGAAGCACTAACCAAGCGCGAGCCAGTAAGCGTTGAAGCTGGCGTGGCTCGTATCCTCGAGAGTTATACCACCAAGCCAGCCATTGAGCATAGAGCTACCGATAGAGCCTTCTATCGCCCAAGCACTGACACGATTACCCTTCCCACGCTTGAGATGTTTAACTCGAGCGCTGACTATTCAGCAACGCTGGCGCACGAGCTGATTCACTCAACCGGGCATAAGTCTCGTTTAGACCGCCACGCGGAGAGAGATGCCGATAAACCTTGCCATTTCGGGAGCGAGAACTACGCAAGGGAAGAGCTAGTGGCAGAGCTTGGCGCTCAATTCCTACTCAATGGCGCGGGGATAGACACTAGCGGAGAGCTGACCAACTCTGCGAGCTACCTTGCTGGATGGCTTGGTGCGCTTAAGAATGACTCAAGCCTAATAGTCTCCGCTTCTGGTAAGGCTCAACGCGCCAGCGATTACATACTAGGCGCGACCGCTTAGAGCTTGCCTACTGGCTAGGGGTAAGATACCCTAGCTAGTGGGAAGGTGCTAAGCCTTAACCACTAACTGAAAGGATAAGAGAATGGAGCAAGATAACCGCGTGGCACTAGCGGAAGAGTTCGCTAGTGAATGGCTACTCATAGCTATGAATGACCACGACACCTACCGCGAGCTAATGGAGGAAGCGGAAGAGAGCGACACTATTGCGCTCGCTGATAAGTTGCGGGAAGATTGGGAGCGTTTAGCGGAGCAGACCAAAGAATTAGTGGCGGAGAAGATTAGCTCTACCGCTTCGCTATTCATAGGCCAGTGGCTACAAGGTCAAGGCCAGCTACCCTTTGACTTAATAGCGCGTGAAGTAATGGCTAAGAAGAGAGAGAGCGCTAATGCTTGACATCTCTTTACGCTGGCAAGACGGCGCGATTCAGATAGTTATTTATTCCGCCGTTATTGTTGCGATTCTTTGGGTAATGAGTAAGATAGAGGTAAAGGGTGGGGGAGATTCTCCCATTCAACAAGAGAAAGGGAAAGAGTAATGCCAAGCGACCTAATGGAAAACTACGCACTAGAGATAGTGCTTACAGATTGGAACGACGAGCAAGAGTGGGAGGAGGTGTTCGAGGAGAGAAACCCCGACACAGTAGTTTGGGATTCTTTCTCAGATTGGGACATCTACTCAGTAAAAAATTACGCGGAGGAAATAGTAAAGCAACTACGCAAAGCCTATGAACTAGGCGTGACAACACAGAAGGAGACCGGAGATGCCTAAGTGTGGAGTATGTGAAGGACACTACGGCGAACTCTTGGTGAGCCACGCCGAGTTATGCGAGGACGACAGCAAGGCTCCGAGTATCCGATACGCACCGGAGAAAACAATAAACGACATAAAGAGAGAGGAAGAAGAGGACAATGCCTGATTTCTATTACTATCGCGTGACTATGGTCACCGACTATCTAGAGATTACTACGACAGTATCTCTAGACCTAGATGAACATACCGGAAACCTGAGTGGGGAAGCCTATAAACAGGCAGTAATAGAGGCAGACTCTATGGTTGAGTATGAAATGGGTAAGAAACTAGCAGACAGGGCTAACAACATAATCGTAACCCTATTGCTTGACAATGAAGAGATAACACTAGAAGAAAGGGAAGAAGTCAATGTCTAAGCCAACGGCAGAATACTACGAGGCAAAGGCTAATCTCTGCCGAGATTTAGCTATCAAGCAAATGGTGGAGGGAGAGAGCGCGGAGGCAGGTAAGAACCTGCTCCGAATGGTCAATGCTCTCAATGAATTAAACCTAATCAACTATAAGAAAGGGAAAGAGGATGAAGCCGATTCGATTCTATGAGGTATCCAATAACAAGGGAGAGATAGAGTGGGGAGGAGCGAGCGAGAGCGAAGCCGTGACTTGGTTCAGAAGAGGGTTAGACCGCTCTATCTATGTCTCAGTATGGGATGAAGAGAACGAGGATGATTTCAAGCTGATAACTGACAAGATAGATGTGACTAAACTGGTGCTGGCTACGCTAACGGAGGGCAGGGGATGAGCCTATTATTGGGAGTAATCGTGGCTTGTCTGATAGCCTATGCCCTTCTATGTTTGGAAGGAGATACTGAGTGGTAGATGTGGAGAAGAGAATCAAGACAGCCACAACCCACGCCGTAAGGCAACGGAACTACCGAAGGGTCAGAGACAGGGCGCTAAGGCGCTTAGGTAATCTCTACCCCGACCAATACCGAGAGTTACTGGAGGAGGAGAGGGCAAGAGATGAAGCTGAGAACAAAGTTTGGCTTGATATTACTGGCAGGACTAACGCTGGTGTGGGCTTATCAACCGATAACAGAGAACCCGATAAGACTACCAACAGACTTGGTAATCAAGTCCAGCAAAGCGACTTGGGATGAGAAGAAACAGAACAAGCGTATCGGCAAGACCTACGCTAAGGCTGGTTGGGGATGGAGTAAAAAAGAATGGCTCTGCTTACACGACCTCTGGATGGCGGAGTCAAAATGGGACCATCTCGCACAGAACCCAAAGTCAAGCGCTTTCGGAATTGCTCAACGACTTGGAGAGACAGACCCAAGACCTAGAGTCCAGATTCTTAGAGGCCTGCGTTACATTGAACACCGCTACGGCACGCCTTGTAGAGCTTGGGCTTTTTGGAATAAAGCACAACCCCATCATTACTGATGTGGTAGAATAAGTTTGCTAGGTTCTTATACCCTTTCGACCTAGCGAAAGAGAAGCCCCGGCTAACCCCGGGGCTTTCTCATTTGTCGTTTGAGTAGAAGCCTGGTCCCCGGAAGGTAATAGGGGGAGAGGACCAGACTCTATTCGTCAGGCTACCGCAGTCAGCACAGGAGGGAGTGCTAGCTTCGGCGTGGATAGAACGCTCGACAAAGAGGGTAGTCGAGCAGTCAGGACATTTGTATTCGTAGTTCATTGCCAGGGACTTTCTCCGCCGAGAATGTTTTGTAGCTTACGCATAGATGAATTGACCTTGCGGTCGGCAGTAGAGACAGCGCAACCTAGATACTCAGCCATCTCTTGAAGTGTAAGGTTATTATGATAACGCTGGATAAGGATGTCTTTGTCTGATACATCTAACTTCAGGTAAGCCTTCTTGATGTCAATGAGAATAGCCAGCAGGTTGCCACCTTCAGCCG
>Ga0208795_1001476_pt1 | contig 10550 bp, 5 predicted proteins | sample CB_VirMetaG_6_FD_184541 | JGI IMG/M metagenome (GOLD analysis project Ga0208795, IMG submission 184541) | Freshwater to marine saline gradient viral communities from Chesapeake Bay - CB_1508_2 Viral MetaG (SPAdes) (version 4) | ecosystem: Environmental > Aquatic > Marine > Coastal | place: USA... | reverse complement strand
TTGTAGAGGTCTTCTACCTCGGTGGCTGAGAGGGCTCGGTTGTATAGACGGTAATTAGATACTTCACCATCGAAATAGCGATCACCAGTAAACGTTCTGGCACCAATAGCGTCGTAGTTTATTTGGTCATTGTTGTCCACGAATGTGGTGCTACCAAATGTCGGCGTTACAGAGTCTACCTCCTTGCCATTAAGATACAGTTTCACTGTCCCAGCAACCAAGTCACCAACTATACTGGCATTATACCAGCGTCCAGTTTCTAAGCCTACATACTCAGTCTGCGTGTATGCGTCACCGATTTGTGACCTAACAGCACCAAATATAGTGGCAGTCCCACTCGACTCACCTATACCTAGAACGTAGACTGACTGCCCTGCGGATAGATATACAGTGCCTAAGATATAAATAGCCGATGCTGCCGGTATTCCATTCAACTTGAAATCTATTGACGCAGTCACCGCACTTGAGGATGTAAACTTGCCAACTGTTTCGCCAATGCTTCCGAACGTCACATAATCGGAGTTCCCGTCGAGCGTTATAGCCGTTCCCTTAGCCGTATCCACGAACGCCGCTGTGCCATTAAGCGTGCCAGGGTATTCCTCGATCAAATTTCTCGCCGTCGTCCCACTCCCATCAGACAGGGGCCAATACCCCACAAGTCCAGATGACAGGCTGTGGTTAGGGTCTACACCCATGGCGATTGGAGTGTCAGGCGTTAGGTTCTGTGCAACGTAGTCGGTGCCGGTCCATGGTACGGAGTAGAGTTCTGCGACTTCGGTGGGGGTGAGGGCTCGGTTGTAGACTCGAACGTTCTGGATGTCACCGTCAAATGTTTCGCCGGGAATTGACGACAATCCACCAAGTGCAGTCGTGAACTTCGTTGCGCCTGTGCCGGTTCCAGCAACTGTTCCAGTCGTTGTTACCGCAACACCGTTTTTGTAAAACTGTGCGACTGTACTACCAGTATCGAGTACAAACACCCAGTGTTGCCAAGTCCCATCCGATGGAGCAGTTCCATTTGCAGTTGATACGTCAGTAGTACCCCCAACACCGGAAGTCCCCATGAAGAAACGCATGCCGTCGCCGTTTTCTCGATCAAAGAAAAAGCCATTTGCACTACCGGTATCGTTGTTTGAAAGAATAAAACTTCTGCCAGTTGCTGTCGGTCTTATCCAACAGCTGATAGTCATAACGCCGGTCGTGTGAGCGAACGCGAAGTCGGAAGTGGAACCACAGTTGTTAAAATAATTTGCACCTGCCCCCGAGAAACGATGGACGGTTCCTATCTCGTTTCTATACCAATCTTCTGTTCCATTTTGGGTGCCACTGAAGTTACTCCCGCTAATATCAGTCGCCGTTGTGCCAGTGCCATCCGTCAAAGGCCAGAACCCCACCAACCCACTGTTGATAGACGCAGTGGTATCTACGGTGATACTCGCGGGTACTGGTGGGTTGTTTGGGTAGCTCATTTACAATCTCTTAAAGGGTTCGTCCAAAAGATAATATCCAGCGTAGCTGACACATGGTGATGGGTCTGTGCCTGTCTCGGTGATTGTGAAACCGTTCAGGTCGATCAGGTTATTGCAGTCATGAACGTATAGTGTCGTGAAGTTAGCACCGAGGGTGATTGCTCCTGTGGACGCATTAGACACGATGACAGGCTCAACCGTCTGACCGTTGAAGTTAATAGCTTGTGCCGCTGTATTGTCGAGGGTGATAGTTCCGGTGCCCGACGTGTAGGAAACGTCTGGTATAGAAACGTCGCCTTTGAAGGTGATGTTATGATTACCGGAGTTGGAAAGTGTATTAAGCGTACTCCCTGAACTCCCTACGCTAAAACTACCTTCAACAACAAGGTCCCCTATGATCGTAACCGGATAACCATTGTAATTTGGGACAAGGCTGATATTACCAGCAATAGTGCCAGCGATGCCGCAATGCCTGTCAGCGGTTACATCCCCACCCCAGGTCGTACTAGCAACGAATTCGCCGCCCGCTCGCAGGTCGGCATAAACGTCGCCGTTAACAAAAGACCCGCCGCTAAACGTAAGACGGCATCCATTAACAATTATCGACCCTGGAATGATGGAACCACCTGCCAAAATGCACCCAGACCCGATTGTCGAGTCTGCCGTAACAATCACTGGGCGATTAAATGTTTTAGCTGTATTGGTGAGGTACAAAATCCCCGTATACCCAGCATCCATGCTTAAGGATAAGATAGTATTACCAGTGTTGGAAATGCAGTTGCCAAGACCATTTCCGTCAAAGTAGACGTTGTCGGCTGAACCTGGGACACTCGCCCCACCAGCACCTCCACTCGTGGTACTCCAGTTGGCGGTGTCATTCCAGATCTCTTCAGAGTTTGCTCTCCAGTACCGATCAGCCATTACTTCAGCCTTTCGATACGAGCGTCAGATGCGAGGGTTGCACCACCGCCGGTGGAAGTGTCCAGCCAACGGAATGGGCGAGTCTCGGTAGAGCCGAGTGTTACCGCCGTAGTTCTCAGGTCAGCACCGCCACCGGATGTTTCGTTGATAGTAAAGTCTGCACTGGCAGCGTCAGTGAATGGGTCAGCGGTTAGAGTGATGTCGTAAGTGCCCGAAGTTATATTGTTCAAAGCACCGCTTGTGTTTGAGTAAAATGCGTTTCTATCTTCAATAGACCCGAAAGCCCATTCTGCATCGGCATTGATCCCATAGCCTCCGTTTGAGGATATGATGTTATTCGTAATGACAGATGAGTGACCTGTAACATTTACCCCATCACTCGTATTGCCGTGGATAACACATCCAGAAACAAAGCATGCAGTTGAAGAATCGATTCCGTAAATACCGTTTCCGTATACGAGGCAATTTATAAACCTACATTCAACATCCGTAGATATTCCATCACCGCCGTTATTCGCAGAGACGCAATTTAGGAACGTCCCTACTATTGGGCCATTGCCAGAATCTGAAAAACCATCATCTGTGCAGTTATAAATGCGGAATTCGCTAAGATGCCCACTAGGATTACCACCATTTCTAGTGAAGCCCCTATACCACGATGAGCCACCAGAGTCATCGACTAACAAATTGTGGAAAACTTGATATATTCCCCTCGAAGCTATCGCGGCGTTCGTGTTCGTTGTTGATGTCACGATATGTAGGTCGCGAAGTGTGATATAGGACGCAATGTCGAACCGTAAGCCGCCGGCATTGGTTGTTTGAATAACCTGTTTTAGGCTTGATGGATCAGACCCACGGAGTGTGATGTTGCCACTCGCACTACCATCGGCTGTCATTGAGAGTACGCTAGTTAGGCTCTGGTTTGTCTCGGTGACAATATCCCATGCAGGCTGTGCATCGACAAAGATACTCCGGCTATCGCTGTCATCCCACGTTGCCCTCTTACCACCAATCGCCCAAGTCTGACCTATACCAAGCACAAATGTATCGTCGCACGTTACCTGCGTACCACTGTCGACACTGGCGATGATGGAGAACTGGCGACCGCTCGCAGTCTGCACCCAAAGCAAATCACCAGCCGATACTCCAGTGGTTGTAATGCCTGTTACAACTGCCGTTCCATCGGTGGACGCACCAGCACCGGTCTGGGCAATAGCAGGTCCAAGACCACTTGCAGCATTGTCGTCGCCTGTACTCGCATTAAAAACAATCGCACCGTTTGGCGTTGTCATTACTTACCTCAAAGAAAAAATGGGCGGGTGGTAGCCCACCCAGATTTCACTACTCAGCAGGCTTAGGTTGATAACCCAAAGCATCAAGCATCGCGTCCAGCCACGCCTTCTCTTCAGCCGCCAGATTGTCAAGGATAGGCTTGGCTTGGTCGGCGGTGTAAACAAACGCTGCATCGGAATAGGCAATGTCTTCTGCATCTTCGACCGGATCAAGCTCTACTCGGTAGTTGTTGTATTCCACGGCTGATGCGTACATGCTGTTGACAAGGCTGACCACCTTGCTGCCCATCGCTCGCAAGCGATTCATACGAGCCTGACCGATTTCGTTGGATTCGTAGTTTGCAAGATTACCCATGGTTTATTTCCTTATTGCTTGTAGTTGTTATTAGCCAGCAGCGTAAACGCTGATTGTTTTAGTAGCGGCAGCATTGCCACCAAGCTTAACCCTCAACCAGGGTTTGCCATGTGCGGTCGGTGGAAGCTCCATGTAATCTGCCGTAGTAGCACCTACAGTCGCAGCAGAAATAGAAGAGTTGCTGGATGATTTCAATGCGTACCATGTGTCAGAGTTGTTAGGCTTATCCGTTTTAGAATTGCCGTTCCATTCAATAGTAACACTTGCGTTACCAAATCCTGCGGCAGCAATCAGGGCACCGACAGATGCACCTCTAAAATCAATTGCACTTGAGTAGTTTGTGCCACTGGCAATTGTTATGTCCTGCTTCTTAAAATACGCCCTATCAATTGTTGACATGACTTACCTTCCTTAAGGGAGACGCTTTTCTATAACGTCGATGCGACTTTCTAAATTATCGAACTTCTGATGAATGACATCCCAGTCATTCTTTCTGGACTCCAGCAGTCCCTCAAGTTCCACTGATGTCTTGCGACACAGTTCGTCTGTATGACCTAACTTTTCGTCGATCATATTAAGCATGCCAAGCTGTTGCTCGGCAATTATATCATTCTTATGGACTAGCTCATAAAGCGACTCTTTTCGTCCATGCTTACCCTTGTTGTTGACCTGACGATCCAGATCTTTCAACTTGTGATTAATCCAGGCTGTAGCCGCAGTGACCACAGCTATCAACAAGCCAGATGTAGGTTGCCATAGGTCATCCATTACCTAGTCCTTCATTACTGAGTAGAACAAGAGAAGTACCGCTAAGATGCCGATTCCACCAGCAACTGCCCATGGGCTCCACCCTTTTTCATCTTCAGATTGCTTAGACAAATGCTGTATTGCATCCTGCATGTTCTCGACGGCATTCTTCTGCTTGCTGGCTCTAAAACCTGTCTGACCTGCCTTCTCCATGACATACTGCATTCCGTTGACATAGTTGTCTGCAACGGAAGCCTTGTCGTTATAGGCAAACCCAGCACCTTTCAGAGTATCCAGCCACCCTCCAGGCTTTTGAATGTCATTCATGTGACCACGCATCTTGTCAAAGGCAGCATCAGCAGCCTCTTTGGTATTGCTATAATCTCCAAGATTGATGCCGCCATTTGACGTTCCAAGATTTGCCATGGCAGTTATCGCTGCTTCATTAATCTTGGCTTTCATCTGAGTTGTCATGTAGGTTTGGCTTGCTGGTCTAGTTAATTTAGACGCAGCATCTGGAGTCACAAGACCTGCCATTAGCGCCTTGCCAGCCCAAGCTTTGTTATCTCGCAGGATTGCTTGACCTGCTATCTTATTGAACGACTTTCCTAAAGCCTTCTTAGCTTGCTTAGCATCGTAGTAGATCTTGTCGCCATTAGGCTTCTCATGTTCCATGACAAAGCTTCCAGTACCATCTGAGCTAAACCTTATTGCACCTCTATCCTCTCCCGCCACTGCAATCTTAACTACAGTGCTAGAATCTAGGTGAGGCAATGCCGAGGCATGGTACTCATCAATAGTGCTTTCGCTAACCCTTCCTCCAGCGGCTGTCATTGGAGTTTTGCTTTCAAACATCGCAGCTTTAGCTTTCTGATCTAAAGCCATTTTCTTGAGGTCTTTTAATGTCTGATTGCGTTCCTTGGCTTGCTGCTCTTCAAATGCCATCCTCGCCTTTACTCGACGCTGAATTATCCTCTCCTCCTGGTCTTGTTTAAGCTGTTCAAGCTTCTCTGCATCAGTCAACTCGCCTTCAACCAAACCTGTTTCTTTAGAGATTCCTTTAATTAACTTTGGAAGCTCAATTGGCTTCTCCCCACGAGCGAAAGATCTTGCAGCTTCAAGGTCTCCCGACCTGACCAGACCCTCAATAGAACCTATCCAGTCGTTAAGATCGTTTTTGCGTTCCAGTGGAATGTCTTCCTGTTTCACTCCTGGATCAATAACATCCTCTTCCGTCTGTTCCCACTCATCTAAAACAGAAAGCAAATCGTTTGCACTGCCACTATCCGCAGCTTCCTTTAGCTTATTGATAAAACCTTCAAGTTCATCAGGTGCTTGATCAGACATGATGAAGTCAAGGATCCGCTTCATCCCCTCCTCTTCACCTACCTGATCCCAATACTGCTGCCTGTTTTCCTGGAAGGTTGCTTCCTGCTTCTCTTGAGCGGCTCGCTTTTCTCTTTCTTGCTGTCCTTGAGCTATCTGCCTTTCCTTTTCTTCATCCAGAGCCTCCATGCTGACAGGCTCTTCACCGGAAGCAAGAGATCTGGCAGCATCCATATCTCCAGTCTTGGAAGCTTGCTCAATGCTGTCGATCCAAATATTGAGAGACTCAAGACGCTCTGGATCAGCCACCATTGTTCTGTCTAAAGCAAACTCATCACGTTCTTCTAAGATGTCACTAAGAGACTTCGCATCACCTGACTCGGCAGCACCCTTCAATTCGTTAATGAATCCTTGAAGCTTATCAGGAGTCTCCTCCGACTTGATCAAGTCTTGAACCATGTCTAGCTGTGCCTGAGTAGGCTGGATTGGCTTGACAGGTTCTGGGGTTGGCTGCAATGTCATCTCTTGCTGAGTAAGCTCTTCTTCAGGCTTAGACTCAGCCTTCTCTCGAATGAACTTGCGAATCATTGAGTTAAGAGTCTTTTCACTCTGAATGTTTTTTGGCTCTATATCATTAGCTTCTAGCCATTGCCTTTTATGCTCTACGCTAACATCTCGCAAATTCTTCCCTATGCCCCTCATGAACGACCTGACATTCTCTGACTCGGAAGCAGATTGAGCTATTTTAGTTAAAGGACTTTCTTCTACTGTTACAGGAAGCTCCCCCTCAACTCTAATAGTCGGAACTTCAGGATCAGCAGTAGGTTTCAAACCATATGGCTCATCTGATTCACTTGCTGATGGAGTTGGCTTTTCAGCACCCTGGCCTTCGATAAACTCCTCTAGCTGTTGCTCAGTAGCCGCTCTTTGACCTTCAAGTAAAGACTCCGCTTCTTCTCCTGTGATCGGCGGAACTTCTTCCTCTTCATTCTGCTCTCTTGAGAATTCGTCAAGCCTTTCTCGCTGTATGACTTCTTTCCAAATATCATCATGCGTTTTTCCAAGTGGCTTTTGATGACCATGCATAAGGGCAGAGTGGACCTTCTCAATGTCATCGCCTCCTGAAACCTTAAGGCCAAGCTTCCCAGCAGAGCTAATTGTGTTTCTAACTAAATCCTGCTGAGATTCATCTAGACGTTTCATGGCATCAACGTCTTCTGCACTCCTAGCCTTTCGAGTAAAAGTACCCTCTGCTCTTTCGTACCCAAACTGCTGAGCTAAGCTGTTTAAGTTTTTATTGAAATCACTTACGTCAGCTTGATGTTCACTATGCACATCCCGCCAAGTGTTGTACAGGCTGTCTGATAAGTCTTTCTTATCTTCAGCACTCATGCCTTCACCAACGTAAGACTCAATTACTCCATCGATATGCCTATCAAGCGGCTTGGTTCTAGCATAGGGATCCTCACCCTCGGCATACTTGCTCGCAAGGGTATTCGCAAGCGAATACTTGTCGGCTTTGAATAGGCTGGTCCTACGCTTCTTGCCCTGTGCATCTGTCAGTGAGAAGTCAGGATCTTCCTGGACAAATGGCTGAAGCATCTCGATAAGCTTGGTCTTGCGATACTTCATGAACTTGTCACGCATGTTGGCTAGAGAAGCACCCCTATCCATGCGTGTAGCATCGGAAGACATTCCAGTTTTGCTTACTGGATTAGTAGATACAGATCCCTTATCTGCCTTAGATGGCATGGAAGACTGAGTGGCCTGCTTAGGCATTGTGCCTCGGTTGGCTGTAGCCTGCCCATTGATCTGCTTTCCGGTGACATCGAAGTCTTCTGGAGAGTGATCCCGAGGTCCAGCACCCATAGCGTTACGCTCTGGTTCTTTGTCGTAATCCAGCTTTGGATCTGAAGTAGGCTTTGAATTGTCGTGATCTTTGATTTGATCTGGAGAAAAGCTGACTATGACATGATCTTTACTACCACCATCATATGTGTTCATCAAAAGCACGCCATCATGTCCTGCCTTCTTAGCTGCCTTAATGATGTCGTGATAGGACTCTTCCCTATAACGCTCTCCCTTGTAGTCATGAACGTAAGGGTTTTCAAACTTGATGTAATTCTTATGTATGTATGGCTTTATTTTATCTATTGAAAACTCTTTGTCTTCTTCCCCATACGCATCAAGTATGTTGTTTCCGATGTCTCTAAAAAACTCAGGATTGAAGTCGAGCTTCTCATTTAGCCAGTCATCGTAATCCATAACCTCATTTAGGTTGTGCATGGACTGATAGTTGTCTTCTGATCGATAGTCATCCACTTCATCATCTTCATCAAGTCCCCAGATTTCTCGTATCTCATCATCAGACATCTCTGAAACTTGATTGAAAACGTCATATCGGTAGTGATCCTCTAGTTCATTAGCAAAGTCTTTCTTCTGCTCATCTTTAAGTTGAACATAGCCCCTAAAAGGAAACTTGGGCATGTCCATATAAGCTTGACTTGTTGTTTCGCTACCAGCATGGAAGTCGCCCAACGCCGCACTGCCAGCCCCTGTATATGATCCCCTCTTTTCAGGATCAAACGACTCTAAGCGACCTGACGTAGTTCCATGGTAACCAGCAACAACTATTGGCTCCCCTGTCTTTGGGACAAGATCTCCAAACTCCTTAAGCTGCTCTTCTAACTGCTTTATTCTTTCTGGATTCTCAATAAGCCTCCTACTATGCCTGTCCCACTCCTTCCCTGCTGCATCCTTATGCCAATCAATGCCTTCATCTGAGAATATTGAAACCCCAGCATCAAGAAGCTTATCTATATCTTCTTTCTTAACGTCACTATTCTTTTTAGGCCAATTCCCTTCTCCAAGTATCTCTTTTCCCTTCTTCACCTGTTGATCAATCTGACCAACAAAATCATCTTTACTTGGAGACAGCTTCATCCAGTCGATGCTTTTATTCAAAGCGTACTTCAAGTCTTTCAGTTCAAGAGTGTCTTTGTTGACAACATGAGTTTCCCTGGGGATGAAGTTTTCATAAACCTTTGCACCTTCAGGTTTCCAATCCTGCCACTCAGGAGTGTTCCATCCTCCTTCAGGATGCCGTTCTGGATCTTTGTATTGCGATTCAAAATCAGCTTGATCATCTTCGTCATAACGATCAGGACCACTCTTCTTTTTAAACATTTGCCTCTGTTCAAGATCATGTTGCAAGTTATGCAGATCATCCTCTGACCAGAGCCTTTTCTGCTTTTCATTGCTAGGTGCTTTAGGCTCTTTCTTCTTGGGGATGTAGTCATCCTTAACAGGCACATCGCCAAACAAACCGCCCTGGCGAAGACCATCATCGTCTTCATCTTTAGCAAACTGGAATCCCTGTTGACCCGTCAGTCTCCTAGCAGCACCACGAGTTGCACCCTCCATCGCACCAGAGGCAATGGCACCGAGGAGGCTGTCCCCACCTCTTCTTTGTGGAGCAGGTTCCGTCAGGTCTTCCTCTGGCGTATCGATGACCGAAGCGTCGTCTTTTTTCAGCCCCGCTTCCTCTTGAAGCTTTTCATCAAACAGCAGTTCAGGAACTGCATTCTTTCGCTCTGCCTCTACAATGCTGCGTGCCCAGTTTCGCCCGCTATCACCACCCCACAACAACCATGCGATGTAACCGGCATCATCCTCACCACCCTCTTCGTTCCCAGCATGGCGACTAAAGAATGAGTGCATCCGTTTAACGGTAGAGAAGCTTAGCCCCTTGCCATTTATAATATCTCTAGCACGAGCAACACCTACTGCGGTCCCGCCCTTCTCGTGCTTCTTGCGTAGTTCCAAGCCTCTCTTAGCATTGCCAATCATTCCCTTAGTTGGCTTGTAGTTCCCGCTTTCGCTCTTCTTGGCATACTCATCTGAAACTTTTCCGTGACCAACGTTAAACATTCGCTTTAATAGGTCATCTACATGTCCAGTGTAAGCATCAGAAAGCTTTGCTAACTCAGCCTTTTTGTCCCGATACCCCTCATGATCAAAGCTTTTTACATTACCTCGCAATGCATCAACAAGGCTTGGAGTTTCTTCGTCCCACAAATCTGTCCTGTGCATGAAGTTTAGCGAATCAAGCTTGTCCGCATCTTCATCCATCCCCATCGCTCTGAGATGATTGACAACCCTCTTATGAGCGTCTTCTGACTCATAAGGATCCCAGCTTAATTCGTGCAAATCCATTTGAATTGAAGGCACTTCGTCTTCCTGGCCTTCTTTCTCTTCGTCTTTTGCATACTTCTTAGCCTGCATAACAGGACCAAGCATTGCAGCCAACGCTTCATCCTGGCTTTCAGTGATCTGAGTTCCTTGACCGCCTTGCTCTTCTTTCTCCTGTTGCTCTTCCATCATCTCGTACTCTTTGAGTGATGCTAGAACTTGAGGATTGTAGAGAGCTTGATCTGTAGC